>Ga0265293_10006684_pt1 | contig 18245 bp, 19 predicted proteins | sample Munlanlewell138R_FD_192505 | JGI IMG/M metagenome (GOLD analysis project Ga0265293, IMG submission 192505) | Leachate microbial communities from a municipal landfill in Southern Ontario, Canada - Leachate well 138R | ecosystem: Engineered > Solid waste > Landfill > Unclassified | place: Canada...
CTTTACCTTTGCGAAATTAATGTGCCAATATGCCAATGTGCCAATATGCCAATATGCCAATATGCCAATATGCCAATGTGCCAATGTGCCAATGTGCCAATGTGCCAATGTGCCAATGTGCCAATGTGCATTTTTCATTATTAATTTTTCATTATTAATTACTGCATGAGCTATTATCCGATCGTCCTTTTGTCATTGATGCTGTCGATAGGCGGCGTGTACGCGCAGTCCACGCAAAAGAACGAGATCCTTAAAGAGCTAAACTCCACCACTTCGGGAGGGGGTCGAGTTGCAGTCTACGAGGACGAGAGCATCCAACACGTGCTGGGCCGCCCGATGGCGCCCCCCAGGACAGTCTACACGTCGGCCGACGGGGCCACGCAATTCTACCGCATGCGGGGATATAAAGTGCAGGCTTTCTCGGGAAATAACCAACGCACCTCCAAAGATGAAGCGCACCGGAAACAAGGACAGATCAAGGCATCCTTTCCCGACCTCGAAACGGTGGTGCTGTTCGAATCACCTTTCTGGCGTCTTCGCGTAGGTAATTTCGCCACCCGGGAGGCCGCGGAAGAGGCGATGCAAGACCTGCGTAACGCTTTCCCCTCGTTCGGGAAAGAGATGTACATCGTGGTGGACGAAGTAAAAATACCCATTAACCAGACGGAAGAGTAAATGTCATCTGAAGAATTAGAAAGAAACCGGTCGGTTATTGCCGATCACACGAGAGATATCTTGTCGCTCTTGGGCGAGAACGCGAGCCGCGAAGGCTTGTTGAAAACCCCCGAGCGAGTAGCCAAGGCGATGCAGAACCTCACGAAGGGATACTGGCAAGACCCCGAAGCGATGCTTCGCTCCGCACTGTTTAAAGAGAACTACCGCCAGATGGTGATCGTGAAAGACATCGATCTTTTTTCGTTGTGCGAGCACCATATGCTTCCTTTCTTCGGTAAAGCACACGTGGCCTATATCCCCGACGGGTACATCACTGGTCTGAGCAAGATTGCCCGGGTAGTAGAAGTGTACGCGCGGCGGTTGCAGGTGCAGGAGCGCCTCACCACCCAGATCAAGGAGTGCATTCAAAAAACCTTAAACCCCATGGGTGTAATGGTCGTCATCGAAGCACAACACATGTGCATGCAGATGCGCGGCGTGGAGAAGCAAAACTCCATTACCACCACCTCCGACTTCACCGGCGTCTTTCAGCAACAGAAAACCCGGGAAGAGTTCATCGCGCTGATAAAGTAACCGAACCTCTCGCCATCTGTAGCATAGATGTGAGCGCTTTCAAGTTGGCAGGTATTCGCGAAGGCTTGCCGATTGGTTTGTTCCTTCCATAGAAATAGCCTATCTTTATCCTCTTAACCAATTAACAGACAGGAAGCATGGGAACGAAGAAATATAAACAAGAGAGCAAAAAAAACACTTCTAACGTGTCTGAACCGCACGCTGCTTATGTTGATGTCAACGCGCTTAAGCTGGCCGGCATTGGTGCTTTGATGAGCATCGACAATCCGGAAGTACTGCAGAAAGCCGTGAAGTCATTATTTAAAACGGCCGGACAATCTTTTGAAAAACCAGTAGTGGTTGAAGAAGAGACAATCAGCAAAGAGGAAATTTTGGCAGGTATTCGCGAAGGCTTGCTGGATCTCAAAGAACGCCGTCGTACTGGGAGGAAAGGTATGCACTTGCAAGAATTGATCGATGAATTATAGTATTATTGTTACTCCCCCTTTTAAAAAAGAGGTCAAGCGGCTGAGCAAAAAATATCTTTCTTTAAAAGGAGATTTGCAGATACTACAGGAGGAATTGTTGAATAATCCCACAATCGGTGCTAATCTCGGCAGTGGTATCCGCAAAGTACGTATGTCCATTGGCAGTAAAGGGCGTGGAAAGAGCGGCGGTGCGAGAGTGATAACTGTTACTGTTTTAGTGAATGTAGAAGAAACCGAAATCAACTTGCTTTTTATCTATGACAAATCAGAGCATGCAAGCATTACTACCGGTGAAATTAAAGCTTTGATAAGGGAAGTAGGGCTGGGCGGTATTTGAAACAACAAGATTTTTTGTTTAAACCAAAGCCGGGATTGGTTCTCTCACCCTTTCTTTGAAGCCCGTTTGCGATCGTTTTCATCCAGAAAGATCTTGCGGATGCGGGTGTGCTTGGGTGTTACCTCCACGTATTCGTCTTCCTTGATGTACTCGAGTGCCTCTTCGAGGCTGAAGATGATGGGTGGTGCCAGTTGTGCTTTGTCGTCACTCCCCGATGCCCGCACGTTGGTTAGTTTCTTTGACTTGGTAAGGTTGACTACCAGGTCGCCCTCCTTGCTGTGCTCGCCTACCACCTGTCCTTCGTACACGTCCGTTTGCGGTTCGATGAAGAACCGTCCCCTGTCTTGTAGCTTGTCGAGCGCGTACGCGTAGGCGTTGCCCGATTCTCCCGCGATGATGGAGCCGTTCTGCCTCTTTTCAATGTTCCCTTTCCATGGTTGGAACTCCAGGAAGCGGTGTGCCATGATGGCTTCGCCCGAGGTGAGCGTGAGCAAGGTGTTGTTCAAGCCGATAATCCCCCTTGACGGCATCACGAATTCCATGTGCATCCGGTCGCCTTTACTCTCCATGGTGAGCAATTCACCCTTGCGGCGGGTGATGACATCAATGACCTTGCTGGCCGACTCCTCGGGAAGGTTCACCGTGAGCTGTTCTACCGGCTCGTGTGGTTCACCGGCTATCTCTTTAATGATTACCCGCGGTTGTCCTACTTGCAACTCGTACCCCTCGCGGCGCATCGTTTCAATCAGTACCGAGAGGTGCAGTACTCCTCGTCCGAATACCGTCCATGAATCGGCACTATCAGTATTCTCCACGCGTAGCGCCAAATTCTTATCCAGCTCTCGTACCAGCCGGTCGTGGATATGGCGCGAGGTGACATACTTGCCGTCTTTCCCGAAGAAAGGCGAGTTGTTGATGGTGAAGAGCATCGACATGGTGGGTTCGTCGATGGCAATCGGGTCCAGCGGATCGGGTTTTTCCAAGTCAGTGATGGTGTCCCCGATTTCAAACCCTTCGATCCCTACCAGCGCGCAGATATCGCCGGAGGATACTTCTTCCACCTTGGTGCGGCCCAACCCCTCGAACAGGTCGACCTCCTTTACCCGTATCTTCTTGATGCTCCCGTCGCGCTTGCTCAGCGCGTAATCCTTGTTAGCACGGATGGTACCGCGATGAACACGCCCCACGGCGATACGCCCCACGTAATTGGAATAGTCGAGCGAGGTGATCAGCATTTGGGGGATGCCTTCCAGTACTTCCGGTCCGGGGATGTACTTGACAATCGCGTCCAGCAACGGAACGATGTTGTCGGAGGGTTTCTTCCAGTCGTCCGACATCCACCCTTGTTTGGCCGAGCCGTACAGGGTGGGGAAGTCGAGTTGCTCTTCGGTCGCGTCGAGGCTGAACATGAGATCGAACACCTTTTCCTGTACCTCTTCGGGGCGACAGTTTGGCTTGTCCACCTTGTTGATCACCAGAATGGGCTTCAGCCCGATCTCCAATGCTTTTTGTAACACGAAACGGGTTTGCGGCATGGGGCCTTCGAATGCGTCCACTACCAGCAGGCAGCCGTCGGCCATGTTAAGCACCCGTTCCACCTCGCCACCGAAGTCGGCGTGCCCGGGCGTATCGATAATATTTATCTTGGTGCTGTTGTATTGAATGGATACGTTTTTGGAAAGTATAGTAATGCCTCGCTCCCGCTCCAAGTCGTTGTTGTCGAGAATCAAATCGTCGGTTTGTTGGTTCTCACGGAAAAGATGCCCTGCCAGTAGCATCTTGTCCACCAGCGTGGTTTTGCCATGGTCCACGTGGGCGATGATGGCAATATTTCGAATATTCTGCATGTAAAACAATCTTTGTTAGGGGTGCAAAGATACGTTTTTTCGAGCAAAAATTTATTATCGATTGATATTAATGAGATTATCGTGCCATTTTTTTTAAAAAAACTTGGAGACTGCTATCTTTCGAAGTAACTTTGTTGGTGAGAACCAGTTAAATGAAGTTATATGGAACAACTTGTAACGATAAAGACATTTACCTATCCGCACGAGGCATACGTGATACAGGGGAGGCTTGAATCTGAAGGAATCCCAACGTTCCTGAAAGATGAAATGACAGTGCAGGTTCATAATTTCTACTCCAACGCGGTGGGAGGTGTGAAGCTGCAAGTGGTCGTGAAAGACGTCGATAAGGCGTTGCAGGTTCTTGAAAGCACGAAGGAAGAGCAGCCGGAGGCGGTTGTTTTTTCAAAAGGCGAGATTGAAGATAATGACACCTGCCCTTTCTGCCACTCCGAGAATATAAGTCGCGTGAAAAAGGCCAACTGGTTAACACTACTGCCCTTCCTGATTGTAGGATTCATTTTTCCCGTGTACCGGAAATCGTATACCTGTTTCGAGTGCGAAAAGAAATGGAGGGTGAAATAGAATTATTTGGAGGTTAATGGAAAAAGTATTTACTTCGCAATTATTTTGTAGTAGCAACTATTTGTAATGGAAGAAATTTGTAGGATAAAGGATATTTACAAGGCCCTGTATGCTTATGAAAAGCAGTTTCTAAAGCTAACGGGTATCACTATCAACGAGGGGGCCTTGCTCTGCTGCCTGAAAGAGAATAAACCGAAATCGGCAAATGAATTGCGTGACTTTATCGGGCTTTCAAACTCGAGGGTGTCGCGTATTATCCAAGGCATGGAAGAGAAGGGATTTATTTCGCGCGCGATGGGTGTTTCCGATAAACGCCAAATGTTTTTTAGCCTGACCGATGCCGGGAAAAAGAAAGTCAAGGAGATGGCTAAGCACGAAATCAACGCGGATTCCCTGCTTGCTCAAATGGGCATAGCCACAAGTAATTAAAAATTTTATCCGTTAATTTGCTATTAGCAACTACATCGAGTGGTAAATGAACATTAAAAATATGAAGATTGTTATTGTCGGCGGTGTGGCCGGGGGGGCGACTGCCGCGGCACGCCTGAGGAGATTAGATGAAGAGGCGGAAATCGTTCTTTTCGAGAAAGATAAATACGTGTCGTATGCCAATTGCGGGCTCCCGTATCATATTGGGGGAGCGATCGAGCACCGGGAAGAGTTGTTCCTGCAAACACCGGAAGGATTCCGGGACCGTTTTCGCGTGGATGCGCGTGTCAGGACGGAGGTCCTCGCTATCAAACCGGTTGAAAAAACTGTTACGGTAAAGAATCTGAGAACGGGTGTCCTTTACGATGAGAAATACGATACGCTGATTCTCTCCATGGGCGCGAAACCGGTTAAGCCGGCGATTAAAGGGATAGAGGGGGAGAATATTTTCACCCTGCGCAACGTGCCGGACATGGATCGGATAAAAGCCGCGATCGCCAGGAAAAATAACGCGTCGGCCGTGATCGTGGGTGCCGGTTTTATCGGGTTGGAGATGGCCGAAAACTTGAAAGAGGCCGGCCTTTCGGTATCGGTGATCGAACAGGCCAACCAAGTGATGGGAACAATTGACTACTCCATGGCCGCCATGGCGCATCAGTACCTCCGAGCGAAAGAAATAGGCCTTCTTCTCGAAGAGACCGTCACCGCGTTTGAGCCGGAGGACAACCGGGTGACCGTGCGGATGGAGAGCGGGAAGGCCATCACGGCCGATATCGTGATCCTGAGCATCGGTGTCGCGCCCGAGAACAGGCTTGCAAAGGAAGCCGGACTGCAGATCGGGCGCTTGGGGGGAATCTTCGTGAACGAGTACATGCAAACATCCGCCCCGGATATTTACGCGGTGGGCGATGCCGTGGAGGTGAAGAATCCCGTTACCGGGAAACCCGCGCTAATCCCGCTCGCGGGCCCCGCGAACAAACAGGCGAGGATTGCTGCCGATAACATCATACACGGCAACAGCCGGGTTTATAAAGGGACGATAGGCACTTCTATTGCCAAGCTGTTCGAGATGACGGTTGCCTCGGCAGGTGCTTCTGAACGATTGCTGGCGCGTGAAGGAATTGAATACATGACGTCCATCAGCCACGCGGGTTCCCACGCCGGGTATTACCCCGGCGCATTGCCGCTATCCATCAAAGTTAATTTTGCCCCGGACGGCAGGTTGCTTGGTGCACAAGTAGTAGGCTTTGGTGGAGTCGATAAACGGGTAGACCTGTTGGCGCAGGTTATCCGGAACGGCGGGACCATTTACGACCTGCAGGAGATAGAGCACGCGTACGCGCCGCCCTTCTCTTCGGCGAAAGACCCGGTGAACATGGCCGGCTTTATCGCGGAAAATATCCTCCGGGGACAGGTAAAGATCGCGCACTGGCACGAGGTGGAGAACGCGGGTCCCGGTACCGTGATTGTTGACGTGCGGACGAAAGAAGAATTTGAGGCCGGTCATATCCAGGACGCGGTTAATATTCCCGTGGACGAGTTGCGAGATCGGCTCTCCGAGATTCCCCGCGATAAAACGATCTACGTTTATTGTGCCGTGGGGTTACGGGGCTATACCGCTTCGCGTATTCTCTTGCAACGCGGGTATGAAGCGGTTTACAATTTATCGGGAGGGTATAAAACGTACGCGTGCGTTTTGCAGGACAAGTACGGTATCGGCGATGAATGCGATCTCTTTCCCGCGATCGGTGACGACGGGGAAATAAAAACAAACCCGGTGCCAAGTGGCGAGCACGCCTGATGCGGGTTTTCTTGGAGTTGTTAGTAACACAGCCTCAATTTAAAGCCGCTATCTCGGCTTCCTGATAGGTTTTGCTTGGAGTTGAAAGTACCCCGGCGCGGCGAGGAGTGCATCTTGGCAAAGCCATGCCCGGTTTTGTTTGGAACCAATAATAATATAGCAATAAAGGAAATGGGATTTTTAAGCAGTTTATTTAAATCGTCCGGAAAGGATGAGTTAAAGGAAAAAGTTCAAAACGGCGCGTTGTTGTTAGACGTGCGCACCAAGGAAGAGTACAGGGCGGGACGAGCTCCCGGTTCGATAAATATCCCATTGGATGACTTGGCGGCGGAAACCGAGAGGCTCGAACAAGGTGTTCCCGTGGTGGTCGTCTGTGCAAGCGGCGCGCGAAGCGAGTACGCGGCAAGCTTCCTGAAGAGCAAAGGATTTGAGGCCCACAACGGGGGTAGCTGGCTCTCGTTTCTGAACACAGCGAAAAAATAACCGGTTGAACGTCGAGCTTTTCCGTTACGCTAAAAATAACGAGTAAGCGAGAGCAACCGTCAACCTCGCTTGACGCATTGCCGATCGGTAGTTATTTATCAGATAGCCTATCAATCGGTAGCGGGTCACGAAATAGTGAAAGTCGAGATATTTAGCAATAAACGGATACACGGGATACTTGAATAACCGGTAAATGTTATTTTTCGGGTTGAGGGCCGGTTTTCGTTGGTAGTACGTGAGGGTTTTTGTATCTTTGTCACTGAATAATTGTAACACGTTTCAGAGCTTAAGAGTCAGATGAATTCACGTAAATTTCTCTTCATTTTCGCAGCGATGTTCATATGCGCGACCCTCGTCACGAATCAATCGGTTATTATGGCACAGGAGGTGCCCATTTCGAGTAGCGACCGCGTTTTCGAGAACCCCGATATTATTCCCATGTACACGGGAGGAACCACGGCGATGCACAATTTTATTTCAAGCACGCTGAGTTACCCGGCCGATGCCCGGGAGCGGGACGAGCAGGGGCTCGTGGTTTACACCTTCGTGGTGGAAAAAGATGGCACGCTCTCTAATTTCAACATCATCCACCGTGCCGACCCGTTACTGAACGACGAGGCGCTGCGTATCCTGCAAGCGATGCCGCCGTGGCGCCCGGCCCGTCATAACGGGGAGATCGTGCGCGCGGAGACCTACGTGCCCATGTATTTCAGGCTGAACAAGAACGCGGCTGCCTCCACAGGCCAAGCGGCAGGGCCGGGTACCAACGTTTACGCGAAGACCGACTTGGATATCATCGAAAGTAACGAAATTTATACCATCGTGGATCAGATGCCACGGTACACGTATGGTGAAGAAGGGCTGGCCAAGTTCATCGCGCATAACATGCGTTACCCCATCGAGGCAAAACAGAACGGCATCGAGGGGCGTATCCTCTGTTCATTTATCGTGGGAGCGGACGGCGCTATCTCCAATATAGAGGTGGTAGACGGGTTAGATGCCGCGCTCGATAAAGAGGCAATCCGTGTACTGGGGATAATGCCAAAGTGGGTGCCCGGCGAGAACGGCGGGGAGAAAGTGAACGTGAAGTGCTTGCTGCCGATCGATTTCACCATTGACGAGGACCCGATTCCACCGCTCACGAGCAACGATTAAAACAGCCCCATCAGAGCGATCCGAGCGTCTGTACCTTAAAATGAAGGATTTTAGGGGAAATCCGGTTGATGCTTCACTTCAACTCCAACTCGAGTACTCGAAGTCCCGTGTGCGTATTGATAAAGAGCCTGAAAGGGGTGGGGGAGGCGCCGCCTTCTCGTAATCCGGTAATAAGAAAGGAAGAATACATTACCTGGGGGTATCCCGGGGGATCATCGTTCCGGGAATGGCTGATGTAAAGGTCGATGCTTGCGGAACTGTTATCACGAAAAAGTGCCAGGCTGTGGGATTTGCTGTGGTATTCAACCTCCATGATCAGGTTCAGGTAATCACCGCCCACCCACGCGCTTTGGAGTTTTACCGGATCGTTTGAATACCGTTCGGGGTAGCCCTCCGTTTCGATGGAGGCGGTGAAGATGGGGGAAGCGTAATTGACCCTTATCGAGTCACCGGTCAAGGGAACATAATTGAGTATCACTCGTTGCCCGTCATCGCTGTCCATGTTTTCCACTTTACCGGCGATAAGTACTTGTCCATTATCGAGCCGGAAATGGTAAACATCTCCCTCTTTTATCAGGGTGGCGAATTCCACCAAGTAATCATCCATCCGGCCGGGATCCTTTTCACACCCCGGCACGAGAAAAAATAGTACCAGAAAAACGAACGTTGCTCTTCTCATTCCCTCGAAAATACCGTCATTAACTGTTTCTTGTTATTATTACAACCGTGCTTCCAAGTGATTCTTCACCGTGTTGGCATACATCTCGATAATTTTGTTTCGCAGGAAATCGTTGTCTTTTCCCGGAAGATCCACTTTATCCACCTGTTGTTGCAGGTATTCGTCAAAGCGGGCGCGGTCGTCCTCGGTATACTCGTGGGCGAACGCGCGTGAACCGGTCATCCGGTCGTACGCGACGTAATTGATCGGAAAGAACGTGTAGTTTCGGTAGATCTCGTTATCGATTAGCGAGGCGGCATGTCTCAGTACCTCGTTTCGACCGGTCTCCGGGGGGATGCTCCCGAGCGCGTCATTGATGCATTTTCCCAGTCGGAAAGACACTCGCCCTTTGTATCCCGTGATGCCGGTGGCCATGTTTTCGATATCGTCGGCCTGTGTTTTCTTGTAATCCGGTTGATCTCGTTTTAGTTGAAATTCCTTGGCCTTGAGGTAATCGCACGGGTCATATTCATACGAGATAGACAACGGCACAACGCGCAGTTGTTGCAGTGCTTCAAGCGGGTTTGCGTTGTCGTACAACGTGAACATTTTCAGCAGGCTTTCCTGTGTTTTGTCGTCTGAATCCTTGGCGCGTCCTTCGCGTTGCGCGATCCAGACGGATTGCTGCCGTCGTGTCACCGTGTGGTGGATATAACGGGAGAGCTGTTTCGAAACTTCCAGCATCTGGCGTACAGAAACGCCTCGCTTCACGATGAAACTCTTGTTGAGCCGAACCAGGTCCGCGATCCATGGGTGGATAAGGAGGTTGTCCCCAATGGCAATCTCGGTGGTTTGCAGTTCCTTATCGAAGAGGAGTATGTTAAAGAGTGCCGCGTCGAGCACGATATCGCGATGGTTAGAAATAAAGAGGTAGCTTTTTTCTTCCTCAATATTGTCCCACCCGGAACCCGACAGGCCTGCCGTGGTTTTGTCGATCAGTTGCTTCATGAGTGGGTACACCAGGCGCGCTTGAAAATCGTACTTGCTGTTGCAGCCTTTCATCAGCTCGCTGAATTGCTCCCATGAGAGGGGCTTCATGATGGGCTCGACGGCTCTCCTGAATCCTTCGTTGGTGACCAGTCGCTCGATGGTTTCCGGCACCTCGCTGTCGAGCAAGGGGCGGATATCATGGAAGCGGTCAGTTGTATCGGTCGCGGTTGTCATGGGGTTATTTCTCTTCTTTTTTATTCATTTTCTTGTATTCTGTCTCGATGATGCCCGATAGCACGTCGGCCATCGTCATCCCCGCTGCCTCCACCTGTTGCGGGATAAAGCTGGTTGCTGTCATCCCGGGAGTGGTGTTCACTTCCAGGAGGACAGGGGTATCTCCTTGCAAGATATAATCGGCGCGGATAATTCCTTTGGCACCCACCAGGCGGTAAATCTCCTTGGTCTCTTTCTGGACGGCCAACGCTGTCGCTACCGGGATTCGCGCGGGAGTAATCTCCTCTACTTGGCCGTTATATTTCGCGTCGTAATCGAAGAACTCGTTATGGGTGACCACTTCGGTAAGGGGAAGGGCAACCAGCTCGTTGCCTGCCTCGAAGCACCCGCAGGTTACTTCGGTGCCCCTGATAAACTGTTCGATGATTACTTCCGGTGCTTCTTGAAACGCCTCCCGGATAGCACCGTTCAGTTCGGAGCGCTCCTTTACCTTGTTGGTAGCGAAACTCGATCCCCCGAGGTTGGGTTTCACGAAGAGGGGCAATCCCAGCCTGGAAATAACCTCCTCTTCGCGGTAGGTGTCGTCTCTTCTTAACACGATGGAGTCGGCAACCTTTATCCCGAAGTTCTTCAGGAAATTGTTACAGATGAACTTGTTGAAGGTGAGTGCCGATGCCAAGACCCCGCAATTGGAGTAGGGGATGCCCAGCATATCAAAGTAGCCCTGCAGGGTGCCGTCCTCCCCGGGGGTACCGTGGATGGTAATATAGGCAAAATCGAACCGGGTGGTTTCCCCGTCGGCCACGAAGCTGAAATCATTCTTGTTGATAGGGAGTTGGTCGCCATGATACGCCACCTCCCACGCCTCGCGGTCTATCTTCACCTTGTAGAGGTTGTATTTCTCTTTATCGATAAAAGAGTAAATACCGGCCGCGCTTTTCTCGGATACCACGCTCTCGGAAGAGTACCCTCCCCACACGATTGCCACGTTCTTCTTCATCATCAATATATTAATTCCCGAATTTCACGTCTCAGAATCTCATTAGCACATTAGTCACATTGGCATATTAGCACATTCGTCACATTAATCACATCCTCACATCGTCACATCCTCACATCCTCACATCGTCTATACCCCCTCCATTTCTCTATCACCGCCTGCATATCCTCCGGGATATCGCTATCAAAGTGGAGTTCCTCTCCCGTCACGGGGTGCACGAACCCCAATGTTTTGGCATGAAGGCATTGGCGGGGGCAAAGCGCGAAGCAGTTATGCACGAACTGCTTGTACTTCGCGAAGTGGGTGCCCCTGAGTATCTCGTTGCCACCGTATCGTTCGTCGTTAAAGAGCGTATGCCCCATGTGCTTCATATGCACCCGTATTTGGTGCGTGCGTCCGGTCTCGAGCCGGCATTGCACCAGTGTGACGTACCCGAACCGCTCCAGTACCTTGTAGCGTGTGATGGCCGGTTTACCGTGCTCCCCGTCCGGGAAGACACGCATGAGCATGCGGTCTTTGGGATCGCGGCCAATGTTCCCTTCAATGATTCCCTCGTTGTCTGTCACGTTGCCCCAGACGAGTGCCGTGTAGAGGCGTTTTGTTTCCTTCCGGAAGAACTGTCCCGCGAGGTGTGTTTTGGCATCGGGTGTTTTGGCCACGAGCAGGAGCCCCGATGTGTCTTTGTCTATGCGGTGCACCAGCCCCATCCGCGGGTCGTCCATCTTAGCCGTTTTCCCGATGTTCAGGTAGTACGCCAAGGCATTCACCAACGTGCCCGTGTAGTTGCCGTGCCCAGGATGCACCACCATCCCCGCCGGCTTGTTGACCACCATCAGGGAGTTGTCCTCGTACACGATATGAATGGGGATATCTTCGGGAAGGATTTCCAGTTCTCGCCGGGGACGGTCCATCACGAGGGATATCACGTCCATCGGCTTCACCTTGTAGTTCGATTTCACCGCCGTCCCGTTCACCAGGATACACTCCGCGTCGGCAGCTTGCTGGATGCGGTTGCGGGAGATCCCCTCTATTCGTGCCGACAAGAACTTGTCGACCCTCAGCAGGCCTTGTCCTTTATCGGCCACGAAGCGGTAGTGCTCGAATTTCTGTCCCTCTTCGGTTTCCGTTGGCAGAAACTCTTCCTCATCTTCCGGAAAAAAATCGTTATTCTCCCAATCCTCTTTTATCACGGAATCAAAAAATTAGAAAAATGAATCGTCGATCTGTCCCTCTTCGGGCCTGTCGGCAGGTACTCCCGGCGTGAGGATGTACTCGTCGTCTATATTGAGCGAATCGGCCAACGCGCTGCTGCTAACCAGCAGTTGCAGCGGTGATCCCGCGGGTACTTTCTCCTCCGGTGCCAATTGCCTGCCCCGGTACTCCACCGCGAGCACCAGTCCGGAATATTCAGCGGGCACCTCTTCGATGGAGATCTGGTTAAACCCCAGCGAGTTTAGCAGGGCCATCGCCTGACGGGTGGAGTAGTCCACGAGGCCGGGCACGGCCACTTCCTGGGGGCTTTTGGAGTAGACCGTGATGTAGATTGCGCGCCCCTCCTTGACCCTGTTGTTTGCTTTGGGAGTCTGGTCGATGATGGCGCCGGGCACGGCATCAGGCCGATAAATTGAATCCACTATCTCCGCGTGGATGCCCCGGGCATTCAAGATGATGTTGGCTTCTTCCACCTGAAGCCCCGCGAGGTTGGGAACCTCCACGTTGTGGCCGTGGCGGGTGTAAACGTGTAGGAAAACGAGGGCTAATACAACAAGGATGATCCCGCTGACAATGATGGCCAGCAAGTTTTTGAGGATGTTGTTGCCGAATACCGGTTGTTTTGATTTCTTTTTACTCATAAAAATCGCTTAAATAAATGTATAAGCCCCGTGCCCGCGAAATTAAACGTATGGGTTACCGGGTGCGGCGTCAAACTTCTCGTGCATTGCCGGGCTGCCTCACGCGTATACAAAAGCAAAAATACAAAAAAAACAGGAACTTGGCACCCCACGTTCCTGTCTTTATAAATACAATGCCCCTTGCTTAACGGGATAGTTCATTAAAAATTAGACTATTCCCGCGCTTGGCAGAAACAAAGCTTGCTTTGTTTCTGCTCTTGCTTAACGGGATAGTTCGTCTGATACGGACAATCTTGCCCTGCCTTTAGCGCGGCGCGCGGCCAACACCTTTCTTCCGTTCTTGGTAGCCATGCGGGTGCGGAACCCGTGCTTGTTCTTTCTCTTTCTATTAGAGGGTTGAAATGTTCTCTTCATATGATTGATCTTTATATTTTGTTTTTATTGCCGCTCGCGTGCCTTACTTTCACCGCCCCGTTGCCTTTTTTGCCACTCCGCGGTTATGCTTTCGCCTCTCCGTATATATGTATCTATACCCGCGCGTGAGCAAGTATCTTTTATCTTTGAATGATCCCGCTTCCCCGCGCTTTCGGCCGCCGGGCGATCAACGTTGGGGCTGATCCGTATTATATATAGGAGGGCTCATTTTTCGGGTTGCAAAAATAGAAAAAAAAATTGGAATTACCAACTTATACGCGAGTAAAAAGTTTTTCGAGCTGATTTTTAAGGCGATGGTCTTTTTGGGAAAAATAAATTACTGAAAAGTGTGAAAAAAGTTTTGTGCTTTAAAAAAAACGTTCTATATTTGCACCCGCATTTAGAGATCAAGTTCTTTAACAAGCAAACAGAACAAGGGTTCACGCCCGCTCAGGGCCCATTCGTCTATCGGTTAGGACGCCAGATTTTCATTCTGGAAAGAGGGGTTCGATTCCCCTATGGGCTACAGGTAATAAATAACAGACAGGTCAACAGAAAATGGCAAATCACAAATCAGCAGAAAAAAGAATTAGGCAAATCAAGGTTCGTCGCATATCCAACCGGTACGTTTCTCGTACCGCGCGCAACGCGGTCCGCAAATTGCGCGCTACCACCACTAAGGAGGAGGCGGTAAAGATGTACCCCGAGGTTTGCTCAATGTTGGATAAATTGGCTAAAAAGAAGGTGATACATCAAAACAAGGCCAATAACTTGAAATCGAAATTGGCGGCACACGTGAACGCTTTGGCTTGATTTCCGGTTTCTGAAAAAATGCATGGTATAGAGAAGTCGAACTCGAGGGTTCGGCTTTTTCTGTTTTAGGGCAGAAGGACAGGATTGATAAACGTGAACTTTATAGAAAGATGGTACGACACTTGGTGCTATTCAAGTTGGCCGATGAGGCCGAGGGAAAGAGCAGGGCGGAGAACGCGCTGTGGATAAAAGAGCGGCTCGAGGCGCTCGTGGAAGTGATTCCCGTGATTCGTAAGATGGAGGTATCGGTAAATCATCCCGACGCGCCGTCCGGGAACCACGACGTGGTGCTCGATAGCGAGTTTGACACGTGGGGCGATCTTCGCGCCTACGCCATTCACCCCGAGCATGTGAAGGTGGCCGAGTATATCGCGAAGGTGCGGACCGGCAGGGCGGCGATAGATTATGAATTTTAGATTCCGGCGCTTAATTAAACGATGCAAGGTGCAAAAGGGTTTTCTGCAAAGGAATGGCAGGGCGCGTCCTAAGCTTTTTGCCTTCACGAGGTTATGATATCAAGCGGGTTTGTTGCCCGCTTTTTTTGTTAAAAGCATTCTTGGAATGCCCCTAAAAAAGCGAAAAAGCGTTGGTGAAACGAGGGATTTTTCGTATATTTGTTCGGTTTTAAGCAAACCCTTTCAATTGCCTTAACCGGCTAATTTATAGAGAGATTAAATAAACAATAGAATGTCAGAAGAAGAAAAAAAATCGGCCAGCGGGAATTACTCCGCGCAAAATATCCAAGTGCTGGAAGGCTTGGAAGCGGTGCGTAAACGCCCCGCCATGTATATTGGCGACGTGAGCGAGAAGGGGCTTCACCACTTGGTGTACGAGGTGGTGGATAACTCCATCGATGAGGCGTTGGCCGGATACTGCGATCAAATAGATGTCATCATCAACGAAGATAACTCCATTACCGTGCGCGATAATGGCCGGGGGATCCCGGTGGACTACCACGAGAAGGAGAAAAAATCGGCCCTTGAGGTGGTGCTTACCGTGCTGCACGCGGGCGGGAAGTTTGATAAGGGTACCTACAAGGTCTCGGGTGGACTTCACGGCGTGGGGGTCTCCTGCGTGAACGCGTTGTCGATTTACCTGAAGGCGGAGATTCACCGGAACGGGAAAGTTTACATGCAGGAATATTCCAAGGGGAGGCCCTATGCCGACGTGCAGATCATGGGCGAAACCGATAAAACGGGAACCATCGTCACGTTTAAACCCGATGACACGATCTTCACCATGCTGGAGTACCGGTATGATATCCTCTCTACCCGCCTGCGCGAGCTGGCGTTCCTGAACGCGGGCATCACCCTCTCCATCACCGATAAACGGTCGCCCAAGGAAGATGGCAGTTTCAAGACCGAACGTTTCTATTCCGAAACAGGCCTCGAAGAGTTCGTGCGCTACATCGATAAGAACAAGGATTCGCTGATACAAGACCCTATTCATGTCGTGACCGAGAAGAGCGGGATACCCATCGAGATCGCGCTCACCTACAACGACACGTATAACGAGAATATTTTCTCCTACGTGAACAACATCAACACCATCGAGGGAGGGACCCACCTTACCGGTTTCCGCCGGGGACTGTCGCGCACGCTCAAGAAGTACGCCGAGGACTCCAAGATGCTGGAGAAGGTGAAGGTGGAAATCAGCGGCGACGACTTCCGTGAAGGAATTACCGCCGTGCTCTCGGTGAAGGTGGCGGAGCCGCAGTTCGAGGGGCAAACCAAAACCAAGTTGGGCAACAGTGACGTGATGGGGGCCGTGGACCAGGCCACTGGCGAGGCCCTGAGGTACTACCTCGAAGAGCACCCCAAGGAGGCGAAGGTGATCGTGGAGAAGGTGATCTTGGCCGCAACCGCCCGTCAAGCCGCCCGTAAGGCACGCGAGATGGTGCAGCGCAAATCGCCCCTCTCGGGCGCGGGACTGCCCGGCAAGCTCGCCGATTGTACCAGCAAGGACCCGGCTCAAAGCGAGATATTCCTCGTGGAGGGTGACTCCGCCGGGGGAACCGCCAAGCAAGGACGCGACCGCATGTTCCAAGCCATCCTGCCCCTGCGAGGAAAAATCCTCAACGTGGAGAAAGCAATGCCGCACAAGGTGCTGGAAAGCGACGAGATTAAGAACATTTACACGGCGCTGGGCGTTTCTATTGGTACAGAAGAAGATTCCAAGGAGCTGAATATCGCCAAGCTTCGCTACCACAAGATTATCCTGATGACGGACGCCGACGTGGACGGAAGCCACATCGATACCCTTATCCTCACGTTTTTCTTCCGTTACATGCGTCCCCTTATCGAAAAAGGGTACGTTTATATCGCCACGCCGCCCCTTTACCTCTGCAAGAAAGGGAAAATAGAGGAGTACTGTTACGACGAGCAACAGCGGAGGGTATTCATCGAGAAGTACGCCGATGGAAACGAGAACGCGGTGCATACGCAGCGGTACAAGGGGCTTGGCGAGATGAATGCCGAGCAGCTCTGGGATACCACGATGAATCCCGAGCACCGTACCCTGAAACAGGTAACCATCGAGAACGCGGCCGATGCCGATATCATCTTCACCATGCTGATGGGCGAAGAGGTAGCCCCGCGCCGCGAGTTCATTGAGGAGAACGCCACCTACGCGAATATCGACGCGTGATGGCGAGCAAGCGGCGCGAGATGAAATCAACCAAATTAATAACGATGTCAAGCGCGTGCCCCTGCCGTGATGGCGGGTAGGCACGGCAGGGCCTGTAAAACGATAAACAGCGTGAAACGTCCCCCCTCGCTAAAAAAAAACGATAAGGCGGTAATCCTCTCCCCCGCGGGGAAAGTAGACCGCCACATGGCGGAAGGCACGGCTACCGTGCTGGAAGGGTGGGGCTTGCAGGTCGAAATTTCCGGGCACGCCCTGGGCGAAAGGGGCCGGTTTAGCGGGACCGCGGCCGAAAGGCTGGAAGACCTGCAACGGGCGTTCGACGATCCCGGCATCAGGCTAGTCCTTTGTTCTCGAGGAGGATACGGGACGACACACCTTCTCTCGAAACTCGATTTTTCCACTATTCGTAGAAACCCCAAGTGGGTGGTAGGCTATAGCGATATCACCGCGCTTCATGCCGCCCTGCGGCACCACGGCGTGGCTTCCGTGCATGGCCCCATGGCAGCCCACTTCTCGAGCGAGGGCGCCGAAGACGTCTCGGTCCGCTATACCAAAAGCGTGCTGGTGGGACAGCCGTTAGACTACACCATTCCCGTGCCACCGGGAGAAACCTTGAACCGGAATGGCGTCGCGCGAGGAAGGCTCTTCGGTGGAAACCTGTCGGTCTTCTGCAGCATCCTCGGCTCGCGGTATGCCCGGGTCCCCCGGGGCGGCATCCTCTTCATCGAGGATACCGGCGAGTTGCCCTACCGGGTAGACCGGATGATCTACCAGCTGAAGCTTGCCGGGGTATTCAACCGGGTAAGCGGGATGATCGTCGGCCGGTTTACCGGTTACGAGGAGGACGACCAGATGCATGCCCCGCTACTGGCATCGATCCGCGAAGCGGTAGAAGAGTACACATTCCCGGTCTGCTTTCACTTCCCGGCAGGACACACGCGGTTAAATTTCCCCCTTGTCATGGGCGGGACGGCCAGGCTGGGCGTGAACACCGGAAATGTTTCATTACAACAATGATTAAAAACAGATAGAAAATGGCGATTAGTACAGAATTGATGTTGCTTGTAGGATCGGTCTTGTTTTTTATAAGCATGCTGGTAGGGAAAGCGGGCCACCGTTTCGGTGTCCCGGTGTTATTGCTTTTCCTGGCGGTAGGTATGATCTTCGGGTCCGACGGCTTCGGCCTGGAGTTCGAGAACGTGCAGACCGCGCAGACCATAGGTACCATTTGTTTGTGTATTATCCTCTTCTCGGGTGGGTTAGACACCAAATTCTCGGAGATCAAGCC
>Ga0265293_10006685_pt1 | contig 18245 bp, 23 predicted proteins | sample Munlanlewell138R_FD_192505 | JGI IMG/M metagenome (GOLD analysis project Ga0265293, IMG submission 192505) | Leachate microbial communities from a municipal landfill in Southern Ontario, Canada - Leachate well 138R | ecosystem: Engineered > Solid waste > Landfill > Unclassified | place: Canada...
CTTGCAACGTGTATATTATCGGCCATTAATGTTGGACAAATAAAATCATTAGAAGAAATGGAAACGTTGTGCGATTTGGCCGTTCGCGGATTAGAATCGATAATTGATCATCAAAATTATCCATTACCAGCGGCAGAATCATATACAAAAGATTATCGCAGTCTTGGTGTTGGTTTTATCGGTCTTGCCCATTATTTGGCAAAAAATAAAGTCAAATACACAGATCCGGCTGCATTACAATTAGTTCATGAATTAACAGAAGCATTTCAATATTATTTGCTAAAGGCATCATGCAGTTTGGCCAAAGAAAAGGGGCCTGCAAAGAAATACCCATTAACGAAATATGCTCGTGGTCTCTTACCAATTGATCATTATAAAAAAGAAATAGATGAATTGGTTTCACCGACATATCGCATGGATTGGGAAAATCTTAGAAAGGATATTGCCGAACATGGTCTGCGTCATTGCACTCTGTCAGCCCAAATGCCGTCGGAATCATCGTCGCTTACCTCAAACGCGACCAATGGTGTTGAGCCACCACGAGATTTTATTAGTGTCAAGAAATCAAAGAAAGGTCCACTGAAGCAAGTCGTTCCTGAATATCATCGTCTAAAAAATCAATATACTCTTTTATGGGATGATCCGATGATAAATGATGGTTATGTTAAAATTATGGGAGTTATTCAGAAATTTTTTGATCAAGCCATAAGTAGTAACACTTCATACAATCCAGAACATTATGAAAATAAAGAAATACCAACATCGGTATTTGCCCGTGATATACTAATGGCATACAAGTATGGTCTTAAAACTCTGTATTATCATAACACATATGATGGAATGACAGATGAAGATGAGAAACCATTACCAGAATTAGAAAAATCAGAAGAAATATCTGATGAAGAACATTGTGAAAGTTGTGCAATTTAAGGATTAAGATGGCAAAGACAGTATTCAATACAAAGCAAATAGATTTTACCAAGCAGCCTATGTTTTTTGGTGAAGATCAAAATACACAGCGATATGACGTTTTTAAATATCCAATATTTGATAAACTGACACAATCTCAGTTATCGTTTTTTTGGCGTCCAGAAGAAGTGTCTTTACAAAAAGACAGAAATGATTATTTGACATTTCGTGATGAGCAAAAATTCATCTATACGAGTAATCTGAAATATCAAACTCTGTTAGATTCAGTTCAAGGTCGTGCTCCGGTAATAGCATTTTTGCCATATTGTTCATTGCCGGAACTTGAGGCATGTATTGAAACTTGGTCTTTCTTTGAAAGCATCCATAGTCGCAGTTATACACATATCATAAAAAATGTTTATTCAAATCCTTCAGAAACATTTGATACGATTTTGGTTGATAAGGCTATACTGGAACGGGCAGAGAGTGTAACACGATATTATGATGATTTTATCAATTATGCCCAACGATGGTCCGTAACAGGCGAAGGTAATATGTATGATTTGAAGAAGAAATTATACATGGCCCTTATTTCGGTTAATATTCTTGAAGGAATACGTTTTTATGTAAGTTTTGCTTGCTCTTTTGCTTTTGGTGAATTGAAGTTGATGGAAGGATCGGCCAAAATACTTCAATTGATTGCACGAGATGAATCGCAACATTTATCCATAACCCAGCATATAATAAAAAATTATAAGCAGTATGAAGGCGACAAAGAAATGCTCGACGTCATTGCTTCATCAGAAAAAGAAGTATATGGGTTATATGATGAAGCTGTACAACAAGAAAAGGCTTGGGCGAAACATCTGTTCAAGGATGGTAGTATTATAGGATTAAATGAAATACTTCTATCGCAGTATGTCGAGCATATGGCCAATAGACGCATGAAAGCAATTGGATTGGATCCTGTTTATGATCAGGGACCAAATAGCAATCCTTTGCCGTGGATGCAGAATTGGTTATCGTCAAAATCACAACAAGTTGCACCACAGGAAACAGAAATATCTTCTTATTTGATCGGATCAGTTAAACAGGATATTAATACAGATACATTTAAGGATTTCAAACTGTAATGCCAAACAAGATAATCTTAATCAGACATGGAGAAAGTACCGGTAACATAGATCGTAATATGTATGAACAGCCTGATAGTGCGGTATGTTTGACAGAAAAGGGAGTTAAACAGTGTTTAATAGCAGCCGAATGGTTAGCATCCAAAGAACACTTTTTGCGATGGCATAGATTTGGAGTTCGTGTCTATACCAGTGAATATACGAGAGCAATACAATCTGCTAGAATTATTTTAGATAAAATTCGAATGAAAGACAATGTCCCCACTATAACGCCATGGATCAATGAAATTAATGTCGGTGAAGTGACTGATGGGACATCGTTGTTGTGGAAAGACGAGACTGGCGATTTTCATTTTCCTCAAGGAGAATCATTCAAGATTCTTCGTCATCGAGCATCCTGTTTCATTAAGCAGATAGAAGGTTTATTATCGGAACGTGATATCATGCTTGTATGTCATAACGGTGTCATACGAACATTGACGGCCGAATTGTTGGGAATGACGGACTCTGCTATGTTGACCATAAGGTCAGCCAATTCTTCGATTGCAATATTTGAACGTGATAATGATTGCTATCGCCAAATAGAATACTTCAAACCTATAATTGAGTGAACTACCAAGTGTCTAAAGAACACTTGGCTTCTCTTCCAAAATCGAAGAGAATTTTTCCTGATTCACAGACACATAACTAGAGAAATCTATAGCTTTCTCCCCGTCAGTGGTATCTCCACAGGCGTAAATTCGGGCCGTCCCGGCCCTATTTGTCATCTCAATGCCCCACAGCTTTATGTTAATGGCCGCGTTGACATCTCGGTCCATGACTAGACCACAAGTACATTCATACACCCGTACATCCAACGGCATCAGTTGTATATTTCCACAAACCGAACAAGTCTTGCTTGATGGTTTAAATCGTCCAATCTTAACGACACAACCACCATTCATTTTAGACTTGTATGTAAGTTGTTCCACAAACATGGCCCAGCCTTGATCCGATATCGACTTGGCTAGGCTGCGGTTCTTTTTCATCCCATCCACGTTCAAGTCTTCGACGGTCACAAATCGGTACTGCTTGGTTATCACAGAACTGGCCTTGTGTGTGAAGTCATGCCGTTGACACTTGATCTTATAATGAAGCCGATTTAATTGCTTACGTGCCTTGTCTCGATTCTTGCTTCCTTTGCATTTCCGGCTAAGCTGACGTTGCTTACGGCGTAATTTCTTTTGTTTTTTTCTGTAAAACTTTGGCGTGTCGAAGACTTCACCATCTGACGTGACAGCAAAGTCAGTCAGGCCCAAGTCGATGCCGACGACTTGGTCTTCTAGTGCGTGTGTTGTCGACTTGACATCAGGCATTTCACACAGACAGACACACCACCAGAAGCCATTTTCTTGCTTAACAGTGATAGATTTGAGTTTGCCTTCCAACGGCCTATGTCGGATCCAGCTGACCCATCCGAGTTTTGGGATTTGGATTTGTCTTTTTGTTGGCTTTATATGACCATTTGTTTGTGTAATGCGAAAGCTGTTATGGTGTTCAATGTGTTTTGACTTAAATTTGGGAAATCCATTGCCTTGCTTCCATATCCGTTGTATTGCAACATCCAAATCCATACATCGCTGTTGCAGTGCCTGACTTGGTATGTCACGAAGCCACTCATGTTCTGTTTTGAGTTTTGGCAAAGAGGTAATCATTTCACGTTTGAATACAAATTTCTTTGTTTCACCATATGTCTGCTTGTTTAGATCGAGATAATAATTCCAAAGCCATCGGGCCGTCCCGGCCCATCTGGTCAGGACTTGTGCTTGTTCACCGGTCGGTTTGAGTCGGAACTTGAATGACTTATACACATATATATTTATATAAAAACATTCATGATTTCCTAGTTATTTTGTTGTCCACTAGGTAATATGGTCGGCTTGTATAGTTGGGATAAAAATCAATTCATCCAAGCGTCTAAAGAACACTTGGTTTTCTTGACGTAGTCTTTATAAATATTATAGAATTTACTAATAGAAGATAGGCATGTTAATTTGTGAAATCATATCGCGACGTTCTCTGTTGGGTGGATCGGCCGCATTGATTGGTTCGGTTGCATCGGCTCATTTGCCTATACCGAATAAATCACATCATGTCGTAAGAAATGAACAAGTTTTTAATAAACAAATACAAAATAAGGTTCTTTCTGTTGTTGCCACATTGATGGATTTGGAAATCGATGAAAAAATCCCAAAACCATTAGTCATACCGATAAGTACAATCGATCCTGGATATGTTTCACGTCTGTTTGGCCTTCCAGTTGATACGAGAACACAATTGGTGAATATATATGATCCATCGAGAAACATAATAATATTAGCCGATAATGCCAAATTACATAATTTGGCTCACGAATATGTTCATTATTTTCAATATATGTATAAAAATTTGACACCGGAATATGATTATCAAGATTCATTAGAAAGAGAAGCAGTAAAAATACAATATAAGGCAATGAAATATTTAAATAATATTTCTTCGATATGATTTTTCTATTTCACTACTTTTAAATTTTCATGTCGGCGAATTAAATCCATAACCTTAATTGCCTCATTTAAATCCTTTTCATCATCAATTATGTGAGCATCTTTATAATTATGAAATACAATACCGAACCCCATGCCATCATCAGACCATATTTCTTTTCGTGATAATCGATAACCGGCACGACTTGGTTGATATGTTCCATAACGAGTTATAACAGATGGGGAATTTCTATTAGTGAACAAACTTATTGCTTCTTTTTCTGTTATATCTTTTGATCCAAAAGATCCTTTTTTGTCACCAACAAAGTCTTTGTGATATTTGACATCTTGGAATTCAAATCCTTGGGCTTTCAGACGTTTCTTTTTGTCTTTCTGTTCATCATTTAATAGATAATCTTTGAATGAAACATCCAAATCAAATTTTGGCCTCCAATCAGGATTATAATTGCTTTCTATATATTTCTGAACATAATTGTGAAATTTTCCATAAGTTTCGAAAAATTCTTTTTCTCGTTGATGAATAGAATTAATTGCATCCATGAAATTATTAATGGCAGTATTGAATTCGTCTTGTTTTTTCTTTGATTTAGCTTTTTCAAAATCTATTATTTCTGATTCTGAAAATATTTCATATAACAACATGATTGTTTTCCAATTTTTATTATTTATTATTTATAAAGGCCACGTCAAGAAAACCAAGGGTTCTTTAGACGCTTGGTAGTTCACTTATCAGTTTTGGGAATGATAAATAACTCATCAATGGGGTTGTATTAATGCGTTTGAATGAAATTGTCCCACATGGCATATCTGAGGTATGGTCAAATAATGATTATTCCATAAGTATCGATGATATCGATGATGCTAATACTGCTACTGTGTGGTTCAAAGGAAAGAATATTGGTCAGTTGACGACGAGAGGAAAAGTTCCTGATCCTCTTTTTAACGAATACATATTGGCCGATAAGGTAGAAATATTACCTCAACATCGAAATAAAGGTATTGGAACAGAATTATTCAGACAATTACTTAAACATTTATCAAAAAAATACAAAGGTATTGTCGTCTATTTGCCTGATGTGGTTAATAAAAAGCAAATTCCATCAATATTCAACAAATTAGATGCCAAAATTGTTAATGACGATTATATAATAATCAGTAAAACTGTTATATAATTTGTTCTTTTGGTTCCATCTTAATTGTATAGCGTTTTGCAATACCTCCATATACGGTTCTTTCGTAAACAATTCGAGAATTTTGAATATTTCCATTTATCAGGTTAGGATCTTTAATAGCGATAAAATCTCCCATCGCGGTTTTTTGACAAATAACATCTTCATCAGGTAATTGTACAATTATTTCATATGTATTATTTTCTTCATCTTTTTTAATTCCAATAAGTGATTGATATGGAATACCTAGAAGATCTTCCAAGGCTTCTGATGAAAATTGCAATTTGTGTTTTATCATTTTTGATTTTTCCTTTGACATTTTAAATAAAGTATATTATAATTATCTTAATAACTAAATTCAATAAAAATGGGGATACCGAGGTATCCCCATTTGATTTTACGCGGCCTTGAGATCATCGACGATCTTTTTGTTTCGTTCCTTGATGGCCTCCAAGGTCAGCATCATTTCGTTGGCCGCTTTTCGTTCGGAAAGCAATTTCCATTCACGCGACCAATGTTGCTTTTCTTTTCGTCGCTCGTCTTTGAGTTGACGAATACGATTGCTTTGTGCGACATAGTCGATCTTCCATGATTGTCTCCAATCCTTGTATTGTTCTTTTGAATCGAATGACGGAAGATTCTCGCTGTCATAGGTCATAGATTTTCTCCTTTGATGTTATACCAGGATTGAGTAGTTATTCTAAATGAGTAGCCTGGTTCCCACCCATCCATATCAATTGCCTCACGAAGAGACAAATTGTTCGGCAGTTCGATATATCCGAAACGATCATCTATGGTGAATACATTTTCACCAATTCTACTAAGATCGATAAATTGAATTTTCCATGATGAATCATCGCCCCAATAACAACCGGCAATGAATCCAAAATCGCAATATTGCCATGGTTCTGATGATTTTGAATGATCATAATGTCGATCAGTGTCAAAATAATTTATCGTTATATTATTGTCTTCTGTTTTGTAAATTTCTTGTTTAAATTTTGGAATATAGAAATCAGTTGGACAGAAACCGCTATTATCAAAGCAAATATCTTTACAATCTGGCAAAGACATCAAATGTGTTTGTGAATAATTCTTTGAATACAAAGCATACCATTTTCCATTATACTGGAATGGACAAAATGTTTTCTCTCCAAAGCTTGGATAATTTCTTACATATTCACCAATTTTTTCATCATGGTGAAAAATTTCAACCAAAGATTGATTCCAAGTCCCTTCGGCCTGATTTTCATCTCTATATTTTTCAACTTTTACTGAAAATTCATTTTCATTCATCATTTCCTTGTACCTCTTCATCTGTAGCGGTCCCATACAGGGACGGCATGATTGATAGTTTTGAATTATCGTCATATCATCCATTGGACATCTCCAATAAACTGACAATTCGTTTTCCTCGCCGGTTCAAATGTTTCCATTTAATTTTAAAGCTTGTTGATTCGATACCACCAAACATGTCAGCGTTGGAATGAATTTCTGCCAGACCAGTCAGCAAGAGAGTTGCAGCAGTTGGCCGTTTAGAAAATTCTTCACACTGTTCGTCTGATAGTAAATGGATATCCATGTCCTGTCGAATCAGATCGGCAATATCTCGGTTTCCTCCATATTCGATCCATTTTTGTTCCGAGACAATGGCATGATTGGGGAAATGGCGACGGCCATCATTATCATAGATTAGACAAAATGGCTTTCCACAATCGTGAAATAACTGATATTGGTGAATTTGATCACGTGGCATAAGCCGCTGTAACAAAATGGGATTATATGCCCATTCCGGTAACTTCCATTGATATTTTAGTTCGGATTTATGACAAAGATGATCATAAAGATCATCAAAATAGTCAGCAACAGACACACCATGTTCATAGATGGTCTGGGTTTCGGTTTGTTTACACGCCTTCATGGCGTCAATGAGGTCGTTCTATAACATGGATATTCTCCTTTATAGCCTACTAAGGCGTTTTGTAATATGTTCGATTTGATCACGACGACAAGGACCAACGCCGATGGCGGTGATAATGTCAGAACCGTCGAAATCTGGCGGATAGATATGATCTCGGTCTATGACCAAGACATGCGGAAGACCTGTTTGACGAATTTCGTCAACAGCTCTATTGAATTTATTCAGAGTTTTGGCTTTTAAGGTTACTTTGGTGCCGTGACGGTCACCACGATAGGCAGATTTAATGCCAGGATTGATATGTTCGGCCAAATCAAGCGTATCACAAAACGCATGGCCAGTTTGTGCAGCAATTTTCCCCACATCCATATGGATGTCGCCACGCACTATGGCGTACAGTCTCAGTGTGATATCTTTCTAGGTCATTTTTCTCTCCAAGATTATATCGTATTTATGATATAGGTGTTTCCAAAACTGTTGTCAACCATCTTGCCAAACGATTCTCTGAAACAAAAGTCAAATCCATATCAGTTATAGGTTCATTCTGATATATCTTTATGGCCTGTGGTAAAAATTGTTTTGGAATGTTAGCAAACTTAACTTTATCGTTAATATGGTAAACAAACCATGAAAAATTATCAAGTAATTTGTTTAATTTTACTACATTTATACGTAATAGTGGTTTCCACGACAAAGAGGATGAAATTTCATTAATCATTTCAATAATAGCATCGGGGTTATTAGTTTCAATAAACATTTCATCTGAGTTTACCAGCGTTATGTCATCGTGGGTTAAACCAAAATGGTTAAATTCTGATTCCACGGCAGTCAATATATGGCCAATAGTATTTTTGGATATGGTTTGTTGATATTTTGGCTCCAAATTGCCAAATATTATTTGTCTTAGTTGTTTTGATTTTACGACATAATCATCAATAGCAATATTGTGCTTTGATAATATCAATGAAAGTAATTCCAACCAACTATCAGTTCCCATGACAAGTTCTGAATTAAATCGTTTCATTGACTGAAAATTAGCAGAAACCAAATCTATTGATATAAATGTTTTACCCACATTTGGTTCTATTAGAAAATTTCTCTTTTTGAAACGATTGACATAGCTGTTATCGAAATCATTTCCATAATAGTTAAATTTTTTATAAAATATTTCGTATGCCGGTGTTGATTGTATTTCACTGATAATCAAATTAACTACTTCTGACGTCGATTTAATTGTTCTATTGAGAAATAATTTTTCATAATAACGACAATCATAATATGGATCAAACAAGTCCATCTGATAATCCCAATAAGGATCATCTAAAATGGATATAGGTAAATTGAAATCTTTGCATAGATATTTTTTTTCGCCGTTATTCATGAATTTGCCATTGACATCCACGTGGAAAATATTTTTGCATCGTCTTTTGTTAAAAATGTAATCGTTGGCTCAAGCCTTTCATTTTTAATTATCATGAGCATTGGGAAATATTCATCGTCATATTCATTCATATCCCACTCATCAAATTCTTCACCATTACATTCCCAAAGCAATGGCAATGGATATAGATGTTTAATCCATTGATTTATTTTTTTCAACTCAGATTTATTTGATATTATGTCGACAATCATCGTCAATATCCTCGATTTGTTCTGTTGATGATAAATCGAAAATTTCTTCCTGACGAGTTTTTTCCTTAAAATATTTTCTGGGATTTCCACACATATAGCATGAACAGGTAGTTGAATTATCCGTGTGATGTCGAGCATATTGTAGAAGCATTTCGGTTGTTGTAAACCAAAATGCAGTATGTTTGGCACGGTACAATGCCCGACGAAACATTCTTTTTTTATCGCGAATGCGACGTTCTCTTTTTTTCTCCATAAGTCACCTCATCATTAGGCCCCACCCAATCGTGAGGCAAAATAGTGATTTCTGGTGATAAAATGATCATGGTGTTATTTATATATCACGAATTTTTTATCAAATCAAGATGTTATTGGTGAATGTATTTTTAATTAAAAGCATTGATAGTATAGTGAACTACCAAGCGACTAAAGATCACTTGGCTTCCAAAGACACATTGCTTTGGAACTTTTGACGATTCAACGACACATATCTGGTAGGTATGTAGTCACCCACCCCGACAGCGGTATCTCGGCGTCCGTAAATTTCTCCCGTCCCAGGAGTATTAAACTCAAACAAGCCCCAATCACGTATATTCAGGGCGGCATTTATATCCCTGTCTATGGCAATTCCACAATTTTCACAACTATATGTTCTTTCTGACAATTGAATGGTTTTTACTGTTCCACAACGATTACAAGTCTTCGACGAAGGTGCAAAACGGTGTATTTGGACCATATGTTTACCTCTTAAGATAGACTTGTATTTTATCATTTCTAGCAATTTAGACCATCCGGCATCATTCACTACAGTTCCGTTAAATTGTTGAATTCCCTTGACATTTAGGTCTTCGGTGCAGATCAAGTCATACTCGTTGGTTATCTGAATGCTGACCTGATGTAAGTGGTTGTTTCTTTGATGTCTTGCCTTTTTATGGGCATTATACAATTGAAGTTGTTTTCTCTTATATCGATTACTTCCTTTTGTTTTCTTGCTTAATTGGCGTTGTTTCTTAGCAATGCATTTCTTTTGTTGCTTGTAGAACTTGGGGTTGTCAATTAGTTCTCCATCTGATGTAACAACTAGCATTTTGCTATTGAGGTCAATGCCAACTACCTGATCCATGGATTTGATATCTATGGGTCGTTTTGTTTCCAAATCAATTACGATTGAAATATACCACTTATCCCCATCTAGCAATACCGTGGCAGTAGAAAAGGTATTTGGTAATTTCCTGTGGTAATTCCATCTGACCTTGCCTATCTTTGGTATATCTACGTGGATATGGCCGTATTTGCCTTTCCACTTATCTGGTGTTTGTACAACACGGAATGATTCATTAAATTCTTTCTTTTTCTTGAATTTAGGGAATCCACGTTCTGGTTTTTTAAATGAATTACTCAGAGCATTGTTCAAATCCTTCAAAGTCTGTTGCAAGGATTGGGATGGTCCCACCTTTAACCATTCATTATCCTTTTTCAGACTTGGCAAGGATGCTGCGTTCTTGTCGTAAAAGTTAAAGGTTTTATCCTTTTCATATTGTTCAATTTCTCGTGCAAGGAAGTGATTCCAAAGCCACCGTTGACTGCCTGCCACTTGACGTAACAGTTGGTCTTGTTCTGTTGTTGGTTTCAACCGGTAATTATACCTGACAAACATGTGACTTCCATAGTTTGATGTATATTTATTTATACAAGAAGTTAAATTGTATGCTTAAAACATATCAATTCATCCAAGAGTCTAAAGAACACTTGGTTTTCTTGGCGTAGTATTATAAATATATTATGCGTTATGATGAATTAATCAAAAATAATATCTACTCGTCAAGTAAAATTAAAGAAGAATTTTTAAGTGGATTTAAAGAACCATTCAGAAAAAAATATGTCGAGATTTATAAAAATCCAACTACCAAAGAATTAAATATAATCAAGACTAATGATGGGGATGTTAGAGCTTTTCTGATTGGAAATGATATAATTGTATGGCACACATATGATGCCTTACATCAAACTGTTAGAGAAGAACTAAAAATACCAAATGATGCTATTCCACTAAACTTGTGGATTGATGGTCGTGACGCACTCGCAGTAGTTACAGATAATGCTAAAGATCCAATTCATCATTCACCAAATTTGTTGGAAAAAATAACCAATCATCCTTATTTCACGACAAGACGAATAAAAGTAGATGTTTCATATTATGATGAAGCAATTTTTGGACCATGGCATGAAATGGCAGATAAGTCATCAATTGATGAATCGTATGATAATTCGTTAAAACCAGGAAACTTATATAGTGATCCTGATAATCCAAAAATTCAAGGTGTTGGCTATTGGTATCATCCGATAACAAAAGAATATGCCGTTTTCGGATGGAGTGAAACTAATCCGTATCATCACTTAGACTATGTCATAGAACATCCGGAAAAATTCGGATTATCAAAAAACGCTAACTTCAAGCATATTGGAACAGATGAAGCAATATTCATCGGAATGATATCAGGTTGGGCACGAATTCATATTTTTAGAGGATTACGAGAAATCACTAATTCCGATATTATGATAAATTCAAAAAAAGATATGAAAGCGGTCGTAAGATGGGTTATGACACACCATCCTGATGTGAAAAATATTTCCGTATGGATTGGGAATTACGAGAAACTTGATTTATCTGATGTAATAGATTTGGAAAAATTTATCAATGACAGTGGTGTCGATTCCTTTTCAGACACAAAATCTATAACATTAAGTGGTGATCAATTACATATGTAATTCTTAATTAATATTTTATTTTTATTTGATCTGATGAAAATACAACATATTGATCTCCATCACCAAATTGATCCCATACATCCTTGACTATAAGTCCGTCATTTGATGTATTTTCTTGGATATATAAAGCAAGTTCATCTATTTGTATCGAATTCCATCCTATTTTTTTCTTTAATAAACCTGATAATGGAATACGAGACCAATCTTCACCTTTTGCGTTTATTGTGAGAGGATTTTGTATTTTTAAATATACGGAATATAATCCATGACTATGATTCATTTCATTTGAAGAAATATATGAATTTGTTCGATGTGTCGTATATCCTTTTGCGACATATTTGGTGTTTGTAAAAAATATATTTCCTTGTATTCGACTGGTTTTGTTTTCTTTGCCAGTAAATTTATTTTTACCTACTATGTCACCACGATATAATACTAGTGGTCTTCCATATTGATCGACAACTTTACTATTTCTGAACCACTTCCAAAATTTAGTCTGTTCTTTTTCGGAAGACGCAATTAGGGAATTTTCACTATCATGAATGGGATATGTTATCCCATCGACAATTATCGTTTGTTGTTCATTTTCAATGAAATTTTCTATCAATGTAATCCATGATCTCATGATTATTATTTATTGCATGCCTATAATCTTAATCGCTCCTGATTTCTATGATAAGCTTCACCAAAACCTCTTCCAACTCTTCTTGTGTGTTCTTCCAAAGGATGGCGTCGATATTTTTGTATAAATTTAACAATACCCGACGACACGATATATGTGAAACTAACAGAAACAAGTATAACAATTAAAATATCAGATATAATAAAAATAGATCATTATCTCTATTATATCGAAATATCGAAAGTATAATTCCGCTATGAATTCCAATTATAGTTATTTTTTGAAACATCAACTTATTATCATACAGTGAAATTGGCGAGGGCGGCGGGGATCGAACCCACAACAGTCAGCTTTAGAGGCCGGCATCTACCACAGTACGCCCCCACAAGAACGACACTAACGATTTTTGATTTTTCGTCAACAATTTTTTAAGTTAATATGTCCAAAACGTTGTTATTACGGAAATATGTAAAAATCCGTAATAACAACGTTGTATATTATTAAGGCCGTTTGTCGATAACCTTATCGATTAATCCAAGTTCGAGAGCTTCTTGTGGATCAAGAAATTTATCTCTTTCCATTAAAGCGTAAAATTCATCATAAGATCGGCCGCAATGTTCTGAATATTTTTTCGTCAGCTTTTCTTTGAGTTTGATAATTTCTTTGGCCTGAATTTCTATATCAGTGGCTTGGCCACCAGTGCCACCAGAAGGTTGATGGATCATGATACGGGCATTGGGTAGGCTGAATCTCATTCCTGGCTCTCCGGCCATGAGAAGAAAAGAACCCATAGAACATGCTTGTCCGATACAGACAGTAGAAACTTTTGGTTTGATGAATTGTATTGTGTCATAAATTGCCAATCCCGACGTTACGACACCACCAGGACTATTAATATACATACTGATATCTTTGTCTGGATTTTCACTTTCCAAATATAATAGCTGTGCTACAATCAATTCGGCCATATGATCATGAACTTGGCCGCCGACGAATATGATCCGATCTTTCATCAACCTACTATAAAGGTCATAAGATCGTTCACCACGTCCGGTCTGCTCAACAACAATCGGTACCAGATTGCTCATTTACTGTCCTTCCACATTCGATAGAGTTTTATCAACTAATCCTAAGCGGGATATTTTTGGTGTGCATTTTAATCTCATCTGGACGACAAGATGGGATCATTTTTTGTATTCATCGTAATGAATTGTTAGACCAAATGGAGATTCAATAGTCTTGTTTCCAGAAATCAAGAATATGGTATCGCAGTAACCTTCTATTCCCCATTCTCCGCATGGGTATCCATCGGTAAACATCAGCAATTTATCCGGAACTATGTCCCTTTCTTCCATAAAACGCCAGTTGCACATAAAATCTGTACCACCACCACCGTGAACTTCATAACTGACTATTTCTTCACGATCAGTTTCATAGAATATTTTATCATTATAAACTTGTGTATCAAAAGTCCACAAATGAATGCGATAACCATTAAATTGATCACAAATTCCGACTACTTCACTGATAAAATCAGTAGCCATTTCTTGACTAATGCTACCAGACATATCAATGCATATTGCTATATCTATTGTTTCTTCTACCTTATAACCAGGCAGAACGGCATCAATGTGTGACGATTTCTTTGATGGACGCATGAAAGTGAAATCATTTTTAATCAATGATTGTATATGAAGAGTTAATATTTGTCGCCAATCCATTTTTGGTTCGACAATTTCATTTATCAACCGTTTCAATGCACCTGGAATGTCACCGGCTTTGCATGTCATGGATGCCGCTAACATGGCATCTTTTATTTCATTACGAATTGCTTGTTTTTCTTCTTCAGATAATTCTTCGCCATTGTTCAAAACACGGACACTAACGCTTTGACCATTTTTTCCATTTTGATTATTTTTTCCGTCACCATGCATGTCTATGTGATCATCTAGACCAACTACGACTTCAACGGAGTTTTCAATTAAATCGTCATAAACTTCTTCCGATGTCCATCCACTGTATTTCATATCAAGCAGACCAACTCTTTGCGTAGACGGACCACCTTTGGCATCAGGGATTACAAGATTTTCTTTTGTTGGCATTACGCCAACTCTGGCCTCATGGAGTATCAAATTGACAACATAGTCATTTGCCATATTCCATAATCCAGGTTCACGTCCATTTCGACGTGTGAAATGGTCATAACAGCAATGTAAAACTTCATGTGCAATAACAAAAATTAATTCTTTTTTTGTCAATTGAAGAACAAAACGCTTGTTATAATATAAAAAACGGCCATCAACGGCCATGGTATTACACCATTCACCGCCTTCGGTCAAACGCAGGCGAAGTGCTATGTTTCCGAAAAACGGACACGTAAAAAGCATAGCAATTCTTGCTTGACGTATTTTTTCTTCAATATCAGCGTTTGATATTTCTGCGATAGTCGTCATATTTCATCCTTAAAATGGGGGGCCGAAGCCCCCCTATTAGTTAGTTTCTCTGCCACGAATCGCATTACCATAACGATCACTGAAAGCTTTCCATGATGGGACAAGATTTGGCTTAATTGGCAATTTCATATGCGACAAATAAGTTTTGGCTGTCCACACAGTGAGTTCGCCGTCAAAATTGTTCATCATGAAAACCAACATAGCATTGGCTTTTTCGTAATAATCTTTGGGCATATCTTCACCACTTTGGGTATTTTGTTTATAGTTTTGATATATATCACGCATCAAATAAGTCATCTGTGCCCCCAAATTGTATGCCAATGAGGGATCAGTTGCGTGAAATTCTTTTATTTTACCCTGAAGAATATCCATAGGATTTGGCAAATTCATCGATGTGGTCAAAAATTTAGAAAACTTCAATCCAGAACCCTCACCGATACAGCCACATATCAGATCAGTTTGATCACTTTCCGACATTTCTGGATCGATTAATTCACTAACGAATGACCAACTTCTCGGAGTGGCAAAGGCACGAGATGATGTTTTTGGATTAAAAGTATTCAATTCGGCCGGAAACTTACCTAAAAATCCAATAACTGACGGGTCAATGTTATTATTCAATGCCCATTCATGCCAATCATTATAGTCATGTTTCATTTCAACATGAACGAAACGATTTGATAACGCAGACGGCATTCTATACGAAACGGCTTTATCTGTTTCTCTATTACCAGCCGCAACTATTACTGAACTTTCAGGAAGAGTATAAGTGCCAACACGACGATTCAAAATCAACTGATATGCAGCACCCTGAACTGCTTGTGGTGCAGCGTTCATTTCATCGAGGAAAACAATCGCATTACTTTCTGGATCACTTGGCAAATCAGTGGGCGGTGCCCATTCCATTTTTCCAGAAGCCGGTGAATAGTATGGAATACCACGTATATCGGTCGGATCCATCAATAGTAATCGAATATCAATGACAGGTCGTCCTTGATCTCTTCCGATTTGCCATACAATATCAGATTTACCAATACCTGGTGGACCCCATATGAAAATTGGGCGTTTTTTCGATGTTGTTTTCTCAATCATTCTACGTATGGCAGATGGTCGAGAAGTTCTTGTCATATTTTCTTCTGTTTGAGTCATTGTTCATCTCGTTAAATTGATTGACAAAAACAGTATTATCGATTGGGAAGTGTCGTGCAATTTATCAAGAAAAGGATTTCATGGTCTGGTCGATATCTCCATCACACATTTGAAGAAATACCGCCATGTCGCCGTCATATAAAACCAGAAACTTTTCTTTACTTTCCCCATCATAATACCAAGGATATGTGCTGTGTCTGATTAAAAATAAATTATATCGACTTAACAATTTAAAACCTTCTGGCATTTTCACTGAATAGAATTCAAAATACTTTTGTAATATTTCGTGACCAGTCTTTGTCAGTTTGTTTCTCTTACTCGTGAATATTACTTTTTCTATGTCATTTAAATGTGATGATGGGAATTCTTTTTCTCTTATATATTTGAGAATTTTGTTTTTATTTTTAAAAAATCCCACCGAAGTGGGATTTTCTATCATTCTTCTTCCGTTATCACGATACCTTGGGTCATTTTGACAACAACAAATTTATCAGTCTTGAACATTTCATTTAACTTTTCGGCCAAATTGAATGCATGTCCTGAATTTTGAAAAGAACATTTTTTATATTTCGGTGGCGGATAGTTGACCAAACTATTTAAGCTTCTAAGATTGATCGGCTGATCGCCATAAAAGACCGCATATACTGCCTCGGCCTTTAATATTTGTTCGGACTTGAACGTTTTTGGGTCAGTCCAATCAAGAAGGACTTCTGGTTTAGGTCGTGACATAGATAACTCCTCTATTTAAAGACGAAGTTATTTATCAATTTTCTATTATTTTAATTATCAAGACAAAAAGATTATAATTTAAAAATTGAACCAAACTGATTTTGAACAAAATCAATCATATCTATATCTTTGTGTGAAATAAATCCTTTCATGTCATTTGAAACGACAATATCAAGGACAGCACATAATCCGGCTGATGTTGTTAATGCAATAGCTGTCATATCATCGGTTGAATTTATCGTTTTTACATAATGATCAATTTTCTTCGATCCATTGACATGACCCTGACATGATATGAACATAATCACGCAATCAGAAATGGCCTGAGGCAATCGATTCATCAAAGATATCATAAGATCGATATCGTCTTTTAAATTCAAATCATTAAGTAAAAATTTCATCTTATCATGATGACCATGATAGCGGATGCTTTTGTAATTAACATGTGGTATTTCAGATTGATATAAATCACCAATACCACCTGATGTATTAAATGCTTCATAAGATGAACCATCTATAATAATCGTTTCTAATCCATCAAGTGGTTGAACTGTGATTGGTAAATTGTCTATCCGTGCCATACATGGTTTTACGTATTCATTCACCAGACCATCAGTTGACCAACTCAAATAATATCCATGATTGTTAGAGAATTTTGGTAATGCACCAACACGAAGTTCTAAACGTTCAACTTGATCGAATAGTTCTATCATTCCATGAGATATAATGTTTATTGCACCAGGGGCCAATCCGCATTGTGGAACAAATGTAGATGATGGGTATTTTAAACTAAGATCATGTATATAATTTGTAGTATCTACGTCTTCAGTCAAATCAAAGTACATTTTTCCACAGTTACCGGCAATATTTGCTATCACCCTATTTGCCCAAAAAGGCATAGCAGAAACGATAACATCGTATTCATCTATAATTTTTTTTACATCAGATTCATCATTTACATCAAATTTTTGTGTTTTAAGAAATCCATTATCAAGGGGAACTAAAATTTCATTCTTATCAGCCGCCGCTATTATATAATTTGCTCGTGAAAGCATCTTTATTATTGTTTGTCCAATCTTACCAACACCCAAAACGATAATTTTTTTCATGAATAACTCCGGGCATATTGGCTTTTTATCAGATCGCTATATCCACCAATGTGAACCATATTATCACCATGAGGTATGAATATTTGAGGCACAGTTCTGATAGATTTTCCAGTTTCAGATGATAATTTCTT
>Ga0265293_10006686_pt1 | contig 18243 bp, 22 predicted proteins | sample Munlanlewell138R_FD_192505 | JGI IMG/M metagenome (GOLD analysis project Ga0265293, IMG submission 192505) | Leachate microbial communities from a municipal landfill in Southern Ontario, Canada - Leachate well 138R | ecosystem: Engineered > Solid waste > Landfill > Unclassified | place: Canada...
TTTTTCATTTCAAACAAATCTATTGCCATAAATAGATCGCTCAATTTTTTGAATCCGTAATTTCGCTGGTCAAAAGATGCATGGTTAGAAATATGAGTGCCGATAGGTCCAAGCATAGCCCAGCCCTCTTCATCTTCCACTGCTTCGATAGCTTGTCGTAGCAAATTAATTAGTTTGGTATCGCTTTTAATATTCCGGCTTTGTTTCTGAATGGGTTGTTCAACCTCTACTTCATCGTCTAAATAGAGAAAGCGAGAGCAACTGTTCACAAAAGCTACTGGGGCTTTACGCTCGCCAAAACCAATAACAAATTTACCATCCGCCAGAGTCCTCGTTACCAAGGGAGTAAAATCACAATCAGATGATACAAGGCAAATAACATCAACATTTTTCGTATACAGAACATCCATGACATCAATCACCAACGCCATATCAGTCGCATTTTTGCCTTTTGTAAGATCAAATTGCTGAATCGGTTGAATAGCAAACTCATGCAGCACATCTTCCCAAGCTTTCAGGCTTTGATTTTTCCAGTTCCCATAAGCTTTCCTGATATTGACCACACCATAACGAGCAAGCTCAGACAGCACTTTATCAATCTTTTTTGCTGGAGCATTATCAGCATCAATAAATACTGCAATTTTTTCTTTATCTTTCACTTATGCCTCCTTGCAACTTAACGTTTGGTTAAGGGGCGGGCTTTAGCCCGTCCCAGTGAGCGAAGCGAACGGTTTGAGCGCATTGTTAGGTATCAAGTCCACCATGCCTCAAACGCTCCCATGCTTCTTTGAACTGAGGTTGGTCGTACCGTGGCGGATCGAGCCAAAATGAAACTCGCCCATCCTTCTCGTTACGCGCGGCGAGGGACTTGGCCTCTGATGGAAGTAACACATAGGCAGATGGTGACGTTACTGCTTTGTTGATAATGACCCAGAAGTCTCCCATGACCTTGTTAAGATTTGACCCAAGCGGAACGGCGCTGCGCTTGCTCAATGCCTTGACCTCTACACTGATAGTACGTGATGCATCCGCGCTGTAAGCCATGATGTCAACGCCACGAGCGTTTCTTGCAGTGGGCATAACATTCCAGCCGAGTAGCGATAACTTGTAGCAGCAGTAGTACAAGCCAACATTGCCAGTAATTTGCGGATCGATGACCATGATACTGATACCTAACGAGTAAAGTAAGCGGCTGGCCGTAGGCCATTCCGCTTGACTGAAGGGCTAGATATGTGAACTAAACACAAAATAAATGCCTGATAAAATCATAGCAATGGCATAAAATTTAAATGCAGCCGGTGTGCGGAGAAATTCGGGAGCAATAAAAAAACCAACACTGAACTTGGAAAGAGTGTCTGCTCCATCTTTAAATAAAACCCACCCAGCAAGAGCTACCCAGACAAAAATCTGCAATGCCAAGGCGATATATTTTTGTGGAGAAGGCCAGAATAGGTAGTCAGGCTGCGTGGCACCATTTACTGAGAATTGCAAAATCCAAAGAACCAAGCAAGGAACAAAAATCCAAAAAGCCATACCTCTAACAAATGATAAGACCTCTACTTGAGAAAATTCGCCGGTTTTTACACCTTTGCTCAATCTATACCAAGCAAAAACACTTCCGCCGATCCCGCACCATAAGCCGCAAATTAGCCAAAAATATTCATTCATGCTGGATTTTCTAACATTTGCTTAACCTGTTTGGCGTAGTGGCGTGTGTTCTTGCGACGAGCGGAGCGAGTGCAAGAACCATGACACAAGCCAAATCAGGTTGAAGCAGTTGTTAGGTGATTATTCCCATGAGTGTTTCAAACCTGTAGCTTTGCATGTTAATCCGTGTGCGTTAGTAGATGTTTCTCCGCATTTATTACAAGTATATCTTGATTGATTTGTAAACGATCTCCAAACATGTTTGAATCCAGTACCTTTACAGCTAAGACCATGAGCATTAGATGATTGTTCACCACAAGCGTCACAGATATACTTTGCAGAATCATTTAACATACGCCAAACATGTTTAAGTTTTGTAGCATTGCATTCTAAACCATGCTGATTTGATGATGTTTCTCCACATTTCTGACAAATAAATTTGCTCATATATTCCTCCACGTTGTTTTCTAAGGTTTCTACGAAACCATTAATTACTATTATAACCATGTATCCTTGTCATCAGTTTTTCTTTCCAATAGTTTTCTCTGCTTATTATATGATCATCAGATGAATACATTCCATGAATTTCTAATATAGTAAATTTGAAATTTGTCTTTGCATAATCTGGACCTTTGTCTTTTATTAGCCTTACTAGTTGATCATTCCAACCATGTAAAGTACCAATATAATTACCCCAGCGTGACCATATACCTGAATCACCATAAGCTGATCCAACATACATTTTTCCATTTTCTTTATCTGTTATTAGGTAAATACCTTTAACATTCTCCAATGCTGTTTTCCAATCTGATTTTTCCAGTTTAAAAATTGACTCTAATGAATAATAATCATGGTCTATGTTCTCATAGCCAGGAAATACCTCACCGGAATATCTATACTCTAAAACTTGATTAACTGTAATATCTGATATATATCCTTCCAACTTAAAAGCACGTCCACGTAGACCTTGATATCTATAAAAATTTAAAAGCAACCTGCCTGTATATTTTTTGAGCTCTTCTACTTCTTCGATAACGTAACAATCATCTTTTCTTTCAATAACTTTAAAAACGCCACCAAACAACCAAGTATTTGACTTCGGATAAAACTCAATTAGCGAAAAAATATAATCTCTTGTCCAATCATTTTTATTTCCACGCCACTCGTTCCATCCTTTCCATTTTTGTTCATCTTCAATAAACAAATCTAAAGGATGATATCCTTCATCGTTCATACATCCGAGATGCAATTTATAATCCTCTGGATTTCCAATCTTAAGAATGTCAAGCACATTGATTTCCATATTCTCTCCTTTTTCTTTGCTCCGCGAATGCGGAGTCCACCTAACGATTAAGCTAAGAGGCCGGCTTTAGCCGGTCCCAGTGAGCGAAGCGAACGATTTGAGCGCCTTGTTAGGCGGTTGTTGTCTCGACGTTGCTGTTGCAGAAACGGCAGACTTTTGCTTCTTTCTGAATTTGCTCTGCGCAGTTAGGGCATTTTTTTGAGTTGTTTTCAATGTATTTGCTCTCGTTTCTTTTGAATAGCATATACATGTCAATAGCCATGATTATGTTTATGCCAAGCCAGGTAGGAAGGGCCATATTCATTCTTACGGACAGAACTATTGCCGTAATTAAAAGCATTGCAAATATTCCGACAATCCATTTGCCCATGTACATGTAGCCGGTGCCTGGGAGTAAAAAATTCAGGCCAATTGCCAGTGGTAGTTGTTTCTGTTTTACGTTGCTCATTTTGTTTCTCCACGCCCTGTGGATGAGTTGCTAGACGCGGGCGCAATAACGCCTAACGGCCAAGCTCAGGGGCACGCCGCTTGCGGCGCGTCCCTTGGAGCGAAAAGTTAGCTATGTGCCGATTCATGGACTTGCGGTTTGAAGCCATGACGAAATGTGGCGACTATCGAAGCAGGAGTGAGAACCGTTACTTGCATGGATTCAGGCGGGGCTGAATGCGGTTGGCCGTAGCCGTGATGAGACCACGGGTAGAGTTGCCCCAGCCAGAACAGGTGAGGAACACCCTCAAAATCTATGAAGGTGCCCGGCGGAATATTCTTGAACTGCTCGTCAAATGTGACTTTGTTGCCGCCGCGAATTGCGCGCTCGGAATGTAGTTTCTTGTCAATTTGCGTGATGGGCGGCTTGCTGCCCGCAACTTCGAGATTGGCGGCGCACCACGCCGCCTTGAACTCGTTATATCTGTCCTTTCGACACTCAGCGCAGGGCCGATGACCCGCTGAAAAAGCGGTGGCTTCGTCGAGGAAGAAAAGCTCCGAGTAGTTGTTTGGGCTGAAGATGGCGCGGTGCCGGCCTGGAAAATCAAGTTTGCACGTAACCCACGCCTTGTGCCGCCAGGGCGCCACGATTTTCTTATTCTCGTCGTGAAGAATGCCGCGATTGCCGAGCCACGCGCCTCTTGCCGAGACGGCTTGAAGCTGACCAGACGGGGTAACGCGATTCTGTAAGGGCATAGCTTCTCCAAGCAACTAACATGTATTAGACCGCCTTCCACATAAGCCAATCATCGTGAAGGCGGTATAACCCGATGCGACTAAATTTTGATTGCCCGATTAGACCATAGGGATCAACCCGTTACAAGACCATACTTTTTGGTAGATTATTTTCGCTTGACCCGCCTTGCCTTCACCAGCAAAATACTGTTTATCCATACAGCAAAAGGAAATTGCTATGCCCCAGACACCCAAGCCTGCACTCAAGCTACGCGAACAGCTGCATGCAATTATCCGCACCAAGCACTACAGTCTGCGTACCGAAAAGACCTACTGGTACTGGATACGCTATTTCATACGCTTTCATCGACTCCGCCACCCCCGCGACATGGCCGAAGCTGAAGTCGCTCAGTTTCTGACCTGGCTGGCGACACACCAGAATGTAGCGGCGGCCACCCAAAACCAGGCGCTCAATGCGCTGGTATTTCTTTACAAGCACGTTCTGCAACAGCCTTTGCAACATATCGACGGCATCGCTCGTGCTAAAAAACCACGCAAGCTGCCCGTGGTGCTGTCCCATGAGGAAGCCATGTCCGTCATTGCCCAGCTGCCTCCCCCGCATCGGCTGATTGCTTCGCTCATGTATGGGGCCGGTCTGCGGGTCAGCGAAGCCTGTCGTTTACGCATCAAGGATGTGGATTTTAATCTGCACCGCCTGATGATACGCAGCAGCAAGGGCGGTAAAGATCGCACGACCTTGCTGCCACAGACGCTGTTTACCAAAATCGCGGAAAGCCTCGTACTTTGAGTGCGAGGATGGATAGCGAGGGCGACGTAAGCAGCCCCCTAATAGGTTGTTCAAGTTTTTGCAGTATAGGTTGGTACTGGTATTATATACAGCATGATAAAGCACACCAAAACATTAAAAGTCCGAGTACGAGACAGGCATTTGCCCTTGCTTAATAGCATGGCTCGAAGCGTCAATTTCGTCTGGAACTTTGTCAATGAGTTGAGCCAGCGCTCGATTAAAGAGCGTGGTGTGTTTTTGTCAGCCTATGATGTTCAGAAATATACCAATGGCGCAGGTAAGGACTTAGGGCTACACAGCCAAACAGTGCAACGTATTGCAGTTGAGTACACGACGCGCCGCAAGCAGTTTAAGAAGGCGCGGCTGAACTGGCGCAAGTCAGGCGGTGTGCGCCGCTCACTGGGCTGGATTCCGGTTAATACGGCTGCGGCCCAATGGAAAAATGGGCAGGTCTACCACAATGGCCACTACTTTAAAGTGTGGGACAGCTACGGCTTGAGCCAATATACGTTTCGCTCTGCCAGCTTCAATGAAGATGCCCGTGGCCGCTGGTACTTCAATGTAGTGGTTGATGTGGAGGTTGAGCCACCCAAAGGCCAAGACCGTATCGGTATTGATCTAGGCTTAACGGATACCGCCACCTGTTCCGACGGTACAAAGCTGGAAGCGGGACGCTTCTATCGTGGGCTTGAGGAAAAGTTAGCCATAGCGCAACGGGCTAGGAATAAAACCCAAGTTAAAACTATTCATGCGAAAATCGCTAACCGTAGAAAAGATACGCTGCACAAGTTCAGCCGCGAGCTGGTCAACCGCTGCGGTGAGATCTATGTGGGCAATGTCAGTAGTTTAAAACTCGCTAAAACCAAGATGGCTAAGTCAGTATTGGATGCTGGCTGGGGTCAATTAAAAACAATGTTGGACTATAAATGCGCTCACGCAGGCATTGTTTTTAAGGAAGTGAACGAGGCATACACCACCCAAACCTGTAGCTGTTGTGGCGCACTGCCCGATAGCAGGCCGAGAGGTATCGCAGGGCTTGGAATCAGAGAATGGACGTGCAGTGCGTGTGGTGTCACGCACAGCGACCGTGATATAAACGCGGCCAAGAACATTCTCGCGGTCGGGCATGGCCGTCTAGCAGTAGGAATCACCGCCTCTTTAGGGCGGTGAGGATGTCAAAACTTGGACAGGCATCTTGCTATCAGTGGCAACATGAGCTCTGCTGCATGGAAGATGCTTTTGTCCTGATAAAGAAGGGTTAAAAAAGCACCGCTCTTAAGCGCTTCTATTGGCGCAAAGATTGCCAATTGATTGTTGCATGGTTAAAGTTACGCCCCTGTTTTTGTTAATACATCGACACCATTATGACTCCATTAGAACGCTACCAAGAAGATTTAAAGCGTCCGGATTTTTTCCGCGATGCAGCCCAAGAGAACGCAGTAAGGCACTTACAGCGGTTGTACGATGATCTTCTAACTGAAGCACCAAAGCAAAGTCGGCTCAGCATTATGCTGGGTCGTAAAAATCTGCAGCCCATTAAAGGTTTGTATTTTTGGGGTGGTGTGGGGCGTGGCAAAACCTATTTGGTCGATACTTTTTTTGAAGCGCTGCCGTTTGAACAGAAAATGCGCACTCATTTTCATCGCTTTATGAAGCGTGTACACGAGGAGTTACGTAGTCTAGCAGGCGAAAAAAACCCATTGGTTATCGTGGCTAAGCGTTTTGCTAGTGAGGCGCGGGTGATTTGTTTTGATGAGTTTTTTGTCTCAGATATTACCGACGCCATGATTTTGGGCGGCCTCATGGAAGAGTTGTTTAGAAACGGCGTGACTCTAGTCGCTACCTCCAACATTGTGCCCGATGGCCTATATAAAGACGGCTTGCAGCGCGCGCGTTTTTTACCGGCAATTGCATTGCTTAAAGAGCATACCGAAGTGGTTAACGTGGACAGCGGCATTGACTACCGTTTACGCGCTTTAGAGCAAGCAGAGCTGTACCACTGGCCGTTATCAGCAGAGGTGGATGCCAAGCTGGAGCAAAGCTTTCGCAGTTTACTGCTAGAGAATTGCAAAATTCTTGAAAACGAAGTGTTAACCGTCGAAAATCGAGAAATTATTGCCCGTAAGGTCGGTAACGATGTGGCATGGTTTGATTTTCGCGCCATCTGTGACGGGCCACGCAGCCAAAATGACTATATCGAACTGGGTAAAATCTATAGCGCCGTGATTCTGTCTGGCGTGGAACAAATGAGCAGTAAAAACGAAGACATTGCGCGCCGCTTTATTAACTTAGTAGATGAGTTCTACGATCGTAACGTTAAGCTGATTCTCTCGGCTGAAGTGGAGCTCAAAGACCTTTACACCGGTAATCGTCTGCAATTTGAGTTCCAGCGCACTCTAAGTCGCTTACTGGAAATGCAGTCCCATGAGTTTTTGGCGCGACCACATAAGCCATAAGCACTGTTGGATGATAGGCTAGGCACATTCTTGAGCCGCAGCGTGACTAAAAACAGGCAAGAAATATCAGCAGTACTGCCCGTACAGCCGTCCGCTAAGGCTGTATGATAGGTTTATTTAGCGATCAGAAAAGGTATCAAACAATGGTTAGTGTTGGGCAAATAAACCGACTGCAAGTCAGTCATCACGTTGATTTTGGCCTGTATCTTGATGATGGCGACTCCGGCGAGATCCTGTTGCCACGGCGCGAGATCCCCAAAAACGCTGATACCGAACCCGGCGAGTGGCTGGACGTGTTCATTTATTATGATAGTGAAGATCGTATTGTTGCCACAGGTCGCACGCCTAAGGTCATGCTAGGTCAATTTGCTAGTTTGCAGGTGGTGGATATTAACCGTACGGGTATTTTTTTGGATTGGGGGTTAAGCAAAGACTTGCTGATGCCGCACTCTGAAGAAAAACGCCCCGTACAGGTGGGTGACTCGGTTGTGGTATTTGTTTACCAAGATGTGCATACCGGACGCTTGGTGGCTTCAGCTCAGTTGGATCGCTTTGCCAAAAGCACAGTTGAGGACGCGGGCTATGCGGTGAATGATCCGGTAAAACTGTTGGTAGCTGAGCGTACCGATCTGGGTTTTACCTGTTTGGTGGATAAGCAGTATCTGGGTCTTTTGCATCATTACGAAGTGTTTCAGCCGGTGCGTATAGGTCAGCGCCTGCCGGGTTATATCAGGGAAGTACGTGAAGATGGCCGTCTAAGTCTGAGTCTACAGTTGCAGGGGCAAGAAGTACGTGATCATCTAAGCGAGCAGATTTTAGCCGCGCTGGCCGACAATGATGGGCGTTTAGAGCTAAGCGATAAAAGCTCGGCGCAGGCTATTGCTGAGCGCTTTGGCGTGAGCAAGGGCAATTACAAAAAAGCCATCGGCCAACTCTACAAGCAAGGTTTGATTGAGATTTTTCCTACCCATATTGAACTCAAATAAACAGCCAAACCGTTTGGCTGCGGCAAATGCGCTGGTACAAACCTGTTTGCTATATATTTTGATAAAGTAAGGCGGTGAATGAATTCTTGCTTTATTCCTCTCATCGGGAATCCTAAAGAGCGTTACTAATCTATGCGTCGAATCATATTTTTTGCAGTACTTGCGCTGGCTTTAGGTGTTGGTTTTAGTGCGTTTAAAACTTGGCGCGGAACACCGGTGCGTGTTATCACGGCGCAAATGTTGCCGCTTGAGCAGTGGGTGGTAGCCAGTGGGCAGGTGCGCTATCAATCGCTGGCGCGCATCGGTGCAGAAATTACTGGCACAGTGGCAGAGCGTTTTGTTCGCGAAGGCGATCAGGTGCAAGCAGGTGATCCGTTAATTAGTCTGCATCGAGAAGAATGGCTTGCCCAGTACCAACAAGCGCAAACAGCCTTGGCGCAGCTCACCAACCAGCTTTATCCGCAAGCGTTAGAGTCCTTGGCTGAGGCGCGTTTAGCCTATCAACAAGCGCAGCGAGAAGCTCAACGTCGCACGCAGTTAGCCGAGCAGGGCATGCTATCTACCGAGCAAAGTGAGCAAGCGCAGAGCTTAGCCAAAACCCGGAAAACCAGCTTAACGCGCGCAGAGTTATTAGTGCGCTCGTTACAGCCCGGTGGTGACGAAGAGCGTCTCTTACAGCAACGTTTGCAATCGGCTAAGGCTAATTTAGATAAAACCCAGATTAGCGCTCCTTTTGCAGGACGGGTACAAACGCGTAATGTGGAGCCGGGTGATCAGGTGCAGCCGGGTAAAGTGCTGTTGGAGATCGCTCGCTTGGATGGCTTGGAAATTGTTGCTGCGGTAGATGAAAAGTATATGGCACCTTTACAGCTTGGCCAGTCCGCAGTAGTAATTGCTGATGCATGGCCAGAGCATGAGCTGCCTGCCACAGTCAGCTTTATTGCACCCGCTGTGGATGAGAGTAGCGGGACATTGGATGTGCATTTGCAGGTGCAGGATAGCGAGGCGCGCTTGCGTCAGGGCATGACCGTATCGGTGAGTATATTGACCGCGCAAAAACAGCAAGCGCTGTTGGTCCCTAAGGACTATATCTGGCACACCGAACAAGGCTGGCAGGTGTTTACCTTGGCAGATGGCAAAACAGCGTTAACGCCGATTGAACTGGGACTGCAAAGCACCACTGCCGTTGAGGTGATAAAGGGAATTACTGCCGGCACGCAGCTGGTGTTGCCTGATGATGTCAAACAGCTTGGTCAAAGTGTACGCCCAGTGCTGGAGGCGCATTAATCCATGTCTTTGCTCAGCGCGCGGCTGTGGATTGAACAGCGCATAGCTTGGCGTTTCATGGCTGAAAACCCTTTGCAAACCCTGCTGATTAGCATTGCTATTGCCGTGGGTACGGCGGTGATTATCTTTATCACAGCGCTAATGAATGGGCTGCAGCAAAATACCGTTAATAAAACACTTGGCAGCCAAGCGCATATCAAGCTGGAGTCCACGCGCCTGTATAACCGTATGCCAGCGGTGAGTCTAGACCAGCACCGAATCCTCCTGGAAACCCAGCGCGCGCAACCCTTGCAACGCATTGATAGCTGGCAAGCCGTCATGCAGGCATTGGATGCGATTCCCAGTTTAACGGCTGTCTCACCTATAGTTTCTGGCCCTGCCTTGGTGCAACGTGGACGGGCAAGCGCCTCGGTTATTATCAATGGCATTGATGCCCAGCGTTATCAGAAAATTGTTGATTTACCCAGCAACATACAGCTGGGTAGCTATCGCATTAGTAGTCAAGACGTTTTGATTGGCAGTGAGTTGGCCAAAGATTTGGGTTTGCAAGCCGGTGATAAATTGCGCATTCAAGCCGTTGACGGTCGCACAGCTTTGGTGCGTGTGTCGGGCGTGTTTAGCATGGGTGTGCAAGAGCTAGACAGCCGACAAATTTATATTGATTTAAAACAGGCGCAAACGCTGTTGAATCTGGTCGGTGGTATTACTGGTTTGGAAGTGAAAATTGACGATATTTTTACTGCGCGTGAGTGGGGTGCGCGCTTGGAGCGCTTAACTGGTCTGCATGTAAAAAATTGGATGGATAACAACAGTCAGCTTCTTAATGCGTTGCGCTCGCAGAAAATGACTACGCAGATGATCCGTCTGTTTGTGGGCTTAGCCGTGGCTTTGGGCATTGCCAGCGTGATGGCCGTGAGTGTGGTGCAACGTACTCGCGAGGTAGGTATTTTGCGCGCCATGGGTAGCACTAGAGATCAAATTCTACGTGTGTTCCTGATTCAGGGTGCCATGCTGGGCGCCATAGGTGCAGTGTTTGGTATGGCAGGTGGTTATGTCCTGGTGCATCTATTCAATGGCTTTGGTGCGCGCTTATTTTTTGTTTCCGTGCATCCGGAAGTAACCATCACGGCACTGTTTATTGCGATTTGTACAGGTATTTTGGCTGCAGCTCTGCCGGCTCGCCGCGCTTCTAGATACGATCCGGCGGAGGCGATTCGTTATGTCTAATGAAGTAGTGCTGGAGCTGCGTCAGCTGTGTAAGGTGTTTGAACCCGATACACCTCGCGCGCTGCAGGTATTGTTTGATATTGATTTACAGTTGCGCGCCGGAGAGTTGACCGCTTTGGTTGGCCCCTCCGGCTCGGGGAAAAGTACTTTGCTTAACTTGATGGGATTGCTGGATACGCCCAGTAAAGGTGAGTTGTTGATTCAAGGACAGGCTACTGCAGCGTTAGACGATACTCGGCGGACGGCTTTGCGCGCGCATCATATTGGTTTTGTGTTTCAGTTTCATCATCTAATCGGTGCTTTTAATGTGCTGGATAATGTGTTGATGCCGCTGATGTTGCAGCAGGGTAAACCTAATCAAGAGCAGCTCGAATATGCGCACTACTTGCTTGAAGCCGTGGGGTTAGCTGATTTGGCGCAGCGCTCAGCCAAGGCATTATCGGGTGGTCAGCAACAGCGGGTGGCCATTGCGCGTGCTTTAGTCAACAGGCCTGCGTTGTTATTGGCCGATGAGCCGACCGGTAACCTGGATACACAAACCGCCGATGAAGTGTTTACCCTGTTCGAGCAGTTTAATCGTGAAACGGGCTGTGCCACTTTAATCGTGACGCACGATCCGCTGCTTAGCGCACGTTGCCCGCGCACTATTAGTATGTTGGACGGGCGGATTGTTTCTTAAGAAGCCTGCGCATCTATAGCTCGTACAGGTATGGCGTACAGTATTGCGTTTTGTGTAGAAAATTTAGAAACCTGCGTTTGTTGATGCGATAAAGCTTAGTTTGTGTTACAAATAGCGCGCTTTACGTTCTCAGGGCGGGGTGTGAGTCCCCACCGGCGGTAAAGACCAGCTAATGTGGTCGAGCCCGCGAGCGCCTGCTAGAGGTTTTCCGCTAACAGGGTCAGCAGACTTTGGTGCAATCCCAAGGCCGACGGTTATAGTCCGGATGAGAGAGGGCGAGTTCCCACGACAACTGTGCACCCCATGTGCCGTTGTCGTCCTGTGCGTTATAGATGCGTACAAAACTCCCTCCAGTGTCGCCCTGTTATTGCAGCTATTCTTTATAGCTAGAGGCTACTTAACAGGAATCAATATCAATGTTTACTGGAATTATCGAAGCCGTTGGCAGTATTCGCAGTTTGACGCCCAAAGGCGGCGATGTGCGTGTACAGGTCGCCACCGGCAAGCTGGATCTATCTGACGTTAAGCTGGGTGACAGCATAGCCGTCAATGGCATTTGTTTGACTGTAGTGGAATTACCCGGTGATGGTTTTTGCGCGGATGTAAGTCGCGAAACCCTTGCGCGTACTGCGCTGGTTAATTTACGCCAAGGCAGCAAAGTAAATCTAGAAAAAGCCCTATTACCCACCACACGTTTAGGCGGACACTTGGTCAGCGGTCATGTTGACGGCGTCGGTGAAGTCATTAAGCGTGAAGACAATGCGCGTGCCATTCAGTTCGCTATTCGTGCGCCGAAAGAATTGGCGCGGTATATCGCTATGAAAGGCTCGATCACGGTAGATGGCACCAGTTTGACAGTCAATAGCGTCAATGGCAGCGAATTTGAGCTCACCATTGTGCCGCACACTTTGCAAGAAACTATTATGGCGGACTATCAATCTGGTCATTTAGTGAACCTGGAAATTGACCTAATTGCGCGTTATTTAGAACGTTTATTGCTTGGCGACAAGGCCGCAGAGCCCGATTCGGCTGGTATTACTGAAACATTTTTGGCAGAACACGGTTTTCTGCGCTAACAGATGGAGAGGTTGTTGTGGCTTTAAATACGATTGATGAAATTATTGAAGATATGCGTCAAGGCAAGATGGTTATTCTCATGGATGACGAAGACCGCGAAAATGAAGGAGATATCATTATTGCAGCTGAGTCGGTGACCGCTGAGCACATTAACTTTATGGCCAAATACGCGCGCGGCTTGATCTGTATGCCCATGAGTGCTGAACGCTGTGAGCGTTTAGGCTTACCGCTGATGGCGCACCGTAACGCATCTGGCTTTGGCACCAAGTTTACGGTGTCGATAGAAGCCGCTGAGGGTGTCACCACGGGTATTTCAGCGGCGGATCGTGCGCGCACGGTTCAGGCAGCGGCAGCCAAAGATGCTACGGCGGATGATATTGTAAGCCCTGGGCATATTTTCCCGTTAATGGCGCAAGCCGGTGGTGTGTTAGCTCGCGCTGGGCACACTGAAGCGGCCTGTGATTTGGCACGTTTGGCGGGTTTTGAACCCGCTGGTGTTATTTGCGAAATCATGAATGATGACGGCACTATGGCGCGTCGCCCGGACTTGGAAGTCTTTGCGCAAGAGCATGATTTAAAGATCGGTACTATTGCTGATTTGATTCACTACCGCCTGATTCATGAGCGCACTATTGAGCGCGTATCCGAGCAACCGCTGGACTCAGAGCTAGGTTTGTTTAATCTGGTGACCTACCGTGAAAGTACCGGTGGTGATGTGCATATGGCGCTGACCTTAGGTGAGCTTTCGCCTGAAGAACCTACTCTGGTGCGGGTACACAACATGGATCCGCTACGTGATTTGTTTATGGTCAAGCGCCCTGGTCTGTGGAGCTTGCAAGGTGCTATGGCTGAAGTGGCAAAAGCAGGCAGTGGTGTAGTGCTCTTGTTAGCCAACCAAATGACCGGCTCCACTTTGCTGGAGCACTTGGATCGTCAGTTAGGCAGCGGCAAACATGCTAATCAGCAGGGGACCTACAGCACTGTGGGTGCGGGTTCACAGATTTTGCGCGACTTGGGTGTACGCAAAATGCGTCTACTCAGCTCGCCGATGCGTTTTAATGCTATATCAGGTTTTGATTTAGAGGTGGTAGAATATCTACAGCCGCAAGACGCGTAAGCCGCGCAATAAATATATCACCGATAATAGATGAATATAGCAATGCAACGCCTAATCGTTTGTTTTGCTAGTAATAATGACACGTAGCTACAGAAATAATGCTCTTTAACTAGGAAATTAAGTATATGACCATGCAGACAATTGAAGGTACTTTTGTTGCACCCCAGGGTAAGTTCGCCTTGGTTGTGGGCCGTTTTAACAGCTTTGTTGTGGAAAGCCTCGTCAGTGGCGCAATTGATGCGCTGGTACGCCACGGTGTTCAGCAAAGCGATATCACAGTCATTCGTGCACCAGGTGCTTTTGAATTGCCCTTAGTGGCCCAGCGTGTGGCGCAGCTTGATGAGTTTGATGCCATTGTTGCCTTAGGCGCGGTGATTCGTGGTGGTACACCGCACTTTGACTATGTGGCGGGCGAGTGCACCAAAGGCTTGGCACAAGTGTCCATGCAATATGATATTCCAGTTGCTTTTGGCGTCCTCACCGTGGATAGCATTGAGCAAGCGATTGAGCGTTCGGGCACTAAAGCAGGCAATAAGGGTGCAGAAGCTGCGCTGTCTGCGTTGGAAATGGTTAGTCTGCTGCAGCAGTTGGAGGCCAAGTGAGTCTCAATTATGACGACTGCCGCGATAACCCGCCGCCGCGTGCCAAAGGCACAATCGCTAAACGACGCGTGGCGCGTACCCTGTTAATGCAGGCTGTTTATCAATGGCAGATCGCTGGGCAAAACTTGAATGATATTGAAGCCCAATTTCAGGTCGATAATGATTTCTCCGGTGTGGACGGTGAATACTTCAGCCAAGGTTTGCGTGCTATTGCACACAGCAAAACCGAGCTAGATGCGCTATTTGAGCATTATTTAGACCGTCCAGTGATCGAGTTGGATCCTGTTGAGCTAGCGATTTTGCGCCTTGCTGCCTGGGAGTTTAGTCAGCGCATTGATGTTCCGTATCGCGTGGTGTTGAACGAAGGGATTGAGCTGGCGAAAACCTTTGGTGCAACTGATGGTCATAAGTATGTTAACGGCGTTCTCGACAAGCTAGCAGCAAAATTGCGCGGCGAAGAAATGCGTGAGCACAAAAGCAAGAAATAGCAGCAATGACTGTGAAAATCTCAGGAGTGCGGACTCTGTGTCCGCATTTTTTGTATCGGTTTAGGCTAAATGAACAGCCATATGTATTCTAGCCACTGGCTAAGTCGACCATAGTGCCAATCTTGCCTAGACTTAAGAGAGGCCGTGGTGCAAGAATTTGAACTCATTCGCCAAATATTTCGCAACGCTGATTATGCTCAGCCTAATGCGCAAATCGCGCAATCGATTGGCGATGACTGTGCGTTGTTAAATATTCCAGCCGGCCAGCAATTGGCGGTGACCACCGACTCCCTCCTCGAACATGTCCATTTTCCAGCCGATGCGGACCCTTTTTTGCTTGGGCAAAGAGCTTTAGCTGTAGCGGTGAGCGATCTGGCTGCTGCTGGCGCTGTCCCGTTAGCCTTTACGTTAGCGCTGAGTTTGCCGCACCCTGATGTGGCTTGGCTGCAGAGCTTTTCTCGCGGCTTGGCAGCAATGGCGCAGCAGTGTCACATTCGTTTAGTGGGCGGCGATACGACTGCCGGCCCGTTAAATATTGGCATCACAGCCATGGGCTGTGTGCCGCAGGGCTGTGGTTTGTTGCGCAGTGGCGCGACAGCAGGTGAGTTGCTGTTTGTCAGTGGCCCGCTAGGCGCGGCCGCAGCAGCGTTAAGGTTGTTTAAGCATGACAGCCTGTTATCAGCGGATACGCAACAGCAATTACTGGATGCTTTTTGGACGCCTCAGCCACAATTAGCGTTGGGGCAGTGGTTACGTGGTAAAGCCGGCGCAGTGCAGGATATTTCCGATGGCTTGTTGGCCGATGCTGGGCATATTGCCCATGAGTCCAGCGTGCAGCTTTGTATTGAGCAGCATAAAGTACCGCTAGCGCAGGCTGCTGTGGCCTGCGATGCCGCTCAAGCACTGAACTGGGCGCTCACGGGTGGTGATGATTATCAATTGCTATTTACCCTAACGCCTGCGTATCAAGAGCAGCTGCAACATGAATTTCCACAGGCGGTTTGTATTGGCTATGTGCAGGCTGGACAGGGATTGCAATTAGTCGATGACCAAGGTCGGTCGCTAACCTATACTAAAACCGGTTATCAGCATTTTGGATAAGTAATGAACGCACCTCAGCCGCCACAAGTTTGGCGTAATTTTTGGCATTTTTTAGCCTTCGGTTTTGGTACTGGTTTGGCACGTAAGGCTCCAGGCACTTGGGGGACTTTGGCCGGATTGGTGTTTGTCCCTTTCTTGCAGTGGTTAGCGCTGCCGGTTGCGCTGGCCATTATTGCAGTGGCAACGCTGTTTGGCGTGTGGTTGTGCGGTAAAGTGGCTGATGATTTGGGCGTGCACGATCATGGCGGTATTGTTTGGGACGAAATTGTTGGTATCTGGTTGACGCTAATTTTATTACCCGCGCACTGGACTTGGTGGTTGGCAGGCTTTGTCGTATTTCGTTTGTTCGACATACTGAAACCTTGGCCTATTAGTGTGCTGGATCGCAAAGTGAGCGGTGGTTTAGGCATTATGCTAGACGACCTGTTGGCGGCAGTGTTGGCGGCTGCCGTTTTGTTCTGTGCACAGTGGTATTTGCTTGGCTGATAAGGAGAGAGGCTATGCTGCGTTGGTGTTTTTTGGTTTTATTAGGCTTGTCCTGCAGCCTGTCGGCAGCGCCTCAGGTGCGTGTGGTGGGTTTATTTCCTAACGCGGCAGTGCTTAGCATTGATGGCGAGCGTAAATTGGTAAAAGTTGGGCAGACAGGGCCGCAAGGTGTGCAGGTGGTGCGCGCTGATAGTCAGTCGGCTGTATTGCGAATTAATGGCGTAGAAAGCACTTATACATTAACCAGAGAATATGCCAGCGGTGGTTATACCGCACCGGGTAAGCAAAGCCATGTTTTGCCGCGAGGCGAAGGAGGGCATTACCGAACCAGTGGCTTGGTTAATGGTCGTAGTATGACGTTTTTAGTGGATACCGGCGCGACTTCCATTGCTTTTAGCGAGGTGCATGCTCAGCGTTTAGGCATTGCTTATCGGCAGCAGGGTGAGCCGATGACCGCCTCTACGGCTAGCGGCCTAACAAAGGCGTGGCGCATTAAGCTTAATTCAGTAAAAATTGCTGGAATCGAGATTTTGGGTGTCGAAGCGGCTGTGTTGGAAGGTGAGTTTCCACGTGAGGCTTTATTAGGTATGAGCTTTTTAAACCGCATTCGCTGGCGTGAAGAACAAGGGACGTTAGTGCTGGAGTCCGTGCATTAATAGCGCATGAAAACAAATGAGGAATGCTAAATGAAACGATTGTATAAAGGATTGTGCTTGGCAGCACTGATTGGGGTGGCCGGTTGTCAGGCGGTTAATACAACGACCTCCAGCGCGGTTGGCGTAGAGCGTAAGCAGTATATGCTCAGCATGTTGAGCACCAATGAGATTAATCAGTCTTATGCACGCATGTATCAAGAAACGTTAAGTGAAGCGCAGGATAAAGGTCAGCTTGATACTACGAGTAAGCAGGCCAAGCGTTTGCAAGTCATTGGCAAGCGTTTAATTGCGCAGGCACCTTATTTCCGTGAGGACGCACGGCAGTGGGATTGGCAGGTCAGTCTCATCAAAAGCCCAGAGATGAATGCGAACTGCGGCCCGGGTGGGAAAATTATCTTTTATTCAGGATTAATTGATAAGTTAAAGCTCACCGATGATGAAATTGCGGCAGTCATGGGGCATGAAATCGCACACGCGTTACGTGAGCATAGCCGTGAACAAATGTCGAAAGCCTACAGTGTAGAGTTGGCTAAGACCGGAGTAGGTGCGTTGTTAGGTGTTGACCAAAACACCATGGGTATGGTCAACGTGGCGGTGAATTACGGCATGATGCTGCCTAATAGCCGTAGTGCAGAAACTGAAGCCGATCTGATTGGTATCGAGCTAGCCGCTAGAGCTGGATATGATCCAAATGGTGCGGTTAGTTTGTGGAAGAAAATGGAGCAAGCGGGCGGTAAAGGACCAGCTGAGTTTATGAGTACACACCCTTCGTCTAGTACGCGCATTCAGAACTTGCAGCAAGCTATTCCTAAGGTGATGCCTTTATACGAGCGGGCTAAATAAGGCTCAAGGTTGTGCCCACGTATATTTGGCTCAGCCAATAAAACCTGCTCCGGATGAGCGTGTTACAAAGCACCGCTCTTGTTGGAGGCCAGCTTCTGGGCGACCCGAACCATAAAACCAACTCAAGCGTTGCTGGGAAATGCCAATCGCGCAAAAGTTGCGCTCCCACAAGAAGCCGTTGCGCCGTATTCGACCGCGGATTTCGCCAATAGATACAGTGTTGCTCTGACGCACCGCTGTCGCAGGCATGGCCTGCTCCTACAAAAAACCGCTGTTTTTACAGGTCTTTGGATGAGCTGGAACCACTAGCCTAATGACT
>Ga0265293_10006689_pt1 | contig 18235 bp, 12 predicted proteins | sample Munlanlewell138R_FD_192505 | JGI IMG/M metagenome (GOLD analysis project Ga0265293, IMG submission 192505) | Leachate microbial communities from a municipal landfill in Southern Ontario, Canada - Leachate well 138R | ecosystem: Engineered > Solid waste > Landfill > Unclassified | place: Canada...
AGCATCATTTACCTCAAAGAGTGTAAGGTCGCCACCCCCGACAACATTAAACATAACTTTTTGTGCGCCGTGAACAGACTGGTCCAGTAAAGGACTGGTTAACGCTTGTTTTGCAGCTTCAACGGCACGGTTAGGACCGTTTCCCCAGCCTATTGACATCCATGCATGCCCCGAATCCTGCATGATAGATTTTACATCAGCAAAATCGAGATTGATAAAACCCGGAACCGTAATTACCTCAGCAATTGACTGCACCCCCTGATGTAATACCTCGTCAGCCATTCTAAAGGCTTCACTGATATTTGTCCTCTTGTCACATAGGTCGAGTATTTTTTCATTGGGGACTATAATAAGAGTATCCGCATGCGGTGAAAGATCTCGTATCCCCTCTTCCGCAACTTTGGCTCTTTGAAGCCCTTCGAATTTAAACGGCAGAGTAACTACTGCAATAGTTAAAGCACCGCTTTTCTTTGCAATCTCAGCTACTATAGGCGCAGAGCCAGTACCGGTGCCACCTCCCATCCCCGCAGTAATAAAAACCATATCCGAGCCCTTGATAACATCCTGAATTTCTTCAGAACATTCTTCAGCCGCCTTACGTCCCTTGGTGTGGTCACCACCTGCGCCCAAACCTCGTGCCGATTTTATACCCAATTGAATCCTGGTGGAAGCCTCCGTTAATTCAAGGTGTTGAGTATCGGTGTTCATAGCAACAAATTCCACGCCCCTAATACCCTCTTGAACCATTCTTGTTACAGCATTGCACCCTGACCCGCCCATGCCGATAACCTTAATTTTAGCCGGACTTGGAACATTAATAGCCTTTGTCATAACTACTCTCCTGCGTTCAATATCTATATATTCTTTCCCACTATTCTCGAAATATAGTTGGCGTTACGTGATTGCTTTTCGTCATTTATCAGCTTCCAAAGAAGCAAACCTACGCCGGTAGCATGCATCGGATTACCCAATGCGTCTGATACACCCGGCAATCTTGATGGATAACCGATTCTTGCCGGCAAGCCGGTAGCGCTTACTGCCAACTCCGCCAGGCCCGGCATATTAGCACTGCCGCCGCATATAACCATGTTTAGCGAGGCAATATTCGGAAACTCTATTTCTGATAATTCTATCATCACAAACTTAAAAAGTTCTTCGAATCGTGAACTGATTATCTTGGTTAAAGTATCCTGTGAAATGCTGGTATCACCAACAGTAATGTCTTTTATATCCGGGGAATTGCTAAATGGAATTACATTTCCGTATTTGGTTTTTATTTGCTCGGCTGTTTCAAACGGTATTCCGGTTGTAATCGCAATATCCCTTGTAACGTGAAAACCTGAAACAGGTAAAACGAAAGCGTAATAGGCGCTGCCGTTCTGGAAAACTACTACGTCTGTAGTTCCTCCGCCGATATCCAATAGAATAGACCCGTCCTGTTTTTCCTCTTCAGTGAGTACAGCTTCCGCACTGGCTAAAGGTTCCAGTACAACGTCTTCAACCTTCACACCACAGCTACGAACGCATTTAACCAGATTCTGTACACTGGTAGAGGCTGCCGTCACAATGTTTGTTTCTACATCAAGGCGGTTGGCAAACATTCCTACCGGGCTATTAATACCGGATTGACCGTCCAATGCATAAGAACGCGGGATTACATGTAATATTTCCCTATCCTGTGGTAATTCGATATCTCTCGCAATTTTAAGCACACGCTCCAGATCCCCGGGGTGCACAATTTTCTTTCCGTGTGTTATTGATATAACGCCATGATTATTAATAGAGCTGATATGCTTGCCGGTTATGCCGACACAGGCAGATTCCATTTTATAGCCGGCTGCCTGTTCCGCCTTCTTTATCGAAAGTTGTATTGATTCCTTGGCCTCTTTAACATCGGCAACCATTCCTTTATGCAGACCATCCGAAGGGACTACTCCCACCCCCAGAACGGTTGGAATACCCGTATCTTCGACTTCTGCCATTACAGTGCATATTTTTGTTGTTCCAACATCAATTGCCGCGATCTTTTTACTTTTCATGCGTTTTATATACCCATCCCCCTCTGAATTTCGCCATGCTAAAAAATAAGTCATAGCTCAAAACAAAATAAATTAAATTATATACTATATTAATCTTTGGCTATCGTCAATTACTTTGGTTTTTATAAACAGTACCGATAAACAAAAATGCCCCGCTTTGGCGGGGCATTTTAAGTTAAATATTTTATTTTTTACCCCAATAACATTAATCCTAAACTAATTGTTACAGCAGCAAATATTGAACCAAGAACCGCCAAAACGATAATAGTGGTAAGCTCTTTGGAAGATAACACCTTTTTCACCAGTGTTCTTAAAAGGGCTTCCTGTGCTTTTTGTAATGCTTCTTCTGCTTTTATACTTGCCTGATTGGCAATTTCCTCAGCAGATGCTTTAACTTCTGCCGCAGCCTTTTCAGCACGTGAGCTAGCCGCCAGAGCAGCACTTTTAGCATCTTCAGCCGCTTTCCTTGCTTCCTCGGCAGCCTTCTTTGCTTCATCTATTTTTGCGGTAGCTTCTTTACTGGTGGCTTTCATAGCCGCTTCTGCCGCTTCCTTGGCATCAATTGCTGCTTTAGAAGCGCCGGCCAGAGCTGTTTCAGCAGCTTTTTTGGCGTCTTCGGCAGCTTTTTTAGCTTCATTCATCTTAGTCTGAGCCTCTTCACCCGTCGCTCTCATAGTGTTTTCAGCCGCAGTTTGTGCATTTACAGAAGCTTGATTAGCCAAAGATGCAGCACTTTCAGCGCTTTTAGCTGATTCGCCGGCCAACATCACCAACTTATGTAAAGCCCTTGCTGCAGCTTCTACCGCTTCATCACCCGACAGCTCCGCTTGTTCTGCTTTCTCTCGTGTTTTTTCGGATGCTTTGAAAGCCGCTGAGGCCGATTGCTTTGCTTCCTGTCCTGCTTTTTCAGCACTGTCAGCCAGAGGACCGGAAACTTTTGTCGCAGCAGCTAACGCTTCTTCTCCGGCTATATCGGCAAGCTCTGCTTTTCTTTCAATTTCTTCTGCTAATCTGAACCCGGCAGAAGCGATTCTCTTCGCCTTTTTTCCCGATTCATCTGTTTTGGAAGCCGTTTCTGCCGACAAATTGTTTTCCAATTCCTCTTTTTCAATTCCTATTTGCTTTATACTGTCATCCAGTTGTTTATTAATATTTTTTGATTGACCGACAGCAGAATCCACGGATTCCTTAGCCAAAATAGCTGCAGCTTCAGCTCTGGCAGCTGAATCCTGAGCCCTGTTTAGTGCCTCTGCAGCTGCTTCTCTGGCGGCAAGGTCCAGTTCCTCTGCTTTTCTGACAGCCTCTTCTGCGGCGTATCTTGCATTTTTTGCAGTTTCCTCGGCTTTTTCTGCTGCATCCTCTGCTCTTGCTACTGCCTCAGCAGCCGCCTGAATGGCTGATTCCGACGCTTCTCTTGCCGATGCTGCCGCTTCTTCAGCCCTTCTAACAGCTTCATCTGCTTTTTGTGCTGCGTCTGCAGCAGCAAGTGAGGCTGCCTTGGTTGTTTCCTCCTGTGCTTCTTTGGCTCTCTTAACGGCTTCATCCGCTTTTTGAGCCGCTTCACCGGCAGCTAATTCTGATACTCTGGTTGCTTCCTCCTGGGAGTCCTTTGCAGCCATAGCAGCTTCCTCAGCTTTTTGGGAGGCTTCAGCAGCGGCTTCTTGAGCAGCTTTTACGGCAGCAGCAGAGTCAGCTTTTGCGGTGGCACCGGCTGCCTCCGCTTTTCTTACAGCTTCAGTGGCAGCCAATATTGCTGATTGGGCAGCATCTTTTGAACTTTTTTCAGCCTCTTCGGATCTTGCAGCCGCTTTTTCAGCAGCAGCTATTGCATCATTTGCCGTTTTTTCCGCTTTGGCAGCCGCTTCTGCCGCTGCTCTTGTTGCATCACCGGCGGCTTTCTCTCCGGCCTTACGCGCCTCCTCAGCTCTTTTTCCTGCTTCAAGGGAAGCTTGGGTGGCTGCTGTAGCGGCTTCCCGGGATGAACGAGCTGCTTCTTCGGCTCTCTTAGCTGCTGCCGCTGCCGCCCTGATGTTTTCGTCCATTTCATCCAGGATTTGCGGGAGCGGCTTCATCATTATTTTAGGAGCTTCTTCCTGCTCCGATTTTTTTGTTTCTTTTTCCTTATCAACCACCCTGCTTCCCTCCTTTCTTAATAAATTTAATTTTAAAATAGAGCAATGAAAAACCATATTTAAGATATGATTTTAATATAACTTGAAATACAAATACACAGTTTCAATAAATGTATAGCATACTCGTCAATATAATAAGCTGTTTTATTATCTTTGTAAATGACTGAAAAGAAAATATTAATACTTATTGCTACTGTTTTGCGGAAATCTGTTATATATCGTCATTACTATCAAATTTCTTGACAATTTTCTTTTCTATATTAATATAATATTGTTGTATATTTGGTACAATATATATATAAACCCTATTGTTTAGTATTGAATGAGAGGCGATATGATAAATAAAACTAATAAGGTCTTTAAAGTTGCACTTGTCACATTATTAGCTGGGATATTGTTGTTTTTTGCTGTTCCCTCTGCATTCTTTTCAGCTTCTAATGACCTGCCTCTTTCGCAATATTCCGGAGCTCCCGGCGACACAGTAGAGATTTCATATACATTTGGAAATGTTACCAGCGGATTAGCAATAATCACTTTTAATGGAACTTACCTTGGTTCTGCAACAATTACCGATAACTCTTTCACATATACTTTTCAGGTACCGGTCCTGCCTCGAGGCACTTATACTGTTCTGGTTACCGTAGAAGGAAGCGGTGCAAGCTTTTCTGATGATTTCAATATAAGGCCTAAGATTTATATAGATGAACAGGTTGAGGGAATCGAAGCATATGTAGGTGATGAAATCACTATTACCGGCAATGGATTCAGCCCCGGCCCGGTTTATTTATATTTGGATAACCTGTCGACTCCCCTGATTATTTCCTCTGCGGATAACTCCGGTGTCCTGAATGCATCAACCGTTATGGTTCCTCCTGCCAACAAGGCAACGCATATTATAAAAGCTGTAGACAGCTCCGGAAATACCGGCTCGGTATATGCACAGTTTGCCGTCATTCCCAATATAATACTGTCAGATAATACCTGCGGTGCAGGAGAAGAGATTACTGTTACGGGAAGCGGCTTTGCCGGTTCCTCATTGATAACTATCAAATTAAATTTGGCCTTGTTGCCGACACCATCTGTTGTTACCGATAGTAACGGTTCATTCACGGTTACTATTAATCTGCCCGCTACAATTACTAAAGGAAGTTACAGTATATCGGCGGCTGATACAATGGGAAATGAAAAATCTACAAGCCTTACAATTAAACAAAGTATTTCTATTGATAAGGGAACCGGCATTGTGAATGATTCGATAACGGTTAACGGTGCCAGCTTTGATACCGGTGTACCTGTATCGATTTATTTTAATAACAATATTTTAAAATCAATTCAAACCGATTCTTACGGCGCTTTTGAGACCACCATATGTGTTCCGGAGCTTGCTCAAGGTGAATACTTAGTAAAAGCTACTGACGTTAATCAAAATGAAGCCACAGCGTTTTTTGAAATTATGCCATATATTACAATCTCCGCGGATGCACAAAAGGTTGGCGAAACTATCATTGTCCGGGGCAACGGTTTTTCTGCACTTTCCGATATAACAATCTTTTTCGATAGTGGTAATCTGGCAACAGTCGAGACAAACAATAATGGGGCTTTTGTTACGGAGATAACTGTCCCACCTGCACCTTTTGGCGAGCATACAATTAAGGCAGTCAACGAGGATGAAAAAGAAACTTCCGCCTCGTTTAATATAGTGCCGGATATTTCAATCGATTATGAAACAGTTATTTATGATGATACGGTTATGATTTCGGGCACCGGTTTTGCTTCCGGCAGTTCAGTTAACAATATGCTTACCTTTACTATTGATAATATAACACTGGATATGATTCAGGGGAATATATTTACTGATAGCTACGGCAGTTTTACTGCCAGTTTCAACATACCGGAGAAAAGCAACGGGGTTCATATATTAAAAGTAACCGACAATTTCGATAATAATGCCAGTACATCTATAACCGTGCAGCCCTGTATTATTTCAAATATTATAACAGGTGTAGCAGGGGAAGAGGTTGAAATATCAGGGTATGGTTATATCCCCAATAAAAAAATCAGTGTAAAGTATAATAACGACATCGTTAATACATTAAAGAGTACAGTAAAAACCAATATCAACGGAAGTTTTAATGCCTCGTTTACACTTCCTGATATTGTTGAAAACGTTTATACAATAGAAGCAAGTGATGGAACAAATGCTGCCACCTCATTGTTTGAGCACGTTTACGAGTCTATTCCCCCGCCGGCTGTAGAACTTGTTTCCCCTGTTGAAAGAAATAAAGCTCCGCAACCGGTTGTATTTAATTGGAGCGCCTCCAGTGACCCGAGTGGTGTTTCTTATAAACTTCAGGTTGCAGCTGATTCCACTTTCGATACGCTTATTCTTGACATAGACGGCATCAATGTAAACGGTTACACAATGAGCACGGAAAGCAAACTTGATTCCGTAAATGCAAATAATCCTTACTACTGGAGAGTAAAAGCCATAGATGGAGTGGGAAATGAAAGCGACTGGGTATCCGATACCTTTATTGTCGGCTCCGGCTGGCCAATGTGGGTTACCTATCTGCTTATTGGAATAGCAGGCTTAATAGTGCTTATCATCATCGGTTTTTGGATTGGACGCAGAATGGCAATGCTGCGTAATGATAGCGCTTATAATTATAGTATGGATACAGATATCGAATATCGTTACAGGGAGCAATATCCTAACGCCAGTTTGGACCCTAACGGATAGATTGATAACGATATTCTAAAAACAATTCTATATATAATACATTTCGGATTCGACTCTATTTCCTTAACCTAATATTCACTTTGGAGGAATAAGAATGCTCGGTAAAGTATTGGTAGCAAACCGTGGCGAAATCGCCATACGTATTATGCGAGCTTGCAGGGAACTAGGAATAAAATCGGTTGCGGTTTATTCTGAAGCAGATAAGTATGCCCTTTTTTCGAAATATGCAGATGAGGCTTATTTACTTGGAACTGCACCGGCATCACAGAGTTATCTTAATATTGATAAAATTATAGAAATCGCCAGAAACTGCAATGCAGACGCTATTCATCCGGGCTACGGATTTCTTTCAGAGAACCCGGATTTTGCAGAAGCCTGTGAAATTGCCGGTATAACCTTTATCGGTCCTCCCAGTTCGGTGCTAAAAATTACAGGAAATAAGGTTGCTGCCCGCAAAGAAGCACTTAAAGTAAAGGTTCCTTTAATAGCCGGTAGCGAAGAGCCTGCATCGGATATAAACGTTGTTAAGGAAATGGTTCGTACAGTCGGGTATCCGGTTATCATAAAACCTGCTAACGGTGGCGGTGGTATCGGTATGAGTATTATCAATTCGGAAGAAGAACTGGAAAAGTCTATTGCTACCTCTATGTCCATAGCTCAATCCAGTTTCGGAACAAATGATATATACATAGAGAAATATCTTGTGAACCCGCGCCATATAGAATTCCAGATTCTGGCCGATAAATTCGGCAACGTGGTTCATCTGGGAGAACGTGAATGCAGCATACAGCGAAATTATGGAAAGATTATCGAGGAATCACCTTCAGTAGCACTAAACGATTCAATGCGAAAAAAAATGGGCAATCAAGCTGTTAAACTGGCGCGTTCTTTAAAATATATCGGCGCCGGAACTGTTGAATTTATTTTTTCAAAAGGGAAGTATTACTTCCTGGAAGTAAACGCCCGCATACAGGTTGAGCACGGCGTAACCGAAATGGTGACCGGCATCGACTTGGTTAAAGAACAAATCAGGATAGCTTCCGATTTACCCCTGTCTGTTAAACAGAAAGATGTCAGGATGACCGGATGGGCAATTGAATGCCGTATTAACGCGGAAGACCCTTTGAATAACTTTATGCCTTCTCCGGGAACATTGAAAGGTTATCGTTCTCCGGGAGGTATCGGCATCCGTGTCGATTCGGGTGTTCACAACGGATATACTATTCCCGATTGCTACCATCCGATGATTTCAAAGTTAATTGTTCACGGTAGGGACCGTAACGAGACAATAATACGTATGCGCCGCGCTCTTTATGAATACATCATTGTCGGCGTAAAAACCAATATCATCCTGCATAAAGCGATTATGGAGAATCCGCGTTTCGTTTCCGGAAATCTGGAAACGGGCTTTATAAAAAGAGAAACCGGATTACAGGTAAATATGAAACGCATAGCGGAACGAGACTATCCGTTAATTGAACGCCTTTCCGAGATTTTTAACTTCAAGGGTGACGAATAACTGTTTTTATGGTATTTTTTTGTCATATAAGTCATTCATTATTGCGGACAACTGTTTTACCACTTGTAATACGATGTTTTTTCTCCTAAAAAATAAAAAATCTCAACCTAATTGAAACAATTTTTTATACACTCCGTTTAATTTACATTGTAAAATTTCGCCCCAAGTGATAATATTTTTTCTAATAATTATATTGTTTTCAACATTATCATCAGCTTACTTTTATTCCGGTCATTACCCGGATTTACATTAATATAAACGCAGTCGATAAATTTCGAGAGGGAGAATTATAATTTAATGGCTTCAGACAGTTACAAAATGAGCGCTAATAAGTTATCAAAATTTCTGGATAAACCATGCCATGATTTTACAAAGCAGGATATCATCAAATATGTTGAGCATAACGATATTAAGGCTGTAAATCTGCGTCATGTAGGGGGGGATGGAAAACTTAAAACACTCAATTTTGTCATCGAAAGCAGGTCCCATCTTGATACAATTCTTTCAGCCGGCGAAAGAGTAGACGGATCCAGCATTTTTAACTACATTGATACTTCTTCCAGTGACCTCTATATTATTCCCCGCTATAAAACCGCTTTTGTTAACCCATTCTCAAAAGATATCCCGACCCTTGAAATTCTATGCACCTATTTTAATAAAAAAGGCGAAAGGCTTGATATATCCTCTGAAAATATATTGTTTAAAGCCCAGAATTCGTTGGAAAAAAGCACCGGGTTTAGACTTCATGCAATGGGCGAACTTGAATACTATGTAATAGCCCCTAAGCAAAGTTTATACCGCGCTACGGTTCAGAGAGGATACCAGGAATCTTCACCTTTTTGTAAATGGGAATTTTTGCGAGCTGAAGCGATGCAGGCTATATCGGAATGCGGCGGACAAATTAAATACGGACATTCCGAAGTTGGTCATATCTATGGCGAAGAAAATGAGATGGAACAAAACGAAATCGAGTTTTTGCCTATAGATGTCGAAGATGCTGCAGACCAGGTTGCTATAGCCAAGTGGATAATCAGAAGGACAGGATATAAATACGGGGTAAATATTACTTTTGCCCCCAAGATAATGGTCGGGCATGCCGGCAGCGGTCTTCATGTTCATACAAAGCTTGTAAAAAACGGAAGGAATATGTTTTTAAACAATAAAGGTTTAAGTGACAACGCACTGAAAACAATTGCCGGATATCTTTCCTGTGCCCCTTCCCTAACTGCTTTTGGTAACACTATCCCCTTATCATTTTTAAGGTTGGTACCCCATCAGGAGGCACCCACGAACATCTGCTGGGGGGACCGTAATCGTTCTGTTCTGGTTAGGGTACCCCTTGGCTGGCAGGATGTAGGGAATATGGCCAAAGAGACCAATCCACAGGATACAGGTGTATCTGTTAATAACAGAGAAAGCCAAACCGTGGAATTCCGAAGTCCTGACGGGTCAGCCAATATTTATCTTTTAATGGCAGGGCTGACAGTTGCTGCACGCCATGGATTGGAAATGGAAAATGCAGTGGAACTAGCAAAGAATTTATATGTGGATATCAACATCTTCTCACGTGAATACGAGGAAATTCAGAAGCAGCTGCCTAAGCTGCCTACTTCATGCTGGGAGTCCGCTGAAAAATTACTTCTGGACCGCCATATCTATGAAAAAGACGGGGTATTCCCTACTGCCGTTATCGACGCCACCGCAAAAAATCTTATGGGTTTTAATGATAAAGATTTAAGCGAAAGATATTACGGCAAAGGTGATGAGATACAAAAATTAGTCGATGAATTCATGCATTGGTAAAATTTTAATATGTTAATTGTTATCGGACTAATGGCAACTAATAAGCCGCAATCCGACTGGTAATTATTTTCTTCGTTTTTAAATCGTTATGTATCGTTTTAATATTGACAATATCAAATAAGTGTGGTTAAAATAGCCTACGATTCGAATGAACAAATTGGAGGGGGAAACATGAAATTAGTAGTCATCGGTTTCGGACAGTGTGGAAGTCGTATCGCTGATGAATTTTCTCGCTTAAACAGAAAGGCAATCAGCAACAGAGGTATAGAAATTACACCCGGTATTTTTGCTGTTAATACAGACGCTGCCGATCTAAGCGGATTAACCAGCATCAAGGCTGATTACCAGCATAGGATTCTCATCGGCGGACGTAAAACAGGTGGTCACGGCGTAGGAAAAATCAATGAACTCGGTGCCGAAGTGGCTCGAGAAGATGCAGACAAAATTGTTGACGCTCTTAGAACTACCAAGCGTTTTTACGATACCGATGGATTTCTTTTAATTGCAAGTGCCGCAGGAGGAACCGGCTCCGGCTCGATACCGATTATCGCTCAGCATATTAAAGAGCGTTATATGGACAAACCTCTGTATGGCATGGTTGTATTGCCTTTCGAGCATGAAGAACAAAATGAAGAGAGGACTGTTTATAATACTGCGGTTTGCCTTAAATCGATATATTCGGTAGCTGATGCGGTCATTCTGGTTGATAACCAGAGATATGTACGAAAAGATTTCTCCCTTAAAAATAACCTTGATAAAATTAACGCCCTGATTGCCGCCCCATTCTACAATCTGCTTTGTGCCGGTGAAGAAAAGAAAGCGGCTCATGTCGGAGCAAAAACATTAGATGCCGGTGACATTATACAAACACTGCTCGGATGGACCGTTATCGGATATGGAGAATCCAAGATTGAGCGATTCAGTTTATTCGGTTCAAAAGGCGGCTTCAGAGATAAAAGCAGCCAGACTCATAAAGCGGTACAGGCAATGGATGCCGCTATAAGTGAAATGTCTACACGTTGTAACCCTAAAGATGCTTCAAGGGCTATGTATTTAATTACAGCCCCAGCTAAAGATATAAATATGGATATGATAAAAGAGATGGGGGACTGGATGAGAGATATGGCACCCAATGCCATCATCCGTAACGGAGATTATCCCAGAGGCGGAACCAATATGAATGTTACTGTTATCCTGTCCGAGTTAAGCGATGTTGAAAAAGTAAGAAATTATTATAATGCGTCTACAGACCTCGTACCTGTAATTAAACAGAGGCAGCAGGATGTTGCTTCAAAACTGAAGTCTATAGATGACCTGGGCAAGGATATCCCTACCCTGCTATAAATTATAACAACGCATTTTATTTAAACCCCCTCTACAACGAGGGGGTTTTTCTTTTTACTTCAGCTAATAAAGTTTTTTAAATAGTATTTATTTACTTTGGGAAATATAGCCATATAGGGTATAATATATCAACAAATTATGGAACAACAGGTCTTTTATCGAAAATGGCGCCCTCAGACACTTGCTGATGTAGCCGGTCAGGAGCACGTTACCCGGACACTATTAAATGCTCTTAGCAGTGGACACGTTTCGCATGCTTATCTCTTCTGCGGTCCGAGAGGAACCGGGAAAACCAGTACGGGAAGAATACTTTCAAAGGCTGTTAACTGCACTTTTAACGGCAAAGGTGAGCCCTGCAACCAGTGTGAAATGTGCATATCTATTACTGAAGGCAGGGCGATGGATGTAATAGAAATTGATGCTGCCAGCAACCGTGGAATTGATGAAATCAGGAATCTGCGCGAGCGTGTCAACTACGCACCGGGAAACGCAAGGTTCAAGGTTTATATCATAGATGAGTTTCATATGCTTACAAAAGAGGCATCGAATGCTCTTTTAAAAACGCTGGAAGAACCACCGTCAAGTGTTATATTTATTTTGGCTACGACTGAAGCACACAAAGTCCTGCCCACTATTATGTCAAGATGTCAGCGTTTTGATTTTCATCGTATCAGTCAAACCGTTATTACCGATAAATTAAAACAGATATGTGATAGTGAAGGCATTACTATTGACCGGGAAGCATTGAATGTTCTGGCAAAAAACTCCACCGGCAGCCTCAGAGATGCCGAGAACCTGCTTGAAAAACTATATACCCACTATGGTTCCGATATTAATCTTAATCAAGTAAGGGACATGCTGGGGATTACCGGAAATGAACGTATTAAGGAATTGGTAGAATATATAATGGGCTCAAATATCACTGCTGGTATTCAAACCATCAATGCTATAAAAGATGACGGTTTTGATTTAAAACAGTTGAACAGAGAGCTTATCGCCTATCTCAGAGGATTATTGCTTCTAAAGACCGGTTATAATAGTGATCTCGATTTCACCCCCGAAGAAATGACCTTACTGGCAGAACTTGCAGAGAGATCAACAGTCGAACAAATCTTAAAAGCAATTAAGACATTTGGGAAACTTGAACTTAATCTGGATAGCTACTCTACCCTGCCACTGGAGTTAGCCATAGTGGATTGTTCACTGGCAAATTCAGCGCCGGCGGGAGGACAACCGGCTATATCCTATAGTCAACAGGCAAAAGACACCTCAGAATCAATTGTTTCAAAGAAAAAAAGCCTTAAACAACAACCACCAATCGTTACAGACCCGGATGTAAATAAAAAGGCAGAAACAAAGGCTGATTTAAATAAGAAGGAATCAGCAGAAGAAGAGATTGCTGACCCTATAGTAAAAAATAAGGACATAAACGAATACAGTAATAAACTTGACTACCTTATTGACAACTGGAAGAATGTCATCGAGCAGGCTCCGGATAATGTAAAAAGATCGCCCGCTTTAGCAATTTTAAGAAGCGCCGGGGTTAAACCGATTGCTTTCGATGATAAAGTTGTTGTACTTTCTTTTAGATTCCCTGTCCACAAGGACAAAATAGAACAAGCCGAAAATAATAAAATCACCGCCAAAATAATCGGTAATTTCATCGGCCATCAATGTGAGGTTCGTTGCGTATACGAACCGGAAGAAAACCATCTGGTGCATGAATTACAAAAAATGGGCGGGCAAATAGTAGAAGTGGAGGAAAAATGGACTTAAACATGATGAAACAGGCAATGCAATTAAAAAGCAACCTGGAAAAAGCACAAAAAGAATTAGAAAAGATGAAGGTTGAATCAGAATCCGGAAACGGCGCAGTCAAAGTTACCGCTAATGGAAAGCAGAAGATATTATCCATTAAAATTGCCTCTGAGGCAGTAGAAACCGGTAAAGCCGCAGATCTTGAAAAACTGGTATTTAAAGCTGTAACAGGTGCTTTGGAGAAATCCAAAGAATTAGCTGATGAGAAACTGAAGAAATTAACCGGTGGAATGAAAATCCCCGGATTAACTGATTAGAGGATAGTAATAAATTGGAAGTAAATTCATCCAATACATCTGATTCCGTTAACCGTCTGATGCAGGAACTTGCCAAGCTTCCCGGTATCGGTCCTAAAAGTGCTCAGCGTCTGACATACCATTTGTTGCGTACGCAAAAAGAGCAGGTTATCTCTCTGGCAGAGGCTATTATGTCACTGAAAAACAGCACGCGCCTCTGCTCAGTCTGTTTTAACATTGCCGATTCGGAGTTCTGCCCCATTTGCCGTAACGAAAAACGGGACAAAAGCAGTATATGTGTAGTCGAACAACCGCAGGATATCTTAGCGCTGGAACATTCAGGTATTTATAAGGGTCTTTATCATGTTCTCCATGGAGCTATATCGCCAACTGACGGAATAGGAATTAGCGACATTAGAATTGAGGAACTGATGGTAAGGCTTAAAGATGGAGATATATCAGAAGTAATTCTGGCTACCAACCCGACACTTGAAGGCGAACAGACCGCTATGTACCTTAATAAGGTTATCATCCCGCTGGGTGTTAAAGTTACACGGCTTGCCAGAGGGTTGCCGTTTGGAACGGAGCTTGAATATGCCGACGACGTTACTTTAAGCCGTGCGCTTGAGGGCAGGCAGGAGTTAAAGTAAAAGCGATTAAAAATGCATTTTATAAATTATGAAGATTTTGAAAAGATAGATATACGGGTAGGCAGAATAACGAAAGTTGAGGATTTCCCTCGTGCCCGAAAACCTGCTTATAAGCTGTGGATTGATTTCGGGGAAATGGGAGAGAAACAATCCAGTGCGCAGATTACCGCTTGCTATAGCAAAGAGGAACTTATCGGAAGGCTGGTAACAGCTGTAGTAAACTTCCCGCCGAAACAGGTAGCAGATTTTATATCGGAAGTACTTGTTCTGGGAGCAGTTTTGGACGACAAGGATGTTATCCTGATACAACCTGATAGAGATATCCCGGTCGGCAAAAGGATATTGTGAAAAACTTTTACCACTTATTATCTATGAGGCGATATTGCATAATTACGTTTTTTTCGTGTATTGATAAGTTAAGAAATATAAAATGTCAGAACCAAGAGATTATAAGACTGAAGCCATAGTTATCAAAAAAACCAAACTGGGTGAAGCAGACAGAATACTGACTTTTTATACTCCCCACCTTGGAAAGATACAAGCCGTTGCCAAAGGAGTCAGACAACCTAAAAGTAAAATGTCCGGTCATCTGGAACTGCTTACCCACAGCATGGTCTCATTTGCACGGGGCAAAAACCTTGCAACGGTTACCGGAAGCCAGACAATAAACGGTTTCATAAACATAAAAAACGATCTGGAGCTGACCTCTTACGCTCTTTATATAATAGAGTTGTTAAATCAATTTACTGGAGAGGGAATAGAAGATTACCCCCTTTTTCTAATGCTCCTGGATGTACTGGATAAACTATCCACCGAAAGGAATCGCGAATTAGTTCTCCGTTATTTCGAAGTTCAATTGCTGGATAATCTTGGTTATCGTCCGCAACTCAAGCAGTGCGTCTCATGCCATAAGCAATTAAAACCGGTAACAAATCAATTCTGCCCAAGCGCAGGTGGTATGAACTGTCCATCATGCGCAAGAAACGGAAATTTCAGTTACTCTATTTCAATAAACGGACTGAAGATTTTCAGGTTATTGCAGGATGGCAATTATAATACCATCAGACGGCTTAAAATGACTAAAGAGCTTAGTTTAGAGCTTGAAAGGCTGATACGCTCGTATATAAAATATTTGCTTGAAAAAGACATTAAGTCGCTCACATGGCTTGAAACACTGAAAAGGTGTGCCTGACAAATATCCCAGCTTTACTATAATTACTTGATAAAATATAATATCTGGAATAAACTTAAAAGTTATATATCAAATAACCCCAATACGTATATATCGTTCACTATAAAAGATTAAAGGATTATTATGGCTTCTAGATTAGATGATTTGACCCAACAGAGATTGGATAAACTGGAAAGAATTAAAAATCGCGGAATAGACCCGTATCCCCGTAGTTATGAACGCACTCACACTGCCGAAGAAGCTAAGGCTCTACTGAAAAACAACGAGGATGCAGAAAAAACAGACCCGGATACAATCAGTATAGCCGGACGTATTATGGCTATAAGAAAAATGGGGAAAAGCTCTTTTCTGGATCTTCAGGACGGTTCCGGTAAAATACAAATAATATTTACCAAAACTGTACTTGGGGATGAAGCTTCAGCAGAGTTGTATAAGGACCTCGATATAGGGGATTTTATCGGTGTTAAAGGCGGATTGATGAGAACCAGGACCGGTGAGCCTACAGTTCACGCAGAAGAGTTTGTTCTTTTATCCAAATCGTTACTGCCACTACCGGAGAAGTATCACGGGTTACAGGATGTTGACGCCAGACATCGCCAGAGATATCTTGACCTTATCAGTAATCAGGAAGTTAAAGACACGTTCCGAATGCGCAGCCGTATAATAGCGGCTATCCGGAACTATTTGAATAACAATGGCTTTTTAGAGGTTGAAACGCCTGTGCTGCAACCTTCTGCCGGAGGAGCCCTCGCCAGGCCGTTTATTACACACCACCACTCTCTTGATTGCGATTTCTTTTTGCGTATAGCTCTCGAGCTTCATCTGAAGAGATTGATTGTCGGCGGATTCGATAAGGTATATGAACTGGGAAGAATATTCCGTAATGAGGGGCTATCCATCAAGCATAATCCTGAGTTTACCATGCTTGAAAGCTATCAAGCCTATGCCGATTATAAAGATGTAATGGATATGCTGGAAAATATGGTTTCATCCGTTATCAAGGAAATATCAGGCGATTTTAAATTTAATTATGGAGATAATGTCGTTGATTTCACTCCTCCCTGGCAAAGGTTGGATTTGAGAGAAACGATTTTAAAATACAGCGGAATAGATTTCCTACAATTTCCTGACGTTGCTTCGCTCAGAGACGAAATGCAGAGACGGAATATGGAAGTGGACCCGGCAAAAGACCGTGGCAGGCTGATAGATGAACTTCTTTCCAGTTTTGTGGAACCGCATCTGATACAGCCGACCATTCTGTACGATTACCCACTGGATATGTCACCCCTTGCCAAAAAGAAACCCGGATATGATAATATAGTAGAGAGATTTGAAGCTTATGTGTGTGGAATGGAACTGGCAAATGCATTTTCGGAAATAAATGACCCGATTGACCAGAGGCAGAGATTTGTTAATCAGCAGCGAAGCCGTGGCAAAGATGAAGAGCAGGAAGTTATCGACGAAGACTTCCTTACTGCTATGGCTTACGGGATGCCTCCGACCGGTGGTTTAGGAGTAGGTATAGACCGGCTTGTAATGCTTTTAACCAACCAGCAGTCAATACGGGAAGTTATACTTTTCCCACAGCTTCGGGAGAAGGAATGATATATGTTAGACCTTAAGTTTATCAGAGATAATACAGATATTGTGCGCAAGGCAATCGCCGTACGGCATGATAACGCACCGATTGATGAAATTATCGAGCTGGATATAGCCAAAAGACAGAAAATGGCTCTGGTTGAAGAGATACGCTGCGAACGTAAGAACCTTGCAAAGACGCAGGGTGCTGATTCGGCAGAAAGAGGCCGCGAGCTTCGCGACCGGATTAAAACCATCGATGATGAATTGAGAGATATCGATTCCCGACTGGAAGACTTGCTGTTGCGTGTACCTAATATTCCACAGGATTCCGTTCCTATCGGTGATAGCGAAGACGATAATATAGTAATCAGCACCTGTGGGGAAATGCGCAAATTCGATTTTATTCCGGCTCCGCACTGGGAACTGGGTGAAAGACTGGGAATTATCGATTTCGAAAGAGGCGTGCGGTTATCAGGTACGCGTTTTTATGTATTGAAGGGATTGGGTTCCCGCCTCCAAAGGTCACTTATTAACTTTATGCTCAACTTGCATACAGAAGAGCACGGTTACCGGGAAGCGTATCTTCCTTATATGGTTAAGAAGGAGTGCTTGGTTGGTTCCAGCAATCTTCCTAAGTTTGCCGATAATTTGTACCGTGACATAGAAGAAGACCTATGGCTGGTTCCTACAGCGGAAGTGCCTCTTACCAACATGCATCGTGATGAAATCCTGCCTGTGACTGATTTGCCCATACATTATGTCGCCTATACGGCATGTTTCCGGCGTGAGAAGATGTCGGCCGGAAAGGACACCCGAGGCATAAAAAGAGGCCATCAATTCGACAAAGTCGAGATGTACAAATTTACCGAACCGCAGAATTCAAATGAGGAATTAGAAATTATGGTGGATAATGCGGTGGATATTTGCCGCAAGCTTGAAATACCCTATCGGATAAAAAAACTGTGCACCGCTGATATAAGTTTTGCATCAACGAAGACATATGATATCGAAATGTGGGCGCCCGGTTGTGAAGAATGGCTGGAAGTAAGTTCATGTTCCAATTGCGGTGATTTTCAAGCCAGACGAGCAAATATTCGCTACCGTCCTACTTCGGACAGCAAACCGCAATATGTGCATACTTTAAACGGCTCGGGATTGGCGTTGCCAAGAGTTTTAATAGC
>Ga0265293_10006690_pt1 | contig 18231 bp, 25 predicted proteins | sample Munlanlewell138R_FD_192505 | JGI IMG/M metagenome (GOLD analysis project Ga0265293, IMG submission 192505) | Leachate microbial communities from a municipal landfill in Southern Ontario, Canada - Leachate well 138R | ecosystem: Engineered > Solid waste > Landfill > Unclassified | place: Canada...
ATGCCTAAGGTTACAGGGTTATTTTTTGGTGCTTTAGTGAAAAAGTCAAGTTATAGCATAGTTAAATCATAAATACAATTGGATTAATTTATAGATTTCTATCAATTAGTTTCTTAGTTAAATCGACAAAAAACCTAGTATCCCTATTGCTCAACTTGTTTAACTCTTCCATAGCCTTCTCACTATATTCTTCAATGGCAGTCTCTGCCATTTTTTTATTAAAAAATGTCAAATATGTAATCTTTTCTATACCCTTGTCCTTATCCATATCCAATATGTCGTCCCTTATCTGATAGGCAAGGCCAAGATTTAGGCCAAAATTCCTCATATGTTCTATTTCATCAGGATTAGCTTCACCCACTAGAGCACCTGAGACTAGGGCAGATTGGATTAGGGCAGCAGTTTTTGCCTTATACATAAAGAGTAGCTCATCCTCATCAATAGCCTTAGAGGACAAATCCACTACCTGACCCCCAATCATTCCATAGACACCTGAATATCTGCTGATTTCCCATAGGGCCTTGTTATATCTTCTAAAATCATCTGTATTTCTCGCATTATTATTTATAAAATCCAAGATCACTTCATGGGACAAGTTTAGAAGGCCATCACCTGCCAAGATAGCTATAGCATCACCAAATATCCTATGGTTTGTAGGCATTCCCCTTCTAAAATCGTCATTGTCCATAGCTGGCAGGTCGTCGTGTATCAAAGAATATGTATGAATCATTTCGATTCCAATGGCAAAAGGCATTATTTCAGTCATATCAGACCCAAACATTTCATAGCTCTTGATAGCCATTACAGGCCTTAACCTCTTGCCCCCAGTAAACAAACTATATTCAATTGCTTCCAAGACTTTTTTTTGGTATAGCTCCTTTTCTATTAATATTCCCTTTAAAGCCTCATCAATTTGCTTCTTTGTCCTTTGCAATTCTTCATTTAAACCCATTACTAACCCCCCATGGGATAGGAACTCTCTACCATATCTCCATTATCATCTTCCAATAGTATTTTTATTTCTCCTTCTGCCTCAGAAATCAACTTATTGCAATAATTATATAGGTCTATTCCTTTCTTAAACATCTTTAGGGACTGGTCCAAACTAGATTCGCCTTTTTCCAACTCATCTAATATCTTTTCCAGCTCTATTATGGCCTCTTCATAGGTTAATTTCATCCTGCCAACCTCCTTCTTCTATATCCTTAACTGATGCCAGTATTTTACCATCCTTGAGAATTATGCTAATTTCATCACCTTGTTCTACAAGCCCGATTGACCTAATAATATTTCCAGCCTGGTCCTCTATAATTCCATATCCACTGCTTATGACCAGGGCAGGATTGAGTATATCAAGTCTTGATTTTAAGTCCAATATTTCCCTGCTTCTTGTGGCTATAATCCTTTCTATACCATAATTCATATCCTTAAATATACCATCTAATTCCTGTCTCTTATCTCTCAGGCGGTTTATTGGATTATAATATTTTAAATTGGCATTTATCAGATCGATTTCAGCCCTCTTTTTCCTTATTGTCTCAGTCACTATTCTTTCAAAATCCTTAAGCCTTTTCTTTAGCCCAGCCTCTAACTCTAGTATGTCGGGTACAGATAGCTCTGCAGCGGCAGATGGTGTAGGAGCCCTAAGGTCAGACACAAAATCTGCAATCGTAAAATCAGTTTCATGGCCTATAGCAGTTATAATGGGCGTTTTTAAACTATATATGGTCCTGGCCAAATTCTCGTCATTAAAGGCAAATAGCTCCTCAATGGAACCTCCACCCCTGCCTGTAATTATCAGGTCAATATCGTCCCTACTGTCAAGATAGGCCAGACCCTTAGAAATCTCTTCTGCCGCCCTGTTTCCCTGTACAAGGGCAGGATATATCAATATCTGGCAAGGTGGAAAACGCCTTCTTAGGACAGTTATAATATCCCTAATGGCCGCACCTGTTGACGAAGTAACCACACCTATCTTTTTAGGCATAGTTGGTATTGCTTTCTTACTGGATTCCAAAAAAAGACCCTCTTTTTCAAGTTTGACCTTGAGTTCCTCAAAGGCCTTGTATAAATCGCCCAGTCCTTTTTCCTTCAAGTGCCTAACATAGAGCTGATATTCACCATCTCTCTCGTAGACGGAAACATAGCCACTAGCTACTACCATTAGCCCATCTTCTGGAATAAAACTAAGGGACTCATTGTCACCCTTAAACATAACTGCCTTAATCTTAGCTTTTTCGTCCTTTAAATTGAAATACATATGGCCGCTATAATGATGCTTAAAATTTGAAATCTCACCCTCTAGGCTGAGATTGGATAAAATCATATCACTTAATACTAATCTTTTAATATATCCGTTTACTTCACTTACCTTCAAAGGTCTAACTTCCATACTATCCCTCCAAATGGATTATTCTCCATCCTCTTCCTCTGCCCTAACTATATTACCTAAGACCCCATTTACAAATTTAAAAGCCTCGTCTGAACTATACTTCTTCACAGTTTCAATGGCTTCATTAATAGATACCTCTACTGGAATGTCCTTTCTGAAAAAAAATTCATACATGGCTATCCTAAGTACAGCTAAGTCAATTTTAGCCAATCTATTGATATTCCATCCTTCCAGATGTTTTTCAATCCTTTGGTCGATAAATCCTAAATTGTCAGTTATTTTGGATATGGCATCTGTAATATAGTCTTTTTCAGACTTGCTAAAGGGGTAATTATCAAAATAAATTGATATGGCCTCCTCGGAAAAATCCTCGTTGACCTCCATTTGATATAGCAATTTCATAGTTCCTTCCCTAGCTTGTTTTCTACCCATTTCATCCTCCTTGGAAATTAAATCTATGCAGGTTTACATATTTAAAATTACCCTCTGCTTTACAGAGGGTAAATATCTTATTTGACTCTTGGTTCCACTTCTATTTTATTTTCTTTTGAAATGTTTACACCTTGAATATTTACATTGACCTCTACAACCTCGAGTCCAGTCATGGTTTCAACTGACTTTTTAACATTTTCCTGAACCTTCTGTCCTAATTCTGAGATATTTGAGCCGTACTCTACAATAATAAATATATCTATTGCCGCTTCCTTATCTCCTACCTCTACCTTGACACCCTTGGATAGGTTTTTCATACCTAGCATTTCCACTATACCGCCAGTTATCCCACCACTCATGCCTGCAACACCTTCTATTTCAGTGGCAGCAACTCCAGCTATTATAGCTACTACATCATTAGAAATTCTTACACTGCCATGATCGTTATTTCCACTATTAAAAGTATCGTTCAAAATTAACACCTCCAAACTTCTTTAATACTTAATGATATTATACCAAAGCAAATAATTATTTACAAACATTTCTACTGCTTTTTCATAATTTTAATGTCATTCGACTCTAAATTAGTTTCAGATTTTACTATCTCCAGTATTTTAACCATATCTTGTTCTCCTAGCTCTGCAGTTGAAACGACCACCTTGATGTCCTTATCAGTTAAAAATACAATTGCATCGTCAAAACCCTTGCTTTTTATTAGCCCCTCGATTTGCAGTTCAGTTTCCGAGCTTTTGCCAAGGGCCAGTATCTCTCTTTGGGCCTCAGTCCTCACATCTTCGGCAGTGTTTTCGTTATTTACTATTTGATCCAACCTATCTACCAGAGTTGCCCTTAGCTTATCCCTAGAGAGCCTGTATTCTACAAAGTAATTTTTTACATCTTTACTGGCGTCTGAATACATGGTCTCCAAACTATATTGCTCATCATCCCTTGTGATTTCTACAATATCCACATGTTCATAAGGGTTGGAAACTAATTTATCCTCTGCGATTTCCAATTCACTGTTTCTTGCCATCTCTTCCAACTCATAATTTTTATAATCCTTGGATGCTCTCATCTGCGCCTGCTCGGTAAAGTAGTGATTTACATAGCCCGTTAGAACCAAGAGCATCAGCAAGATACCTATAATGACAGGTCTTTTTACTTTAAACAAGATTATCCCCCCTATTTACCTGAATATACCTGAACCTTATTTCCCTTAATACCTAGTACCGTCTTTACCGCTTCATAGATTATCTCCTTTACAAGAGGGTCTTCAGCCCCCTGGGCTATGACGATCACCCCATTTATACTTGGTTTGATCTCCTTTACTACCAAAAGTGAACCGTCACTCCCCCTAGTCAGGACCTGACTTGTTGAATCCTCCCTACTAGATTCCCTACTACCTCCTTCAGAGTCATTTTCTATTACCTTTTCTGTATTTAGGGTCCTATTAGTGGCTGCTATTTTTTCTGCACTGTTTTCCACAGTTATCATGACATTTACCTTGTCGACACCATCTAATTTCCCCAATATATTTGCAAGCTTCTTTTCCAAATATTCGCTATAGTCTTCTTCCAAACCGCCGGAGATTTCATTTGAAATATCATTAAAACTACTGTCTATCGACTTATCCTTGGGGGCCCCTATTTTTTTAGTTATAATTAAAAATATGACAGATATGACTAGTATTATGAGCAAATTGTTAATAAACTTTTTGTTATTTACATTCTCCAGATGGTTTTTAACCTTGTTTAGTAGGTCATTCATCCCTTCCACCCTTTCCTTTCTCAAATAAAATTACCCTAATTTTATTTTCATCAATATCGTAACTCTGGTGAACTAAGCTTTTAATATCATCATATTCATCCCCAGTATCTGGGTCTGCCTGCATATCCCCGCGGATTTCAACTGGCCTTACTTTCTCTATATATATGTCCCCTTTTTTTTCCTGTCCCTTGGCTATATAGATGGTTAGGTAATCGATCTTCTCATAATCTCCATTTCCAATGAAATCCATGTCCATATCCCCTACTTGATAGACTGTTTCCCTTTCAATTAGATCCTTGATTTCCTCTTTCAGCCTATTTTTATATAGTTCCTCGATCTGCCTTTCCTGCATCTTATCAAAACTATCAAGGCCTATATTATCTGCAGCCATAGGTTTATAGTAGTTAAAGGCCAACTCATCTATATCAAAATTTAATTTAAGTAACCTAGTAAAGGGGCTAATAATTGTAAAAATAATTAGCAGTCCAATTACCAGATTTATGTATCGCCTTGTATTTCCCTTGGGCATGATTAATTGGGCAATTGAAATTAAAACAAATAAGATTACAATATCTTTCAACCACCCACTAATAAATGATATTATGGACATTTCTTCACCTACCTCAACATAATCAGATTGTTTCCAGCTTCCACGATTATGGTTATTGTAATGAAAAACATTGTTGCTGCAGAAATAAGACTTATCAAAAGAAGTAGTAGAGATTTGCTTACCTGATTAAAAAGCTCCACTAGATTATCAGATCCTATGGGCTGTATTGCCACAGCTACTAATTTATATACCAGGAGCAGGACTAAAATCCTTATGATGGGCAATATGCAAATTAAAAGCAAGGCCAATAAGCCTATGAAGCCAATTCCATTTTTTAATATGGCAGAACATCCTACTACTGCCTCAACAGCATCGGATAAAAAACCACCTACTATGGGAATGAAATTGTCTACTGCAAATTTGGCTGTCCTTATGGTTAAGCCGTCTATTTTTGAACCAAGCCCATAAATGGTTATAATTCCTATAAAAATAGTCAGGCCCGCAGAAATTATAAAAGCTATTAGCTGCCTTCCCAGCTCTGCAAGTTTGCTAAATTCAATCCTGCTCGATAAATTTGAAATGACGCTTATGATAAATGAAAAAAATATCAAGGGCAAGATTACAAACTTGATCAAAAGCCCTATGAGGTTAACTGTCATTAATATCATTGGGTGGAATAGTATTCTGGTGTTTACACCAGACACAGCAGTGAGCAAGGTAAGCAGTATCGGCAGGATAACTTGCATGAATCCAAGCATTTTGTCTGTAGTGCTTAGAGCTAAATTCATAATCTGGTTGAAACTGCTAATTACCAGAATGGCAATTAAAACATAGGTAATGTAGTTAGCCAATTCTGCTACTGATGCATTTTCAAAAGAAGATTGAATATTAGTAAGCAAGGCAGAAATAAGCACAATGACTAAAATCTTGCCCAATAATCCAAGGGATACCCTCAACTCTTTAAAGAAAATTAAACTCAAACCCCTTGAAATATCCCTGAAATTAAAGGAAAGCTTGCCCTTTATTAAATCAACTACAATTGACTTAATGCTTAGCTCTGGCAGAAATTCATATTCCCTTGATATTTCATCTATTGTCTTTTCTAACTCTTCAAAGTTCAAATAATTCATTTGTTCGTTAATTATGGGTATATTGATATTTTCTCCATATGCAGTTTTTTTAAAAATTAAGAAGAAAAAGATAATAAGTAAGAGCTTTTTTTTCATATCTTCACCCTAGGGTAGAATTTTTAATATTAATTCCATTAAAGATAAAAGAATTGGTATCGCCATGACCATAATCAGGACTTTCCCACCTAATTCTATTTTTGAAGCGATGCTCTCTTGACCAGCATCCCGTGAAATCTGGCCTCCAAACTCAATTAGGTAGGCCATACCTATTATTTTAAGAAGGGTTGAAAAATAGGTAAACTCCATATTAACCCTTCTTCCCAATGTATTCAGGGTCTCCACTACATAGGCCAATTCACCAAGTACCATGGTAAATATAATAACCCCTGTTATTAGACTAATGAATAGGGTAAATTCAGGTCTTATCTCCTTTACTAGTACTATGGCGAAGGTCGCCAAAAGTCCTATACCTACAATTTTTATAATTTCCATTTTTCTGCTCCTTGTTACAATCTAAATAAGACCCGCAGGTTGTTAAAGAGTTTGCTGATTAAATCGATAACCATGCTAAAGGCTATTACTAATCCAATGGCTGTAGCTATGTAAGCATACTCATCCTTGCCAAATTTACTAAGCAGGGTATGGATTATACCCACCAATATTCCCAGACCAGCTATCTTCAAAATTAGATCTACTTCCATATTCTTCCTCCCCTATAATAGTAAAATAACTATGCCTATCCCCGTTATTATTCCTAGACTTCTATATAACTTTTCATTTTGGTTTTTTTCCTCCTTGGCTTCACCTATCTGCCCTTCAATCTGGTTTAATATAAGCCTAAAAATCTTGGCCTGGTCTAGCCTGTCAGAACTGCCTAATACCCTGCCTAGGGAAATAAATATCTCCACATCTTCTTTTTTAAAGTGGAAATTTTCATACAGTATCTTTTCAATAGCGAGAAAGCTCTCATATATGGAATCTCTTCTATTGGAGATTAGGTCCTTTTTTATTTCCTCGAATACAAAGGATACTCTTGCTTTACCCTTCCTAGCCACATTTGACAAGGCCTCTGGCAGGGGCGAAGTAGCAAAGACAATCTCTGTTTCTAAAATCTTGATACACTGCTCTAGATATAGTAGGTTTTCATATCTTAGGGTAAATACCTGCCCATAGGAAAATCCAATTATTGAAGAAGTACCAAATATACACAAGGCGAATAGCAGCTTTAATAGGTTCATATTCCTATACCTCTTTAAATCCAATAGAATTACCGGAGCCATCCAATATATCTCTTATACTGCCCACTCCCTTTGACCTATCCAATATAATGTATCTGCCAAAAATCTTGTCCTGGAATAGGGCCCTCATACTGGGCTTTCCCCTTACTTCCCTTAGGTCATCTCCATGGATAGTAGCTATAAGCCTAATTCCTGCCCTTAGGGCTTCGTTTATAGCATCTATGTCCCTTTCACCCCCTATTTCATCCACAGCGATAATATCGGGGGATAGGGACCTGATAGCCATTATTATACCGTCTGATTTTAGACAGGCATCTAGGACGTCCGTTCGTATCCCAATCTGGTTCTGTGCAAGGCCATTATACATACCAGCTAGTTCTGACCTCTCGTCAATTACACTTATCTTGTAGCCTTGTTTATGATAATGTCCATCGCTTAAATTTCTAATTATATCCCGCAGAAGGGTTGTCTTGCCACACTGGGGTGGAGAGATAATTAAGGTGTTGATAAAATATCCTGTTCTATCGATTAAATGGGGAATCAATTTATTTGAAACTCCAAGGACCTCCCTTGCAATCCTAATATTTAGGGAGGAAATATTCCCAATGTTTTCAATTCCCCTATTACCATAGATTACCCTACCTCCAATGCCTACCCTGTGCCCTCCCCTTATGGTTATATAGCCCCTGCTTATTTCCTCCAAATAAGCATAGGGGGAATAATTACTTATTATTTGAAAACTCGATTGAATGTGGTTATCAGCTAGGATAAAGGCCTTAGTCATATCTGAGCTGATTTCTCCGCCTTTGGACACTAGGTAATCCTTACCATCATAGGAAATCATCAAGGGTCTTCCCCTTCTAAGCCTTATCTCTTCGATTTTGCCTTGATAATCAACGGGTATATTTGATAGAATTCTTCTCAATTCTCCATTCAAATTCTCTATTAGATTGTTGAATATAATCTGCTCATTTTTCACAACCTGTCCCCCCTGTAATAATTCTATGAAATATTGTCCCATTTATTCCAAAAAAAGAAATAGCTCCTAAAGTTTTAAACCTTAGAAGCTATTGGTTGAAAATTATTCTTCTTCATCTTCACAATCGCAGCAGCAATCCTCTTCACCACAGCAATCTTCATCGCAGCAGTCATCAAATTCCTCAAATTCAAAATCATCATCTTGAAAGTCATCAAAAAATTCATCGTCATAATCCTCATCTGAATCGTAGATCTCATCCTCCACATCTGCCAAATCTTCGTCTATGAAATTTACATATTCCTCTAATTCCATTTGGTTTTCAATTGTTTCATCTAGTACATCTGCAAAGTCTTCCAAAACTTCAACTATTAGTAACAACAATTTTCCCTCTTTTGTACTCTCGTCAATACCCAATCCATCTGCTAATCCCTGTAAATAGGATACTTTTTGCTTTAAATAATCCATCTTGGCCCCTCCTAATTTTATTTTATTTAGATTATTGTCTATTTCCTAGACAGATATTCACCTGTTCTGGTATCTATTTTAACCATATCCCCAATATTCACAAAGAGAGGAACATTTATTATAGCACCTGTTTCCATGGTTGCAGGCTTTGTCGCACCAGTAGCAGTATCTCCCTTTACTCCCGGCTCTGTCTCTGTGACCTCTAACTCTACAAAATTAGGCGCCTGAACCTCAAAGGCCCTTCCCTTAAAAAATCTGATAGTAGCATTATCGTTTTCCTTTAAGTATACCATGGCTTCTTCTACAGCAGCCCTATCCAAGGGCAACTGCTCATATGACTCAGTATCCATAAAATAGAACAACTCCCCATCATTATATAGATACTGCATTTCCTTTGTTTCTATCTGAGCCCTAGGAAATCTCTCCGATGGATTAAATGTAACATCCTTGGTACTACCGCTCATAACTGATCTAATCTTTGCCCTGACAAATGCAGCGCCCTTGCCAGGCTTTACATGCTGAAAGTCGACTATCTGGTATACGTCGCCCTCCATCTCAAATGTAATACCCTTCCTAAAATCACCAGCTGATATCATATCCTTCCTCCTAATCTACATAATCAATTTATTCATGGCTTCCAAAGCTAGAATATAGCTATATCCACCAAATCCCGATATTTGTCCATGGCAGACAGAGGAAATCAAGGATTTGGACCTAAACTCCTCCCTCTTGTAAATATTAGATAAATGGACCTCAATAACAGGTATGTCTAGCATTTCAATTGCATCTCTGATAGCTATACTGTAATGACTAAAAGCAGCGGGATTGATGACTATACCGTCATACATTTGTCCTAGGGTTTGGTGAATTTTCTCAACAATCGCACCCTCATAATTACTTTGAAAGAACTCAACTTGGAGCCCTAAATCTTTAGCTCTTTCTTCCACCAGCCTATTAATTTCTCCAAGGGACATACCCCCATATATATCAGAATCCCTTTTTTCTAACATATTAAGATTAGGACCATGTATAATTAATATATTCAAAACTTATCCCACCTTTTCCTCTGCTTTCTACATTATTATATCAGCCTCTATAATTTACCTCAAGATTTAATTTTTATAATTATATAGAGATTTTAATGATGTCTTGGGTTACTCTTTACAACCTCAATGGCCTTGGTAACTTCTGCAATTAAATCAGTACTGAATTGAAACCCTAAACTATTGGCCTTGGCAAATACATAGCCCTTATCTGTCACCACATATTTTGGCTTAAGATTATTCAAGGCAATTGAAGCCATATCCAATTTGCACATTTCACACTTACATACATCTTCATAATTTTCAATAATCTTGTCAACCGCTGCAACTACTTCATCTTCCATCAGGTTATGAAGTTCCATGGTATCACCCTTTCATATTTACTTTAACAGAATCCACCTTCAGGTCAAGAAAACCCGGTAAATATAGCCCATATTTATAAATATAGGTTTTATCGTACAATAGGTTGATTTTCTCCTCAATAATTTCCCTATCCCTTTCGCTGCCACATATTATAATTCCATTAATATTTGGCTTGTTTTCGGAATTAACTACTATTTCCCCATCTTTCACTATCATTATACCATTAAAGTTAAGGTTTCCCCTTACAATTACATCTCCTTCAACAAATATTAGGCCATTTAAGTCCATAGTCATATCTTCCTCTATTTCATCACCTAAGATGAGGGCCCTTCTAAGTCCGCCATCTCTCCTCATGGCAATAATAAACTCGCCCTTGTCAAAGTTTTCTACATAGGGTTCAATCATAGACTCCCTTTCAAATGATATTGTATAAGTCTTATCTTCCTTCTGTTGTAAACTCAATTTTTCATAGCTAGACACTTCGCGTATATAGGTATTTAGAGGAATGTCAATAGAGTTCAAATCCATTTCTAAATAAATACTAGCTAGTAAGTGGCTGAAATCATTTTCTACTTCACTGTCTACGGTCGTCAAACTTAGGATGGGATTGTTCATTTCAAACAAGCCATTTACTAGACTAGCAGACGCAAGCATCTTGGTTTTTCTACCCTTATATTCTGCCTCTGTTTTTATGATAACAGACTTCCTATGGTCGATATCTTCAAAAGAGACCAGTACCTTGTTGAAACTATCATCCTTGCCTAAATCGGCATCCTCCAAGCTAAACTCTTGAATGTCCTTGAAATTATTATTTCGAAAGGCCTTCAAAATAATAGGATATAGGCTATCCTCATAGTAGTGATCATAGAAGCTCATCAGTATCTTGCCCTCACTTAAATAGTAGGATTGAATTTCATTGTTGGTAGACACTAGTATCAAATTCTCAAGTTTTATTGTATAGCCTAGGTATGTAGATGAAATTAAAATTATAGACATGATTATTAATACCATTAAGGATATAAAACCATCGTCCCCAAATACAATCACCTCGATGTCAATAATCTATTGGTACCCTAATAAATATATCGGATTTTAAGCGAAGACTTTCCCCACCCGGCGACCTTAGGCCAAAATCAAGAAAAATCATCTTCTTGTCCAAATCTAATCTGCTATTACCTATGCTATCCATATATTCGCTAATCTCATTGAAGCCTGACAATGCACTATAGAGGGGGTAATTTCCCTTTCTAGCACTAGCAGCAATCCTAATGAGTTTTCCATCCTTCGTATGATAGGTAATAAATTTATTTTGATTTGCACTTTCCTCTACCATGATAATGAAGCCTATATTTGTCTTGTAAGTAGCCTTTAGTCCCATTAATTTACTGGAAGGTAAAATCATATCGGCAGATTTAATCTCGTTTTTGACATATTCAATAGCATATCTTCCATTTAGCAATAATTCATCCTTCTCATTTCCAATGGTTGAAGCCTTAATGGAGAAGTCCAGTATATTTAATAGGGGTAACATAATCATGGAAGATAGGGCTATGACTAGGACCAGCTCAATAAGTGTAAAGCCCTTACATCGCCTGTAAATACGCCATGACTTCCACATGTTTTCCATTGCTCCAATCTCTATTATATACAAATACATCAATTGTCCACAAGAGTTTTGACTTATCCTCCTTAACTATCCTTACAGGATATTTGTCAGTTCCCCCTATTTCTATTTCTACCTGCCCATCAGTTCTAAGTAACTGGATAATGTCCCCTACCTCCCTATCTAGAACATATAGGCCATCTGTGCTATCTCCTTCATAGGCCTTTAGTCGCTCTATGACCATTTCAGCAGTATAGATCATGTCAGCCCTCTCTTTTTGCCTATTCATATTCATAAAGGAAGTATTCAAAATGGGAATAACCGTAAGGCTAACTAAACCAAGGAGGAATAAGCCCATCATGACTTCAATTAAAGTAAAACCTCTTCTTGTCATTTGTATACCTACCTAATACTCAATATTTACCTTTCCCGTAGCAGGAGTAATAGAAATTCTTATTGATTGACCCTTCTTGTTTTTCAGCATCAGAGTACCTGGACTTGCTGGTGCCCCTGAGGGTGTAAAGGTCACAGAATTGCTGAAATTGTTGCTTACAATAATAGTTCCATTTAGCAATTTGACATCTCTTACAAGCTCACTGGTTTTACCCTGCTTTCTAATCTTGTAAGTATTGTTTGCCTTGTCTACCATAAAAATATAGTTCATATTCTCTATGATAGCACTATTTCTAGCAAATACAATGTCTCTTTTTAGCTCCATTAATTCCTTCTTTTCCATACTGATAAATACCGTTTTAAGGCCAGGAAGGGAAATTCCTAGGATTACAGCAAATAAGGCTAATACCACTATTAATTCCAATAGGGTATAGCCATATTTGCGACGCCTTAATTTCAATAGTCCCATTTTGTCAATTCATAGAGCAGATAGGAGAATTCAGCCCTATTTATCTTATTGTCCATACTGTCTAAACTCTGGGAGGCAACCTTCTTATCATATTTTAGGCCTTCTGCGAATGATTTCCAAGAAAAACTACTGTCCTTTAAAACCCTCCTCATTATTAGGTCAACTTCCCTATAGGAAATTGGATTGTTTGGCCTGTAACTCCCATCTCCATAGCCTTGTATATATCCTGCAGACAGCCCATAGCTAATAGCCCTCTCATAGTCCTTGGCGATATTTTTTCTGTCTTTGAAATTCGATAAGTTTGAAATATCAGTAGGCAAACTCCAATTGTAAACCCTGCTCAAAAGAACTAAAAATTCTGCCCTAGTGATATTTTGCTCCGGTCTAAAGGTCTTATCCCCATAGCCAAAAATAATATTTCTTCTATTGAATATTTCAATTTCTTCCTTGGCCCAATGTCCACGAATATCATATAGGGGACTATAGTTCTTGTCAAAGAAAACTACAAACACACTACCGCTACCCTTTAAAAGTTCAGGAGATATGTCTGCTGATATCCTGCCATTTTCAAGGTTTGACTTGAGGTACTGCCATTTATTGTCCTTGAGTAGGTAGATGCCACCACTTTGGTCTCCATAGTAATCAAAGGAAACCTGTATCTTTTTATCCCTTAAATATTCATTGGAGGGATTTACCAGTCCTATCCTATAGAAGTCTGTAGCTTTTATATACCTTTTATCAATGGCATAGTTAGTATTTAAGACAGCTATATTCAAGGCTATGTCATTGAAAAATATTCCCCTATCCAGGGTCAGGGACATGAGCCTGTCATAGCTAGTAAAGGTACCCCCGCTTATGGGAACATTGAAAAAAGAACCCTGGTTCTCCGCAGCCCCCTGCGATAAGTCTATATAGCTTTCTCCATAACCAGCAGCATAGCCATTATAAAAGCCGCCAATGAATCCGTCCCTATAGTTCTTGCTTTGATAGGTAAGATTATAGTCCCTAATAATTACAGATGATAGGGGCCTTGACCTGGTATAATCGCTTGCTAATCCCTCTAAGTAATCTATATTTGCCTGGGCACTACCCCTTATGTTACCAAGGCTAAAGCCGTTTTCATAGCCCTGAAACTCGTCAACTGCTAGACTTAGGTTTCTAGCATCGCTGAAACTTTTTATATAGGCTTCCTCATAGGCCATCTTAAAGCCATTGATAAATCCCTTTAGATAGTCCCTGCTTTCCTTGTCTAAAAGGTAATCCTCAGCTATTTTACTGTCTGATGGGATATTTCTTTTGTAATCCGAGGATTTTCCCTCATAGAAATCCTTGGCTCCAAAGGCATTGCCAAGAGTCGAGCCAAATAACTCACCATCTCCCCTGCCCGAATCTAGACTATCCCTAGTAATATGGAATTGGGCCTTAAAATAGGCCTCTTCATAACCTTTTTGAAATTCTTCCTTGAATTCAAGAAGAAACTTGGTCCTGTATGAAGCGGGAAAATTTCCTAGGTCAAAGCTAGAATTAATAGCCCCGTCCTTTGGAATAGCCCTAGACCAATTGGAGCTCTTACCTTCTCCATAGTCCTTCAATCCTTCTATTTCACCATATATTAATCCAAATACTCCACCCAGATTAGTAGCTATATCTGAACCAGATGGTGAGGGACTGCCTGGAATATTAGCTCCCTGCCTCCTGATATAGTCCGTATATCCCCTCTTGTGTCCTGCTATATAGGCCCTGTAAAAGACCTCATTATAGCTGTACTTGTCCTTTAGAAAATCGTAGTTTTCTCCCAGTATTGTTTCCCTATTGGGTTTGGGGACTTTACTATTACTATAATCATAGTATTTTTTCTCATCGTTAAAGCTTTCAGCAAGAAGTCTTCCGTCTTCATAGCCTCTTCTATCCCCTTCTAATTTAACCTCATCTTCCTTACTTGCAGCAATTGCAGTCATGGAAGATAAAAGTATAAGTATAATTAGCAAAATACTTGTAAGTCTATATTTTTTCATTCCCCCACCCCCTATGGTTTTTTAAGTAGGAGTACTTTTCCTACAGGTAAGATATCGTCATTTCCTAAATCATTAAGCTTCATAATTTCAGCCCTAGCCCTTATATCCCCATAATATTCCTTGCTTATTTGTGTAAGCGTGTCACCGGGCTCTACCAAATGAAAAATGTAGTCGGATACAAGTGAGGCATCCTGTCCGTCGTCGTCCATATTTCTGCTGTAAACAGCCTCCAACTTGTCCATTAATAAGATGCCGTAGTCGTCCCTATCCTCTGGCAATTGAATATAAAGTTTCTCCAATTTTAAGGGATATTGGCCCATATCATGGGGGGGTGAAAGCTCAAGATATTTCCAACCCGTCCAACCTATACCTTCAGTAAAGGGCAGCCATAGTTCTTCTCCCATCTGACCCCTGAAATATGCCCCCAGACTGGCAGGAGAATAATTATAGGCGTAGACCCAGATACCTATAGTATTGGGAGGGTATTTAAGATTTATATTGCCTTTGGAGATATCAATATAGCCAATGTTTTCATCTTCAACTGCTAGCATATTGTATTCTAGCCTAAGTGAGTATTTATTAGATTTAGCATTGTTTGATAGGGATAGATTTCCCTTTATAAGCGGATGTGAGGGAATAAAATAGAAATTCCTAGCCTCAAAATCAAACAAGGTTTCCTCAATATAGGGCTTGATTTCAGGTGCTTCAAGGTCCTCCTCATCCTCTAAATCCATTAGGGCCACTGGTGCAAAAGGTGAATCCTTTGTGGCCTGGGCCGTATCAATATAAATAACCCTCTCGTCTGCCTCGGCTATGCCTTCCAAGCTATAAATCTTCAAGGCCATATTGCCATTTAGGCTGCCATTAGAATCCAAATCCATAGAAATATTGTCAACTAAAATTTTTCTCGGACTATCCTTCAGCCTGTTGATGACGTCAATTATACCCGAATAACTTCCAGTGTAGGGTAGGAAAATCGCCATGTTTCTTACCTCAAAGTCGCCGATACCCTCATAGGAAGGCCTAGAAAAATTCAAATCCTTGACAAATAGGTTTTCATCTTCAACTAGACTGTTGAGCAAGTAGATAATCTGAGCCTGATCTAATTTTGGAAAGTATCTTGATATAATTTTATCTTTTTCTAGATGTAGATTGTTCCAATCATCAACTATCTCTTTTTCCTTCCTCAAAATCCTATTTATATCAAAAATTTTCTCCTCATATTCAATTTTTTGCTCCCTGAGCAAGGCCAGTTTTTCAGTCTGAGGAATGTAAATGAACCTATATACCAACCATAATACAATAAGAAGAGTCAACAAGGTAAGTAAGGTCTTTTCATTCTTGGTCAGCTCTCTCCTTTTAAAGATGCCAATACCCTTGCTCCTATTCCCCATCATATTCCTCATCCCTTAAACGTAGATTTATACTGAAAATATAGTGACTGTCCTGCAAAGAGATATTGGAAATAAAGATATCTTCGTCTATGTCAAGGCTTTCCAGGCCTTTTTCAAATTCTGCAATCGACCACTTGTCCTTGGATATACCCACTAGATTCAACTCCCCATTTTGAATACTAAGCGAAGTAAGGGACAGGTCCTCTGGCATTTTAGAAGTAATATCCCTAAGAAGGGATTCCTCAACTAGATCCCTACCCTCAATAGTCTTATCCAACTGGCTGATTTTCTCTACGGAAATCCTAAATTCATTTACCTCTACTTCCTTCTCCTTTATGGCCTCTACCTTCTCCAGAGTATTGGGATCTTCAGCAGTGGCCCTTAGGTTGGCAACTATCTTAGACTCATACCTAATCAAGACGGCATTGTAAATAAAATAGGTAATCAAGAGTAAAACCATGAAACTGACAATGGAGAAGAATATAAGTTTTTTGTCCAATTTAAACTCTCTTTTTTCTATATAGGGTTCAAAAAAGTTTATATCCTTCATTTCTTCACCCCTTCGACTCTGATTAGCCCTCCAATAGCATTGGAATAGCTGGATAAATCACCATCTAACCTTACCCTGTCCAATTCTTTCAACTTAATAGATGGTATATTGAAATAATTTGAAAATAGATTTTCAATACCCCTTACCTTGGACATACCTCCTTGGAGTAGGATAAAGTTTATTGCATTGGCAGATTCCCTGCTGGTATAGTACCTAAAGACAGTATCTACACTTTCGATTAAGTTGTCTACAGTGGTTTTGACCATATTCTGTAGCCTGTTGTCGTCAGTGAACTCATCGTCACTAGTGTTTATGTCACTAATTTCAAAAATCTTTTCCTCTAACTCTTCCAAGGAATAATCTAGAAGGGAGGTCATATCGTCGACCATTGATTTATATCCTATGTCCAATACCCTAGTAACCAATATTTTCCCGTCCTTGACTATGGTCAGCTTGGAATTGCTATAGCCCATGTCTACAGAAGCTATCACCATGTCCCTAGTATTATAGAAGCCATTTACTAGACTGCTGTGTTTTAAGAGCTTGGCTATGGCATTGGCTTGGAAATCCAACACTTCAGGCCTTAGGCCTAGTTCCTTCATCAGCTCTAAATGACTCAATACCATATTTTTGGGCACTACAACTAAGAGGATGTCCATTTTTTCCACACCATCATCTAGCTTGTCCCCTACATGTACAGAACTAACTACATATTCATCTGGATCTACAGGCAAAAGCTCCTCCAACTGGTATTCAATCATGGACTGTGTTTCCTTTTCAGACACCTTAGGCAGGATTAGGTTTCTAGTGATTAGTTCTGAACTGTTCACTAGTCCATATGCCTTTTCAACCTTTACCTTGTTCTCACTTAGCGCTTCCCTGATTAGGGATGCCAAGAGTCCAGTATCAAATATATTTCCGTCCCTATATATATCCCCCGGTATATCTATCTTAAATGCTTTAGTGATATTTATACTAGCCTTGGTTGCCTGTCCCTCTACAAATTTAATCTCTTTTCCCCCGAAATCAATTGACAAGACCTTTTTGCTTAGTAATGGTAATTTCATAGGCATTACCCCCTTTTTATAAATATTATGCTCCTAATCATGGTCTTTTTCTACATGTTTACTTATTTCCTTCCACTCATGTATCTCCCAGCCAACATTTGTCGGCTCAAGTATCCTAGGTGGATAATCGTAAAACATGCGTGGGTCGTGGGCATACTTTTTATTGTAGCCAGTGCTCCCTATTGTTCCAACAGCCTTTCTTTCCAATTGGGTAATATTTCCCCAAAGGACAATATCTCCCTTTCTTGGCCCCTTGTCATAATCCTCATAGCCAAAACCACTTCTTACAGAGAATAGGGCAGCGTGTATAGTAATATCTTTGGGTGCTACGTCATAGGTCTGAGAATTGGAAGTTCCTTTTTGCCAACCCCAATTAGGGTT
>Ga0265293_10006691_pt1 | contig 18230 bp, 17 predicted proteins | sample Munlanlewell138R_FD_192505 | JGI IMG/M metagenome (GOLD analysis project Ga0265293, IMG submission 192505) | Leachate microbial communities from a municipal landfill in Southern Ontario, Canada - Leachate well 138R | ecosystem: Engineered > Solid waste > Landfill > Unclassified | place: Canada...
ATACAATCGATCAATAACTTCGTCCAACCATTCAAAATTAAACTTTCCTTCTTCAGGTTCAAGGGTGCTCCACGCAAAAATTCCAACAGACATAACGTTGCAGTTAGCAAGTTTCATAAGTCTTATGTCTTCTTCAAGAATCTCAGGATACTTGAGCCACTGATCAGGATTATAATCTGCGCCATGCAAAAAATGAGGTACCTTCTTACTAATTGGGTCGTATTTCACAACTTTTCCACTCCTTTGAAATAGATACTGTCTCGGAAGTAGTTAAACAAATCAATCATTTATGGCTTTTATTTTTTCAGGATCAATTTTAAACTTTCTATCATAAGTCAAGAGCCCATTCATTTCTTGTTCGACGTCTGTCAACTGTGTATAACAATAACCGACTATGTATTCAATAGATTTTATTGCATTAGTTATTTCGGTTAGACGTTTTAAAAAAGCTTCTTCATTAGTTACTTTATTTCCATATCCCCATCCTTCTGCCTGGGAAAAAGCAATTCCTCCATATTCTGTTATTAAGATTGGTTGATTATTATATGAGAACCCTTCTGCAAATATAAATTTATTCGCAGGAGCATCATTGATAATTTTATTTTTATCCTCATAAATTTTCGAAAATTCTGTTCCGGATTCTCTGTAATCATGAATAGTACATAAATCGGTGTCAGTATGTTCCCAACCATCATTGGATACAACTAATCTTGTGGAGTCTATAGATTTTATCATGTTAACTAAACTTACTGTATAACTCTGTTGATTTTTATCTACCAAAATACTAGGAATTCCCCACGATTCGTTAAAAGGTGTCCATACTACTATAGATGGATGATTATAATCCCTGTCCAAGATTTCTTGCCATTCCCTTGTATATTGGTTGGCTGCCTCGTCAGTAAATTCATAAAACGAAGCCATTTCACCCCATACTAATAATCCTAGTTTATCACACCAGTAAAGATATAGCGGGTCTTCAACTTTTTGATGCTTTCGTGCGCCGTTATATCCAAAATTTTTAGTCATTTTTATATCATTTATAATAGCTTCCTCACTTGGAGGAGTTAACAATGAGCCAGGAAAATAACCCTGATCTAATATTAACTTTTGGTAATAGGGACGATTGTTCAATAAAAATTTCCCATTTTTGATGGAGACTTTTCTAACACCAAAGTAACTTTTCACAGAATCTACAGTTTTTTCATCGTTTTCTACTAATTCAAGGTAAATGTCATATAAGTTAGGTTCCTCTGGAGTCCATAATTTAATCTTCCACTCGAATTCCTTACTTAACAAATTTAAAACAAAACTCATTTCATCATCCAAACATTGAAATTGTGTCTCGACAACATCTATTTCTTCAAACTTTATTTTCACCTTCAGCTTTTTTCCAACGGATTTTGGTGTCATTAAAATATTAACCTTTAGATTACCATTGTCTAAATCTGGAGTCAATTTGACTTTTTTGATATGTGCATCATCGACAGGTTCTAACCAGACTGTTTGCCATATACCAGTAGTTTTTGTATACCAACAAGCAAAAGGTTCTCCTATCCATGTTTGTTTCCCTCTAGCTTGTTTTGCATTAAAACTTTGGTCTTCAACTTTCACTACAATTTCTTCGTTACCATTCCAATTCAAAAAATTAGTAATATCAAAGCTAAAAGGAGTATAACCCCCCTTATGACTACCTACATAATTACCGTTTAACCATACTTTTGCTACATAATCAACTGCTCCAAAATTTATTTTTATTACTTTATTCTTCCAAGATTCAGGGATAGAGAAGTTCTTTTTATACCATACATGATCATGAATGCCTTTATCGTTAATACCGCTCATTTCACTTTCATAACAAAATGGAACTACTATTTCTTGTGAAAAATTATGAGATATAAACCACTTCTCTTTTTCTCCAATATTATCATCATCAAATTCGAAATCCCATGTGCCATTTAAATTTAACCAATCTTTTCTAACAAAGTTTGGTCGAGGATATTCAGGACGAGGTATATTATTCATAATAAAATCTCCTTTCTTATTCTTATTTTTTTAAAAATTAATTTCAATGGGGGAAAGGTTGAGGAGTCCTTGTAGGTCCTTTTACTTTCAGTTCTCCATTTTCATCAAAATAAATTCTATCGATATTAAGTACTCTGATTCCACTAGGGGATTTTGGAAAAGCATGAGAGTGATAAACAATAAAAAGTTCGCTGCTATCCGGTGAATTAGTAACTGAACAATGTCCAGGACCAGACACACCTATTGACAAATCTTTTGAAAGAATTGGATTATCTTTGCTTTTGATCCACGGTCCCATTGGATTGTCAGCAGTTGCATATCCTATCGAGTATTCAGGAGAGGCAAAATAATTAGCTGAATAGAGTAGATAATAAGTTCCATTTTCTTTTATAACGAAGGGGCCTTCATTCCATTGCCAATCTTCTTTGAGCCCCTCCCAATCTTGAGAAGGTTCAACAACTAAAATGGGTTTCCCTTCTAATGTTAAAAGGTCTTCGGACATTTTTTGAACATAAATCTGACTTATATGATTTCCGTTAATAATATTTTCTGAGCAGTCTCTTACGTAAAATAAATATGGAGTTCCATCTGAATCAACAAAAATGTGGCCATCAATATTTGAAAAACCGTCATCAAATAAAGGAGCTTTAGTGTTTAAAAATGGTCCTATTGGAGATAAACTTTCAGCAAGCGCTATTTTCAAATGACCGTCAGAAGCTCGAGCACTATATATCATATAATATTTATTTTTATATTTAATAACTTCCGGTGCCCAAAAATCACCTTGTCCCCATTCATTTCCTTCTTCGAACTTACTAAAAGAAAAACCTTTTTCTTCCCAATTAACTAAATTGTTTGATTCCCATACTTTAAATCCTATATTTGCAACTGATGTACCATAAAGGTAATACTTGCTCCCTACTTTTAATACACAGGGATCAGCTACAAAAACTTTTAAAGGATTAGTATAAGTAGCATAATTTGATGAATCAAAAGTAATGTTACTATCACCATAACTAATCAATGAAAATAAACTTAAAATAATTAATAAAACAGTTTTCAATTAGTTTCACCTCAGTCTAGAATACACTTTATATACTTCTTCTAATTTTTATTCTTTCAGCCCTCCTACGGTCAATCCTTGTATGAGCTGTTCTTGAAAAATCATGAAGAATATAAAAATAGGAAGAGCAGCAATTACATTTCCTGCCATGGTAACACCATATTTCATGGAATATGAGCCATAAAAAGTTGCCAAACCTACAGGTAAGGTGTACATTTTTTGATCAGTCATAACTATTAAAGGCCATAAAAAATCGTTCCATGTACTTACAAAACTGAAAACTGATATAGCAACTAAAGATGGCTTAGCTAATGGAACCATTATTCGAAACAGAATATACAATTCACCAGCTCCATCAATTCGAGCTGCTTCTTCGAACTCATTAGGGATGCCTTTGAAAAACTGAGATACAATCAAAACGAACATGGGATTTACCATATATGGAATTATTAAACCCCAATAGGAATTTAATAAATTTAAATCTCTCAAAAGTAAATATCTAGGTATCATAATGGCTTGAAGCGGTATCATAATTCCAGCTAACGTAAAATAAAATAAAAATTTATTTCCTGGAAAATTTAACCTTCCTAATGAGTAAGAAGCAAAAAGCGTAATAATTACCACACCAAAGGTTGAAATTAATGAGATTAAAGTACTATTAAAAAACCATCTCAATACCCCTGATTGTTTAAAAATATATTTATAATTGTTTAAATATAGTTTTGAAGGGAAAATTTTTTGGGTAATTATTTCTAAATCAGTCTTAAAAGAAGAAATAACCATCCAAAAGATAGGAAATATGTATATAAATATAATCAAAATTGCTACGAAAGTTAATAGCTTTGATTTTTTCAACTTTTTTCACCACCTGTTCCAAGAGTTAACCTGAATTGTACAATACCAACGATGAACATAATAACAAAAAAGAATAAAGCCATTGCTTGAGCATATCCCATTCTAAAGTATCTGAATCCTTGATCATAAATATACTGAATTAAAACTCTAGTTTTCCCATTTGGTCCTCCTCCAGTCATAATGTAAACTTGACCGAATATTTGCAATGAGGAAATTGTTTGAAGAACTAAAACTAATGCATGAGTTCTCTTTAAAAGAGGAACTGTAATAAAGAAAGTTTTTTGAAATGAATTAGCTCCATCTATTGTAGCTGCTTCATATATAGAAGGAGAAATTTCTTGTAATCCAGCTAAATAGAGAATCACATTGAAGCCTAGAGTCCACCAGATTGTAGTTAAAGCAATAGCGGGCATGGCAGTAGTGGGATTTGTTAACCACCCACTATAGTTAATACCTATAGTTTGAAATATTTTAGAGATGATTCCAAATTTTGGTTGATACATAAATACCCAAGTACTACATACAATTGTAATGGATAAAATATAAGGGAAAAAAAACAATACTCTAAACAATTTTTGAAAATATATTTTAGAGTTTAATAGAACTGCTATCAAAAAACCAAAGATTACTAAAAAAGGTACAGTTAATATAACAAAGTAGAGAGTGTGCCATAAAGTTTCCCAAAAAGTAGGATCATTGAACATTTTTGTGAAATTAGCTAATCCTATAAAGGTAGGTTCACTAAATAAATCCCATTCGTAAAATGACATTCTAAATCCTTGTATAAGTGGATAAACTAAAAATAAAATGTACAAAAAGCCGAAGGGAATATAAAAAAGATATCCACTAAGAGTTCTTTTTTTCATCAATAAAGTCTCCTCTCAATGATTTTTAAGATACTACATTAAATAAATAATAAGCTGGAGAAACATCCCACGATATTTCGTGGGATGTGGTATAATGAAAAAATAAAGTTTATTTCACTACTTGCTTAACTGTATTAACAAGATCGTCTGCAGCATTTTTGGGTGTAATTTTACCCAAAACTACTCCTTGACAAAGTTCCAATAATTTGTCTTGTATTTCTTTCCATCCCCTAACTTCAGGTACAAAAGCTCTTTCAGCCGATACTATGAAATTTTCCCTTAGTGGCAAACTTAAAAATTCCGTTGACTCTGCAACACTTTTTACAACTGGAAGATGTCCAGCTTTAGCCCATTCATATGAATGATTAACTAGCCATTCTGCAAAAGTAACAGCTGCTTTAACTCTTTCTTCATTTATTTTAGGAGCTTTTGGTAAAACTAAAGTATGAGAATCTCCCCAAACATATGGTTCTTTAGTAAAAGAGAAAGGTGGAACAGGCATAACGCCAATTTCTTCTAAAACTCCCATTTCTTCGTATGAAGCCATTGACCAGACGCCGTCAAAAGTAAAACCAGCTTGTCCGCTTATAAATAGTGCTCTAGCTGTTTCATAATCTACGTAAGTCGTTAAATCTTCTTTATAAAATTTGAGTATTTCTTCATAAGTTTTTTCTGCAATGTCCTTATCAAACATGAAATTACCTTTTTCGTCTTCTAGTTTTCCACCAAAATTTCTATACAAAGTTAGCCATAATCTTTCACCTAAACAGTTCAAATCTTCTATAGCCATACCATACTTTCCAGTATTTTGCTTAATTTGTTTACAGAAATTATAGAATTCTTCGAATGTTTTAGGAAGTAATATTTGACCATTACTGTCTACTAAACCCGCTTCACGAAGTACACTTTTATTATAATATAAAACTAAAGGATGTGTATCTAATGGTAGTGCATATAGTTGAGAATTAAAAGTAGCTGCTTGAAGAATATTATCGAAATAATCAACTTTTAAGCTATTAGAAACATATTTATCTATTGGCAATAATGTACCTCTTTCTACGTAATCTACCAAAGATGACCTATGAATAATGGCAAGATCAGGGGGATTGCCGCCAACCATTGAAGCTAGTAACTTGTTATAATATTGGCCCCAATCAAGAGGTTGTTGATTAACAAAAATTTGATTTTGCTCTTTGTTAAATTGATTGACAAGTTCAGTCATTATGTATCCTTCTCCACCACTAAAAAGAGTCCAAAAAGTTATTTCAATAGCTTTGGAAAATGCAACAGTTGTAAGAATAACTATGAAACATACCAAAAAAAATCTACTTAACTTCTTCATTTTTCTGCCTCCTCGTATATTTATTATCGATACCGTTAACGATACCAATACAATTATATCGATGTTTACATAAAAAGTAAAACCCGTTGTTAGTTGTTTATGAGATATTATAAGTAAATAAAAAGGTTTATTCGAAAATATCTGCATTTTTCTCTTTTTCTTGAAAAATTTGTAAATAAATAACCCCTTGTTAACAAGGGGTTATCTTTTACAACAAATAATTCATACTTATTAAAGTGTGAGTTTACTATTATACGTTAAATTTGTCTAACTCCATCTTCAAGTGTGGTAATATAAAATTCTGGGGTTAATTTTGTTTTTTGATGGTAGTTTTTTGATACGCTTTTTATGAAGGAATCTACGATATTTTCTTCAACCAACGCTATAGCGCATCCCCCAAAACCTGCTCCTGTCATTCTGGCACCAAGGCAATTAGGGATCTTTAAAGCCTCTTCTACTATTGTATCTAATTCAAACCCTGTTACTTCATAGTCGTGTTTTAGAGAATTATGAGATTGGACTAATAATTCTCCAAAGCCTTTTAAATCGTTATTTTTTAGTAAATTTGCAGCCTTAATAACTCTTTGATTTTCTGTTATTACATGTCTTGCACGTTTATATTCAACTTCATTTTTTATGTATTTTAAATCATCTAGAGTACATTCACAAAGATTATTTAAGGCAGCTTTTTTTGCTTTTTTTATAGTTTCTAACGCATTTTCACATTCTTGTCTTCTTTGATTGTAATTAGAAGAGGCTAGCTCTCTTCTTTTGTTGGTATTCATTATAACTAAAGAATAGCCGTTTAAGTAACATGGAATATATTCACTTGAGAGATGTTGAGTATTTAGTAATAATGCATGGTCTTTCTTGGCATTAGCAACGGTGAATTGATCCATTATACCAGAGTTTACCCCAATGAATTTATTTTCGACTCTTTGTCCTAATAATGCAAGGTATTTTTTATCTATTTCTTCAGGTTTTTGAATTAGAAATAGCAACATATATCCAATCAAAACTTCCAAAGCTGCTGAAGATGAAAGTCCAGCTCCATTTGGAAGATCCCCTTTTATTAAGATATTACAGCCTTTTAGCGAATAGCCATCTTCTAACAAATACTTTATTATGCCTTTTGCATAATTTCCCCATCCATCTTCAATTTTATATTCTATAGCTTTGTTTAAATCTACTTCTACTTCATTTGGAAAGTCCATAGATTTCAAATATATCTTTGTATCGTTTCTAGGTGACATTACTCCATATATTCCAAGATTAATAGCTCCCGGTAGAACGTATCCACCATTATAATCAACGTGTTCTCCTATTAAATTAATTCTTCCAGGAGAAAAAAATTGAAGGATTGTTTTTTCACTTTTTCCATAAATATTATGAAATATAGATAGTAAATCCATTGCTTCAACCTCTTTTTTTAAATTTTTCTATGGCATTTCTTAAAGTTACCGCCGTTTCTTCAACAGCCAAGGTATTAGCAGCTGCCCACGCCCCCATTTCACTTGAGGCATACCATTTTATTTTGTCTTTATCTCGAAGAGGAGGATAAAATTCAATATGAAAATGATAATATTTATTAGAATCTTTATACTCTTCAACATTTACAGGTGTTTGATGTAGATTCATCATATATGGAAATGGTTTATCAAAAAGGGTGTCAAATCCGCCAGTTAATAGTTTTAATGCCTCAGCTAAATCCCATTTTTCTTTATCTGTGAATTCTGATAGATTTCCTTTGTGAGACTTACTTACAATAAAAGCACCATAGGGATAGTCAGTAAAAAAAGGGAGATAGACAAGGAAAGAATCATTTTCAAAAAGCATACGCTTTTCGAAATCTTTTTCCTCTTTATTCATCTCACAGATAAGGCATTTTCCTTTTTCTTGATAATATTCTTTACAACTATCTAGTTCTACCTTAATTTTTAATGGAAGCCAGGAATATGCATATAGCTGACCATGTGGGTGAAGCATTGTTACTCCAACTTCTTTTCCTCTGTTTTCAAATGGAAAAATGTATTTAATCTTTTTGTCTTTTGATAATTCATTGAATCTCTCAACCCAAAGATTAACAAGTTTATATATATGTTCAATTGATAATTGAGGTAACGTTGTATTGTGATCAGGAGAGTATAAGATAACCTCACATTTTCCATAGTTTTTTTCAACTTTATACAACTCTGAACCGGTAACATTTGGTTCATCAGGGTCTAATTTTAAAGCAGGAAAGTCATTGTCATAAGCATAAACATCGTAGTGTTCAGGAACTTTTTTTCCTGGTCCAGGACAAAAAGGACACCAATCCTCTGGAAGATGGGGTCTGTTTTGTCTATTATCTGCAACCATTGTCCATGTTTTTAATAATGGATTCCATCGTAATTCTGCCATATTCACCCCTCCTTAAGCAGATTCTCTAACAATAAGTTCGACATCCAAAATCTTTTTGACAAAAGAATTGTCCATTCTTTTAGCTTTTATTCTTTTGTATATCATATTAAATGCTTCATAACCCATTTCTGTTTTGTTAACTCTAACAGTTGTTAATTCAGGTTCAATTAATTTTGAAAAGGTAATATCATCATAGCCTACTATTCTAACGTCATTTGGTATTTTGATTTTATGTTCTTTTAATGCTTTTATAGCACCATAGGCTATTAGGTCATTATAGCAAAATATGCCATCGAATTTATCTTTTTGTTTGAGCATTTTTATTGTCTCATCATAACCTGCTTGAATATGGTAACCTTCATGTATTTTATCGCAAATTTTTATATCTTCGTCTTGCACTTTTAATCCCCTTTCGGTAAGTGCTTTTTTAAAACCTTGTATTCTACCAAATGAAGCAGAATTATATAATTCATCAGTTATCATCTTTATCTTTTTACAGCCTTTTTGTATTAAATACTTTGTGGCTATGTAACCACCTTTTATCTCATCACTAAATATTTGGTCAACATCCCAGCCGTCATATTCCCTACCAACTAATATTATAGGGAACCTTTCTTTTATCAGGTCTTTTATATCTTCATAACTTTTTTGCATTGGAAATAAAAGGATACCATCCACTCTACGTTCAAGGAGTGTCCGAATGAATTTTTCTTCGTTTTCATATATACCTTCAGAGTTCATCATTATTATTTGATAGTCTTTTTCTTTTGCTGCTTTATCAATACCTTTAAACACTTCAGAGAAAAAAGGGTTAGAACTGTCTGGAACTATAACTCCAATGGTGTTACTTATTTGAGATTTTAACATCGTGGCATATGAGTTTTTTACGTAGCCAAGTTCTTCTGCGATCTTTTCTATTTTTTCTTTTGTTTTTGGGTTGATATCAGGTTTATTATTTAATGCTCTAGATACTGTGTTTACCGATACCCCAGCTTTTTCAGCAATATCTTTTATTGTAACAAACTTTGATTGTGCTAACTTAATCACCACCTTTTACTTAATGATCATAAATTTCTTATACCAAAATACAATTATACACTCTATGTTGGCTATTTAATTCTGGTAACGTTAACGGTACTAATATCATTTTACACCAAAAGAATAAAAAAACAAAATGTTTTTATAATTCTTCCATAATTGAAAAATGTTTTTTTTACTGTTTAAATCATCTAAAAAAGAAATTTCAAAAATGATGCTATAATAAAAACATCGAATTGTATAGAATATGAGTTTTTAAATTTTTAAAGTGGGTCAATAGAAATTTCTATAGGAAGTGGAAAGGTATGGGAGAAGATTGGGGTGAAGATTGGTGCTGTAATTATTAAAGAGATATACGATTTGATGAAGACAAACACAACTTATAATGAAGAATGTTATACAGAAAAATTTAGGAATCTCTTGAATTCAGATTCCCATAAAGAAAAGGGTGGGTTTGATTCAAGGCCTTTTTAAACTTGATAGTTTTTGTTGAAGGATCTATGAAATATACTGTTGAGATAATAAAACTATATGCTAAATATTCAAAATATTTTTGAATTGTGTCAACAGATTTTATCGATTTACCTAAATCGTTTAAGATTGAACGCCAGGAAAATCTCTGCCCAATTATTTCAGGAAGTTTTTTAAATATTTCAATTATAGTTCCTCTTGAATTCATATATTTTTCAGCATCGCCAAGAATAAAATCACGATATATGTTTTTAGTTTGATCTGTAATTTTATTTTCGTTCATATACTCATTTATTACTTTCGGAAACCCTCCAGAATTAATATATTTTAAAAAATATTCTTGTAAAAAAGAATATTTAAAATTTAATCTTTTGAGATCTTCTTCACCAAGTAATAAAATTTGTCTTATATTTAATGGATCTATCTCTATTCCTATTGCTTTGAGATATTCGTTGAACGTTAAAGGTAAAAACAACAGATCTTTACCCTCGCCTCTTCTTCCCGGCATTCTTTCACTTGATACTTTCAAGTCATAAGCAGATGAACCTGTTAAGATAACCACTGCATTAACTATTAAGCCTATATCTACCAAATACTTTATTGCACTCTGCCAATTATTAACCATTGTTATTTCGTCTATAAATATGTAAGTTCTTTCGTTTTTTGAAATATTGAACGATTGTAAATAAATTTTTATTATGTCTACCAACTCTGAGTTATCTTTGATCATATCACATGTAAAAAATAATATACGTAAGGTATTAATATCATCTTCGATTAACTTCCTAATAAATAATTTAATAAAAGTAGTTTTACCTATCTGCCTTGGACCTCTTATAGTATATATACCAAATTTATCCACAGGTATATTTGAAAAAAGTTCTTCGTTGGTAGTTGTATTAGGAACTGATAAGGCAACAAGATTATGGAAAACTTGATAGCTAAGGCTAAATCATTAAATGCAGAAGGCGTTAGTTGTTTTGCATATACTGGTTCTTATCATTTACCTTTGAAGACTTTTACCAAAAGAATTATAGACGATGTAGTTTATATTGAAGAAATTATAGGTGTTGGAGAAATAGCTATTTCAGATCATCGAGGTTCTCAACCTACGATAGAAGAGTTGACAAGATTAACTTCGGATGCAAGAGTTGGAGGTATTTTGTCGAAAAAGGCAGGTATTGTCAATGTTCATGTTGGAAGAGGCAAAAATTTTGTAGGCCCCTTAATAGAAGTAGTTAAGAAATCAGATTTGCCAATTGCACAGTTCTTGCCAACTCATATGAACAAAGGCAAAGAATCTATGTTTGATGAAAAAGGTAATTTCTTAAAATTGGACGTAGCAGATGTATGTACGCTATTTAAAGAGGTAAAAGATTGCGTGATTCAAGAAGATACCCGTTAGAAGAGGCTTTAAAAGTTATTACTTCTAATCCTGCTAATTTACTTAAAGTGGAAAACAAAGGGTAAATAAAAGAAGGCTTCGATGCAGATTTGTTATTATTACAAAAAGGCACTTTGAATATTGAAAAAGTGATGGCAAAAGGAAAACTTCTAATGACCAGTTCTCAATAGATTTAGGAAAATAATATTCTTTCAACAGCTTTAAATCTTCATCAGACATGATTATTTGACAAGTGAAGGTTTTTGTTGTATAATATATATGAAATAAGCATATATATGAAAGGAGGTAATATCATGCCAAATCTAGATAGAACAGGTCCCTGGGGATTGGGTCCTATGACAGGTAGAGGTTTAGGCAGATGCGCAAGAGGATATGGAAGAGGCCGTGGTTATGGTAGAGGTTTTGGTTATGGCTTAGGAGCACATGGCAGATGGAAAGGAGGATATTATTATCCTCAAGTTTCTTCGTTAAGAGAAGATAAAGCTTTTTTAGAAGAACAGAGGGAGTATTTAAAAGACGAACTAAACTATATAGAAAAGATATTAAAAGAGATCGAAGTTACTGAGAAAAAAGAAGAATAAGTTTATCATCTTAGCACAACTCATTTTTTGAATAAAAATGAGTTGTGCAAGCTTTTACAATTCAACGTTTGAAGGAGAGATTAATTTGTCGTTGAAGATAGCAGTTTTAAGCGGCAAGGGCGGAACTGGCAAAACTACAATATCTACAAATTTAGCTAAAGTTCTTTCAAAAAATAGAAAAGTTTTGCTCTTAGATGCAGATGTTGAAGAGCCGAATGATCACTTATTTTATAACATTACATTCGAAAAAGAAAAGTCTGTGAATATATTTATTCCCAAAGTAAATAAAGAGACTTGTACTTTGTGTGGTTTATGTGCAAAAGAATGTCAATTTGGTGCTATAAACGTTTTTGAGAAAGGTGTTTTTGTTTTTCAACATTTGTGCCATGGTTGTGGAGTTTGTTCTGAAATTTGTGTGCTAAACGCAATTGATGAAGTATCAAAAAGCATTGGACAAATTAAATTTGGAACATCCAATTTTTTTGATTTTGGTATGGGACTTATGAATATAGGAGAACCTTCAGGCGTAAGAATCGTTAGAGAACTGAAAAAATACATTTCTAATGATTATGACGTAACGATAATTGATGCCCCTCCTGGAACCTCGTGCCCAGTTGTGGAAGTTTTGCAAAACGTAGATTTTGCAATTTTGGTAACCGAATCTTCGCCTTTTGGTTTACATGACTTAAAATTGGCTGTATCTTTGGTAAGAGAAATGGGAATCGCATTTGGGGTTGTAATTAATCGTTATGATCCTTCCTTTTTTGAGTTAGAAGAATATATTAAATCGGAAGATATCTCTTTACTTATGAAAATTGAGTTCGATAAAAATATAGCCAAATGGTACTCACAAGGGTTCTTAATTGTAGACAAATCTGAAGAGCTCTACAAGAATTTCGAAGTTTTGTTTGAAAATATAATAGAGGTGCTAAAGTGAAACAAATAGCTGTTGTCAGTGGAAAAGGCGGAACAGGGAAAACAATTTTATCAGCCTCTTTATGTTATCTGTTTGAAAATCCTGTTATGAGTGACTGTGATGTTGATGCCTCCAATTTACATCTGTTGTTATCTCCTTTAGAAATAATAGAAAGCTATAAATATTATGGAGGTAAGAAAGCAAAAATAAACTACCAGAAATGTACTAATTGTGGCATATGCAAGGATAAATGCAGGTTTGAAGCAATTGATTTCAAAGAGGGTAAATACGTCATCAACGAATACGCATGCGAAGGATGTAAACTTTGTGTACTTACCTGCCCTGAAGAAGCAATTAACCTAATAGAAAATCTTGCTGGTAATTATTATAAATCACGATGTTCAAGAGGAATTTTAGTTCATGGTGATTTAAAACCAGGCGAAGAAACTTCAGGAGGATTAGTAGCAGAAGTTAGAAAAAAATCCTATTCAGAAGCGGAAAAATCCAAAAAAGATGTTATCATAATAGACGGAGCTCCTGGAATTGGTTGTCCTGCAACTTCATCTGTTGCGGGAGTAAATTTAGCAGTTGTGGTTACAGAACCTACTCTTTCAGGATTTCATGACCTCAAAAGAATGGTTGACACATTGAAAAAAATGAGGGTTAAATTCGCTGTAGTTATAAATAAATTTGATTTAAACGAATCAGCTAAGTTAGAGGAGTGGTGTTTTTCTGAAAATATAGACCTTTTAGGAAAAATCCCGTTTGATGAAATGGTAAATGTGGCAACAAAAGAAGCTAAACCTATAATTTTGTATGAAAATTCAATAGCAGCAAAAGCTATAAAAGATATTTATTTGAGAATTCTAGATAAATTCTTTTAAAACAAGCGATAAAAACTTTAGAAATTGAGATATTTCAAAAATATCTAAAACTGCAAGACAGTTTTATCAAAACTTTCCCAGAGGATTAAAAGTGGTCAGGAGTTTTTAAATTTAGTAACAAACGAAGTTAGGAGGCGGAATATGATAGTAGCGATACCTACAGAAATGGATTCTTTGAATTCCAAAATTAGTGAAAGATTTGCTCGGACGGCTTATTTCTTAATTTATAATACCAATGATGATTCTTATGAATTTATTTCTCATGAAATGCAGCAAGAGCATGGAGCAGGAACAAAAATAGTTAACGAATTATCTGTAAGAAATGTAGAAGCTGTAATTTCAAAAAATATAGGTCAAAACGCTCTACAAGCTTTAAAAGTTGGAAACATAAAAGCTTATATAGCATCGGCTGGAAATGTAAAAGAAAATATTGATTTTTTGAAATCAAAAAAACTGCAAGAATTTTAAAAAAAGTAGGAGGAGATAAAATGAAAATAGCTATTCCCGTAATAGAAAACAACAAAGAAGAATCAAGGATCAGTGAACATTTTGGTCGTGCTCCTTATTTTGCATTTGTAGAGTTAAAAGATGATAAGACTCACACATTTGAGATAGAAGAAAATCCATTTGAAGATCATTCTCTTGGAGATATTCCAAGATATTTACATGACAAAAATGTTGATTTAATTGTGGTGAGAAATATCGGAAAGAAAGCTTTGAATTTTTTTGAGGAATACAATATTAAGGTAATAAGAGGTGTGGAGGGGAATTTAAAGAAAATAATTCAAATGGCTAAATCTAATGAACTGAAAGATCAAGATTATACAGAAGATTCAAAATGTTGTCACGAATAAGGAGTTTATCAAATGTGCGCAAATCATAGAGGTGGACGTGGAAAAGGTGGTAGAGGCAGAGGTAAAGGCCGGTTTTTAGCTAATTATATACTTCTCATCATTGCAGAAGAACCTACTTATGGTTATGACATTGCAACGAAGTTGGATGAAATGGGAATTGAAAAAATAGAAGGAACTGGTCAAATGGGAAGAATCTATAGGATTCTTTCAGAATTGGAAAGTTATGGATATATAATACCTAAGTGGGATACTTCAAAGAGTCCTCCTGTGAAAGTATATACAATAACACCTTTGGGTTTAGAGTATTTAAAATACGCAGTTGAGAGTGTAAAGCAAGAAATAAAAGTGTTGGAAACTTTTATCAGTAAATATGAAGACGTTTTGAAAAAAAATGATTCTGCGGATGAATAAAACAATAAATGGAGCTAGTTAGACCAGCTCCATTTATTGTTTCTCTATTTAAAAACTTAAATTTAAACTTCTACTTGATATTTCTTCTTTAATTTTATTGATGAAAAGATCTCTTGAAATATTTTCTGCAGTATTTCCTTTAATTGTTCGGACATTAATCGTATTAGAATTCATTTCTTTCTCACCAAAAACGATCATATATGGGATTTTTTTCATTTGTTCATTCCTTATTTTATAACTTACTGTGGAGTCAGAATCATTGACAAATGTTCTAATGTTTTCTTTTTCGAGTTGTCTTGCAAATTCTTTAGCCTTTTCGTTGAATTTTTCTGAAACCGGAACAACTGATACCTGTATAGGAGCAAGCCAAGTTGGGAATTCTCCTGCAAAGTTTTCTATTAGAATCCCAAAAAATCTTTCAAGCGATCCGAATATTGCTCTGTGAATCATTACAGGTCTTTCATATTCACCTTTTTCATTCGCATATACCATTTCAAATCTTTCAGGCATCTGGAAATCTAGCTGTATGGTAGTACATTGCCATTTTCTTCCTATAGAATCTGTTACATGAAAATCAATCTTAGGTCCATAAAAAGCGCCATCACCTTCGGCAATTTTATATTTTATCTGTGACTTTTCTAAGGCTAATTTTAGTGCTTGAGTAGCTCTCTCCCATGTTTCAATGTCTCCCATATGATCATCGGGCATAGTACTTAATATTGCCTCATAATTGAATCCAAACGTTGAATATATTTCATTAGTCAATTCGATTACTTTTATTATTTCTTGTTCCATTTGAGATTTAGTGCAAAAGATGTGTGCGTCGTCTTGAGTAAAAGCTCTTACTCTAAAAAGTCCATGAAGTGTACCGCTTCTTTCATAACGATGTACTTTCCCAAATTCAAACATTCTTATAGGTAAATCTTTATAACTTACAAAACTGTTTTTATAGATTAATATGTGTCCTGGACAGTTCATGGGTTTTACCGCCATGGGCATGTCCTCTTTTTCAGTGAAAAACATATTTTCTTTGTAATGATCCCAGTGTCCAGACTGATGCCAAAGTTTTATATTCATGATTTGTGGAGTTTCTACTTCACTGTAACCGTACCGTTTGTGAACTTGTCTTGAGTAATTCATTAATTCATTTAGAATAATTTTCCCATTTGGCAAGATAAAGGGCATCCCTGGAGCCATTTCTGGTTGGAGCATAAATAGATTTAGTTGAGGTCCTAATTTTCTATGATCTCGTCTTTTAGCCTCTTCTAACATATTTAGATAATCATCGAGATCTTTCTTTTTTGCAAAAGCAGTTCCATATATTCGTTGTAACATTTTATTTTTTTCATCACCACGCCAGTAAGCCCCCGAAACTGATAACAGTTTAAAATGTTTAACATATCCAGTAGAAGGGAGATGTGGTCCTCTACACAAATCTATAAAATCACCTTGAATATATACCGATACTTCATCATCGTCTATATCATCTAGTAGCTCAAGCTTATATGGTTGATCTTTAAATATTTCTTTAGCTTGAGCTTTTGATATTTCTTTTCTGATTATTGTTATATCTTGATCAATTATTTTTTTCATTTCTTCTTCGATTTTTGGGAAATCTTCTTCTGATATGTTGTATCCTTCTATATCAAAATCATAGTAAAAACCATCTTCTATGACAGGGCCTATAGCAAGCTTAACTTTTTCTTTACCAAAAACATGAATAACAGCTTGCGCCATAATATGCGACATGGTATGTCTATAAATATTAGGAGCTTTATCGTCCTCTAGCGTAATTAATTTGACTGTAGCATCTTGAGTTATGGAATAGTTTAAGTCAACCAGTTGTCCGTTAACTTCTGCGGCAATGGAATTCTTGTATAATCTTTGGGATATATCTTTTGCAATATCAGCCGGTGAAACACCCTCTTCATATTCTTTCGTCGAACCATCCGGAAAGGTTATCTTAATCATTAGACCACCTCTTATTTCATATTTTATATTGTAAGAGTTTCAATTTTTTCTTTTAGATCGTATTCTATAAGTTTATCGATGATTTCATCTAAATCTCCATCTAGTATCTCATTTATTCTATAAGTAGTATATTGTATCCTATGATCTGTTACCCTGTTTTGTGGAAAGTTATATGTTCTAATCTTTTCACTTCTTTCTGCAGTGCCAATTTGAGATTTTCTTTCTTTAATTATTTTCGATTGTTGCTCTTGAAGTTTAATTTCAAATAATTTTGCCTTTAAAATGTTTAAGGCTTTTTCTTTATTCTGATGTTGAGATCTTTCTTTTTGGCAGGTAACGACTATTCCTGTTGGAAGATGAGTTATTCTAACCGCAGAGTCAGTTTTGTTTACATGTTGTCCGCCTGCGCCGCTTGCTCTATATGTATCTATCTTAAGTTCATCCTCACTTATGTGAACATCTATGTCTGTTGGTTCAGGAAGCACAGCAACTGTAGCTGTAGAGGTATGTATTCTTCCTGAAGCTTCAGTTTGCGGAACTCTTTGTACTCTATGAACACCGCTTTCGTATTTTAATCTTCTATATACACCCTTTCCATTGATTCTTAAGATTGCAGTTTTTATTCCTCCGAGTTCATTTTCGTTAATATCCAATATCTCATGTTTCCAATTTTTTCTTTCTGCATATCTTAAATACATTCTCATTAGATCAGCAGCAAAAAGTGCAGCCTCATCTCCTCCAGTTCCAGCACGTATCTCCATTATAATATTTCTCTCATCGTATTCATCAGGAGGTACTAATCGTTCAGTAATATTCTTTTCAAGCGTTTCTTTTTTTGTTTCTAACTCATTTAAAAGAGATAAATATTCTTCTTCTGGCACATCTCCAGCATTATACATTTCATGTAGCGCATCTATATCTTCGAGGGTAGATTCATAATTGTTAAACAGTTCATTTAATTCAGAAAATCTAGCGTGTTCTTGACCTAGCTCTTTAAGTTTTTCTAGATCGCTAGTTATATTCGGATCACTTAATTTAATTTCTAATTCTTGTAATTTCTTTTCTACTTCTTCTTTAAATTCCAGTATATTCAAAAAGACGGTGTTTTTAAACACCTTCCTCCTTTCATAATAAAGTATTTACTCACTTTA
>Ga0265293_10006692_pt1 | contig 18223 bp, 25 predicted proteins | sample Munlanlewell138R_FD_192505 | JGI IMG/M metagenome (GOLD analysis project Ga0265293, IMG submission 192505) | Leachate microbial communities from a municipal landfill in Southern Ontario, Canada - Leachate well 138R | ecosystem: Engineered > Solid waste > Landfill > Unclassified | place: Canada...
ATGATGCATACAAATATTTTGACTTTAATTATTTTTATTCCATGATTACGGGGAACATGATTGTAAATGAAAAAAACATTCGTTCCAAGGAAATCGATTTTAAGGATGCTCCTAAAATTACTATTACAAGCAACTTTCCCCCGCCAGAATCTGACAGCAGCACCATGCGCCGTATATTGCTTTGCGTATTCTCCGATTATTACCACAAGGCAACGGATCAGAATGGATATTTTAAGGATATGCGAATATCCGATGATTTCGGATATGATTTGCACGATGAAAAATATACAGAAAATCATTGGAACGAAGATTTTAATTTCTGCATAGATTGTTTACAGTTTTATTTATTCGTTTCAAAATATAATATTGTATATCAACCACCCATGCAGAATGTAATTAGAAGAATGAACATACAGCAAATGGGAGAGCAATTCCGCGAATGGGCTGAAGTCTTTTTCTCCCCGGACGGTGGAAATCTAAATCGTTCAATAGAAAAATCCTTATTGATGGAATTGTTTTCGAGGGCTACCAATGTGAAAGGATGGAGTTCCCGAAAGTTCAGTAAAGCCATTAAATCCTTTGTAAACAACACCAGTTACATAGAATGCCTAAATCCGAAAGAATTATGCAATTCTGACGGCAGGAGGATTGCTAAAAAAATCAACGGGCAAACCGTTGAAATGTATTATCTTAAAACTTATGATACACCGGTTATCAATGAAATTTTTTAACAATAATAAATCAATAACATGACAATAAAATACATTGGTATTTCAAACGGGAAAGAATATGAAGTACAAAAAATAGATCGTACCAAAAATACAGCATTATGTCAGATAGAAAATTGCATAGGCTTGGTGAGATGTGGTTTTGAAAAATTTAAAGTAAAGAAAATAACCTTATAAAATATAATATTATGAAACGTATACAAGGCACATGTGAAATTGACAAAGAAAAATTAAAAGAATTTCCATGGACTAAAGAAAAAATAATTGATAATTTACTAATTGGTTTATCAAGAGAAATGCATAAGATAAAAGCTATTGATATTACGGAAGAAAATCTACATGAAGAAACATTTATTAGAGCGCAAGTTTATATTTTAACTAAAGATGAAATTAAAAGAGCAATTACGCTTTTAAATATAATTAAAAGCTGTTACCCGCCAGAATACAATGTTCATATTAATGAATTAATCAACATATTTGCAATTTAAAAAATCAAAAAAAATGAAGAAATTTTCTGATTTTGGCATTGAATTAAAAGATGATAAAAATATTTTTCAAGTGCCTGTTATTTCTATCTCTGAAATAATAAACTGTGAAATAGAAATTATGGATTTTGAGTCCGGAATAAAAACCCGTCATGGGGATAACAGATATGTTATAAAAATAAACTTTGAAGGATTCGAGCGAAAATTTTTTACGAATGCATCCCCAATTAAAGAGGCGCTGGATAAAGTCCCAAAATCAGAATTCCCATTTTTAACAACAATAAAACAAAAGAGTTTTGGTACAGGAAGTGGAAAAACCTTTCAATTAACGTAATTAATAATAAATTTCAATAAAATGTTAACCAATTACAAAAAAGACGAATATGGTGTAATACACCAAATTGAACATGAAAAGTTCCCGTATTCTGAAGAATACAATTTTAAATACAATAAACTAGGAGAAATAGGAACTCGCATGTCCTATTTACGCTTGGGTTATGTTATTGGAAGTATCGGATATACTCCATGTAGTATATTGGATATTGGCATAGGGAATGGATCATTCATACAAAATGCTTCAAAAATAATAAAGAATTGTTATATAAATGATATAACAAAAATAGAAATCGCTGAAGCGACATGGACCGATGATTTAAACATCCCTGTTGAAGTCATTACTATGTTCGATGTGCTTGAACATTTTAATGATATATCTATAATCAAAGACTTTAAATGTAAATATTTGGTTTTGTCGGTTCCGAATTGCATGTTTGGGGATGATGATGTTTGGTTTTCTCATTGGAAACACCGTAAGCCAAATGAACATTTACATCATTTTTCTATAGCATCTTTGATCTGTTTTGTGCAAGCTATGGGTTATAAGTTTTTGAATGAATCTTACTTGGAGGACATCATCCGTAAAGATGATTGCATTGATCATAATATAATAACAGCAAGCTTCAAAAAGATATGAAAAAAATAATTATAGAACAACCTTGGGGAGGACTGGGAGACAACCTTCAATTTAGCTCACTTCCGGAAGTCGGCAAACAATTAGGTATTGAAGTTTGGATATCAAACAGAAATAAATATCGAAACAATGAAATAAAAGAGTTAGTGTGGGACATTAATCCTTATATTGCTGGGTTCACTAAAGAGCCTGGTAATATTGATTTGAGAAGCTATAAAGACACCACTGGAAATATTATTTCAAATTGGGAAACTATTTTGTTTGGAAGCTCCTATAATGATAAACCTAAAATATATTATAAGCCAAAACATTTTAATGAATTATCAAGGATAACACTCATCGATCCACGAGCAACAAGCTGCCCTATCACATTTGATGAAATAATAAAAAAATATCCCGGAAAAACCTTGCTTTTAAATTATAACATGGAAGGATATCGCACATTACATACTAATAATATTTTTATGTGGATAGATTTCATTACTTCTTGCAGGGAATTTGTCTGTCAGTACAGTGGTGGCTCTGTTGCTATCCGGGCATTTGACAAGTCAGCAACAGTTTACATATCAAAGAAAGCAAACCAAAATTTCATATTTACAGAAAACAATAATATTTTAGTATCATGATAATAGTTAAATTAATGGGCGGTGTTGGAAACCAGTTGTTTCAATGGGCTTTAGCAAAAAGCTTATCGCATCGATTTAGACGGGATGTATATATAGACGTTGATAAAATCCCGCTCATAGGGACTAAAAGAAAATTTGAATTACACAAATTTCCTTTTATAGATTACAATTATAATATGTTCACAAATAAAAATTATACACTTATTATTGAACATTCAGAAAAACAAACATTTAATTTTGAAAAAGATAAAAACTATTATCTTTCCGGATATTGGCAATCTGAAAGTTATTTTCAAAATATACCAAACACAATCAACCATGAGCTGAAGCCAACATGTACTATTTTTAATAAACTTTCAAAATTTATAGCATCAAACAATGCCGTTTCCCTTCATGTAAGAAGGACGGATTATTTAAAACACCGGAATGTTTTCAATTTATTAACCCCTGATTATTATAAAAAAGCCATTGATGTAATTGGCCCATACGAAAAGCTGCTTGTTTTTTCTGATGATATAGAATGGTGCAAACAAAACCTTCACTTTAAAAACATGGTATTCGTAGAAGGAAATGATTCCGTTACGGATTTATGGTTAATGTCTCTATGCCGGGATAATATTATAGCAAATTCAAGCTTCAGCTGGTGGGGAGCATGGTTGAATGATAATACGGACAAAAAAGTCATTGCTCCTAACGATTGGTTTTTAAATCGATCAGCTATGATAGTTCCTGAGAATTGGATAAAAATTTAAATTTATTTATATATGAGTTTTAATGACTATTTTGATAAGGTATATGTAATCAACCTAAAAAAAAGGGAAGACAGATTAAATTTAGTAACAAACGAGATGTGCAAGCATCGAATTTTTTTCGAGCGTTACGATGCTGTTGATGGACAGCTATTGCAAACAGAATTAAAACTAAGGAAAGGAGTTGTTGGCTGCAAATTAAGTCATCAAAACGTTATACGTGATATAGCAGTAAGCAACTTTAAAACAGCAGCCGTATTCGAGGATGATATTATTTTGCACAGCGATTTCGACGTATTATTCCCTTTATTTTACAAAGAACTACCTCAAGATTGGGATTTTGTTTATCTGGGTGGTAATAACGTCCGGCCGGCAGTGCCAATTACAACACATGTTCATAAAACCACGCGTACCTTTGCGCTTCATGGTTATTTAATCAAAGGACATGTGGCTGCAGCAATGGCAAGGGAATTTCACACATGGATACGACAAATAGACGTCGATATCGACGGCTTTTTGCAATGCAATAAAATGAAATCATACATATTTTCCCCTAAGCTTGCCTTTCAACGGGAGGGCTATTCGGACAACCTTAACAGAAATGTTAATTACGACAAACAACTACTTTAATTAGGATAAATATAATTCAAAAAAGGAGCCTTGCGCTCCTTTTTTTATGCTCTTTTTTTGGCATTTTTCGCCGTTTCCCTTTCACCCTTCAATTTTTGTAAAAAATAGTGTAACTCTGTAACCTTTTATTTATTTTTAATATATTCTATTGAAAATTAAAAAATTAGAATGTTACAGTAGAAGGTTACAGAAAGTTACAGAAGGTTACAGAAGGTTACAGTAATCAACATAAAAAATCCTGTTGATTTGAAAAAACGATAAAAAAAGCCTTTTTTTCTATCTGTAACCGTAAAAAAAATAGTGTAACCGAAGTGTAACCTTTAATAAAAACTTAAAAAACAACGTTTTGTCTAAAAAAATGGTTACGGTTACAGAGTTACACTATTTTTCGCGTGAATTAAATTTCATGCAGAAAAAAAATAATGGTTAAAAAGTGAATTTATGTGGCGACTTTGGGTGTTTTTTGTTTTTAGTTTTTGTATTAATATTAATTTTGTTAAAAAATAAAATATGTATCAAACTACAATTTTATTGCATCCTGCGGTGGCTAAATGGCTCGATGCAAATTTTGAAAAAATAGATGATGTGATTGATGTACGATCGCATCCTATTTATGTTTTGATACAGTCGGCCCTCATGCGAAAAGACATAAAAATTCCACATAAGAAAAGCATCAAAACGCAAAAACATGTTCCAGTCAAGTTTATGATCACGGAATGGGATTTTTATCATTTTGGGTGGACCATCCCAGAAGGTATACAACAAAAGATCAGCAAATATTTATATAAAGATATGCTTTTAAGGTTTTGCAGGGATATTGCCTCGGCTTATGTATACGGTGGTTTTCCTATCGATGTGGCTGTTCGTCGAATATTAATTGAAAATTTATTCGAGGATTCGGAATTGAGTTATTTCAACTTAAGAAAATTTTATGAGCGGAATTACACCGTTAAAGAGAAAGAACTAATTGAATTTAAAAAGATTATGTCTTTCGGTATGTCACATTAAAACATGTTTACTTTGTCTATTTTTAAATAATAATATAAAATTTATCATGAGTACAGAAATTGGAACGGCTCAATGCATCAATATGGGAGGGTATAAAGCTGTTTATATTGCAGATATAGAAACCATTAAAAGTATTACACCCGTTAATGATATTAAAAGCAATATTGTTTTCAATACAGGATTTGATTTTCTAAAATTAAACATGTATGATATCACTGTTAATAGCGAACCGCATGGAAGCGCATGGCTGCATAGCATCGCCGGACTCATAAGGACGTCTGAAAGTTTATATACTGTTTTAAACAAACTTTCAAAAAAACGCTTTCTATGCAAAATTATTGATAACAATAACATTTCAATCCTTATAGGATCGTTGGAAGAACCTTTACGTTTTACATTTTCAAATGTAGGACCTTCAAATCCTGCAGATGATAAAAATTACACCATAAATATACTAGGATATACCACCGAAGCGCAGTGCGAATGTTAGCATATATATATTAATGTATAGAAGCCGGCTTTACAGTCGGCTTTTTTTATGCTTTTTGTCTATCATTTTCATTTATAACATTTTATTTTTGTCATGTTTTAATTGAAAATCAAAAGTTTCACAACATGACTAAATTCTTTTTAACGATAAAAAACGAAAACACCGATGAAGTAACAATTGATATTGAAGGATTCATTGGTGAAACATGGTATAGAGAGGAAGGTGAAAAACAAAATACCTTAAACAGAATTAAAAATGAATTAAATAAAATAACTGCATCTAAAGCTAAAACCATAAAAGTAAACATTCATTCCCTTGGTGGTGATGTGGATGCTGCCTTGGCTATCCATGATGTATTAAAAACACATTCCGCAAAAATAATAACATCTATTACCGGCATGTGCGCATCAGCTGGTACAATTATTTTTTCTTGTGGTGATGAACGCATTATGAGCGATAATGCGCTGTTTTTAATCCACAAATGCTCAAGTTTGGTTTGGGGGAATGAAAATGCCTTACAAGAGGGATTAGAGGCTCAAAAAACTGTTAATGAAAGAATCGTAAACATTTATTTGAAAAATTCCACCAAAACAAAAGAAGAAATTGAGGACTTGATGGGTGTCAACAATGGTAATGGAAAATGGATTACCGCTTCCGAAGCTAAGGATTTTGGTTTTGTCACCGAAATAATCCTTCAAGAGAAAAAAGTAGCCTGTATTGACAAGGCTACATTTTTAAATTCCAAACTCCCCAATGTCCCAAAAGAATTTGAAGACATGATTCAGAACGAAAAAGATTCCGAAACACTTTGGGATCGAATATCAAAATTTATTGATGAAAAATTCGGCAATAGTGCCACACAAAATCATAATACTCATATAGAAATGAAAAAATTATTTCCATTGCTCTCAGTCGTCTTGGCCTTTGCTGACGATACGGCTTTTGACAAAGAAAAAGGTTTTTCTTTGTCTGAGGATCAGCTCAAGAAGATAGAAGATTCTATAAAAAATCTTGAGACCCTGAAAACAGAGAATCAAACCTTGAAGGACGAAGCGAAAAAACTTCAAGACAAAGCAAAGCAGGATGATGATGAAATCAAAAGGCTTAAAGCTTTAGTCGACAACGTTCCAAACACACCTAAACCTGTCGACGGAACAGACACTCCCCCAACTACTGAAAATTCATTTGAAGATCAAATGAAGACTAATCCTAATTACCAAGCAGCTGCTGCTGATTTGGGTTTTGAACTTTAATTTTTTATTAACCTTTAATTTTAATTAAAATGGCTTTTACTATTACCGACATACTTACCGAATACGGTGCGTATTATTTAAAATCCGGACAAAACATGTCCCGTCTTAAAGGCGCATTGGTTCAACCCAGTGTTACTTTAGGCAAATTTGGTACAAGGTTATTTATCGATGATACCAAATATCAAATGGCAAATCCTATTTTCACAAGTTTACTTCAACCATTTCGCAAAGCTTTTGAGGCAAAAGGAAATGTGGATTTTCATCCTAACGTTATTGATTTAAATCACTTGAAAGTTGATTTATCTCTTTATCCTCACGACATAGAAGCTTCATGGTTAGGGTTTTTGGCCGGTCAAGATGCTACTCAACTTAAAAATTGGCCTATCGTTAAATACATTCTTGAACAATACATGGTAGTTCAAGTGCAGGCTGATAAGGAATTATCGGCTGTGTATAAAGGCGAATATGATGCTGAAGGTGACACCGCTACCGATTCCATGGACGGTCTTAAAAAGAAACTTGTTGCTGCTTCTATTGACTCTAAATATCCTTGTAATATTATTACAGGTATCGGAGAGCTTTCCGCAGAATCAATATTCGAACAAATTGAAGAATATGACGAAGCTTTCGACGAAAAGTATACCAATATACCTATTATACACTTCATGTCCCCTTATTGGGTTCGTCAAATGAAGAAAAATAAAAGGGGGAAAGGTTACTATTTGATTGAATCTCCCGATCAGATTGATTCTGGTGTTGATTTCACAAAACACGTGGTTGTCGGATTACCTTCCATGTCCGGAACAAAAGACATATTCTCGACCGTAATGCAAAACCTTATCAGCATCGTTAAACGTCCATCTAATAAAGATGCCGTTAACGTGGACGTACAAGTAGCCGACCGTCAAGTTAAGATATTAACAGACTGGTGGGAAGCTGTCGGTTTTGGATGTAACCAACTTATTTGGACAACCGCCGAAACTGTTGGTGCTGCCGATTCCGGTTCAGGCTCTGCTTCCGGTAGTGGATCAAGCAGTGCATCCGCAAGCGCATCAGCCAGCTCAAGCGCAAGTGCATCATCTAGTGCATCAGCTTAATAACTTTAATTATTTATTTAACTTTTTAAAATAGGAGATATATAAAATGCCAGTAACATGTAACATAACATTTGAAGACCTTGAGATGGCTGACGGATGTACGCCTAATTCCGCAGGCATTAAAGTTATGGGGTGGGCGCTTAAAAGCGACATCAAATCAATCCCGAAAATTCCGGATACCCGGACAGATATTAAGGATTTCGCAGAAATGACCGAAGGTGGTGTAGAATTAAACACCAAACAAAATTCGATTGAAATGAAATCCGGAAAAAGATTCTTTAAATTCTACACATCCGACGAACTCGGAGAGTTGAAATATACCATACAAGGACAGCCGGGAGGCAAAGGCTTCAAGGCTAACCTTGAAGTTGTTCATCCGGGATTGAAAGCTTCCTTACTCGGTTTCATGGCATCAACCATGAACCAAGAAATAGTGATCCTTGTAAAACTTAATAATGGAGAAGTTCACATGATCGGCGACCTTGACAGAGGAATTGTTCCCTCGGACGGCGTTGAAGCCACAAGCGGAAAAGCCATGGGCGATCAAACAGGTGCTACCCTTCAGTATTCATGGAACACCAATAATGCATGTATCTATGTAGGGGAATATGACGGTCTTTTTGAACTTAATGATTCGGCTTCAGGTTCCGCTTCAGGAGCATAATAACACTTTCTTTTTTTCAGAGGGGAGCACTTTGCTCCCCTCTTTTATTAAAAATAATAAAGATAATGAAAACACATATATTTATACCTTATTTACTTACACCTGATAACGGCGAAGAATTAAAAGTAACTTTACGATCTATAGATCATAATATTCTTTTTGATTATGATGTCGTTGTTTTTGGTGATCAATTGCCTACATGGCTAAATACTAAATCTATTATACATATAGATGTTAAATTCCCAATGATCGTTCCTTTTAATACGTTTTGGGACACAATATCAAAGTTACGTCACTACAGTTCACTTGACACAGCTTCTGAATCTATACTGTATACTTACGATGATATCGTATTTATGCAACCGGTAACGTTAATTGACGTTAAAAAGTTAGTTGCATTATCATATCTTCCACAGAATGATGATTTCAAAAGCGATGCCGGATTGAATTGGCGCAAAGTCTTGGTAAATACTATGCACAAACTTAAAGAACACAAATTACCTTACCTTAACTATGAAACTCATTTACCTATTGCGTTTGAACGTGATAGGTTAAGGAGATTTTTTCAAAAATTTGCTTTTGATAAAGAACCTTACCACATGTGCTCCCTTTATTGCAATTGGGCTAATGATGTGGATAATCGAGAGGTTTCCATCTTAAGTAAAATACCCAATCAGAAGATAAAATTCGGAATCTATAGAGGTTGTGAAATCAAAGATTATAACATCATATCCGATTATATGTTTTTAAACTGGACACAATCGGAATGGAAGCCTGAATTGCGGAATTTTTTAATGAGTGAATTTCCAAAATCAAAATTTGAATTATAGCGGTTTTTTTCTTTTATTATTTTTGATTATTCGGGAGGCTTTCGGGCCTCCCGTTTTTTGTCTATTTTTTTGGAAATTTCAATTCTAATTTTGCTATAAAAAAAGATATGCAAGATATAATCAAATGGCTTACTTCGAGTGAGAAGAATTATAAAGAAGGTGTTGACATTTTTTCAAAAAAATGTAAAAATCAAATTTTAGTTCGTGGTTTTATGTTTGGACGTCCGCAATCTAACTTGAAAAAATTAGAATATGAAATGAAGCTTTTACTTAAGATACCTGCAAAAGCTATTTTCAATCAAAAATGCAGCAATCAACAATTGATCAATCAATTTCTTTTTAAGAAAATTCCTGCTTTAGAAAAAACAATTCTAAATAAAACAAATGCAACTATTGCAAACTATAAATCTATTCTTGAAGCTAAAGAATTACTGAAAGATTTATATACTAAAATTTCGATGACTCATAACAGATTATTTGATTGTGGTGAGGGTAATGATAGTAAAACAGTCACACTTCGCAATAAAATACTTAAAGAAAGGGAACCTTTAATTCAGCGTTATGAAAAGCTTTATGCAGCCAAAGAAGAATGTTTTATTTTAGGTAAAATTACCGATGAACTAATTGATTTAATAAAAAAAGATACGGTTTTCGATGACTCTCCTGATAATATTGATTTCAACAAATTATCAGACATAGAACTGCTTAAAACTAAAAACAGGTTATTGACAACAATAACCAAAACAAAAAATAAAATATCCTACCAATCGGACACAAAATCTGATAAAAAAAATCCATTACCCAATGGGCCTAAAAAAGATCGTTTAATTAAAAAATTGGAAATTTTACAAAAACAATATAATGAAGTTTTTGAACTTATTAAAAAAAGGGAGAAAAATGCTCGTTGATATTTCCGACATTATATCAAAGCATACAAAAGATAAGATTGAGGATTATCCATATGATGCCCTTTTCCCATCACATGTCAGTTTTGTTGGGGAGCCGTGGACTATTTTGTCCAAGCACATAGGAGCTTTGAAAACCGGCAGTATTATCAATTTCTGGACGTTTGGCCGTTATGCTATGTGTGAAGTATTAACGTATATTCTCAGACAGATAGGACCTTCATCAGTGCATGCTTGTACTTGGGCCATATCAAAAGATGCAGCACTTGATATCGTACACCTCAAAAAAAACGGATTATTAACTGATTTCTGCTTATGGATAGATCCGCGTGTCCGTGTAAGAAACCCGGAACCTTTGGCCATTATTCGAGCTAACTTTCCGGTTGTAATTAATCCTGTTCACGCGAAAGTGTGTACAATCAGTAACCAGGACTGGAAAATATCTCTTTCCGGAAGTCTTAATTTTACGGGGAATCCACAACCGGAGAGAGGTATCATTCAATGCATTGAAAGTGTTTATAATAAAGATAAGGAGATTATTGATAATGAATTCAGAAGAAAATAAAACCGCACCAGAGGATAAAACTAAAGCTACGCCTGTATATGATGATACAATTTTACAAGCTTGTTATAATGCCGGATATTTAGGTTTTGACAAACAATATCTTATTATTGCCCTTGGATTGCCTGATAAAGTAATACGAAATCAATTCAGAATAGAGGAAGGAAATTATTATGATGCCTTCCTTAAAGGATATTACACATCACAAACAGTAATAAGAAATCAACTTATGACTGATGCCCTTAATGGTTCTACATCTGCACAACAACAAATGTTATACTATTTTGCTGATTTGGACAAAGATTTAAATGAATAATATTATGGCTAAAAATGCGATCGATACAATAATTGATAAAAATTACGAAGAAATCTCTTATTTCTACGCCAAAGGGGAATCTGATAAACTTACGCCTTCACAACAACAAATCCTGGAGCGTTGGAGATCCGCTGATGAAATTTTGCGAAAATTTCCACTTAAAAACGTAGCTGCTCGTAAACTTAAAGCACGTTATCCTGAAATATCAGAAAGACAGGCATATATAGATATTGACAACGCTTGTAAATTTTGGAATTTACATAAACCTGTTGATCGTGATTTCCTTAACAGATGGTTTATTGATAAACTTTTATCTGAAATCGCTAATAAATATGCTACACAAGCCTCAAGGGCTAAAAATTTAGCAACGTTTGGAAGGTACTTAGAAAATATGCCTAATCAAAATATAGATCCTCATCATTTCGAGAAAAACGAGGTTTATATTCAAATAAACATTAACAACCAAACTGTTAATTTGTCGGAAAAAGACATTATGTGTTTCCCTAAAAACGTAAGAGAAAACATCATTAAAACATTGTATGAAAACAATGAGATAACTGAGGAAGTAGCCTCAACAATAATAGATTCATAATGGAATTTAACCTTAATGCGAATTTTGCTCAATCAAATGGGCTTTTGCTATTACCAAATATCCATGTCAATATCGAAAGTCGAGGAACCGGTAAGTCTGCTGACATGGGATTTACATTAGATCGGCTTAATCGTCATATGCCTGGTGCTGTTATTGCAATAACAGGAGTTACTTTCGGACAACTACTTACTAAAACGCTTCCTTCCACTTTTAAAATGCTCAACAAAATGGGATATGAGCGTGATGTTAATTTTGTTGTAGGTAAGAAACCTTTGCCTTGGTTTAATGACAGCTATGAAATGATATCTAAATTTGACAATATTATTTCGTTTTCTAATGGCACTAGATATGCTTTAGTATCACAAACAGAAAAAGGTTCAGGACGTGGAGCTAACACAAATTATGAAATCGCTGATGAAGCTGCTTTGATAGATAAAGAACAATATGATGCTGAAGTATCCCCGACTAATAGAGGGAATGATGAATATTTCAAGCATTTGCCTTTTAATCACGGATACAAATTTTCATCATCAATGCCGGCCACAAAGAAAGGACGGTATTTGCTGGACTATGCAAAATATTACGAAGAAGAAAAGGGTGTCCCTATTTTTGATATTTGGAATAGAATCGTTAAAATGCAACTTGAATTATTAACGATTACAGATCCAAAACAATTTGCTGAGCTTTGGAATGAAATTTCAAGAGTTCGTCAAAAAATAACCCCTTTTATTTCAAAAGACGGTGTTCTATTTACGCTTGCAAATGTTTTTGATAATCTGCAAAACGTTGGATTATCGTATTTAAAAAGAGAACAAAAAAAATTACCGCCTCTTGTTTTTCTTATTGAAATGATGAATTACTTCTTTGATAAAGTTGAAGACTGCTTTTACTCTATCAATGAAGACAAACAATTATATTACACAGGCCTTAACGACCAAAAGCTTATTGAATTAGCACATAATACAAATTACGACATTGAAGCATTAAGCGCACAATCATCTGTTTATGACAATGATTGTAATCCTTCTTTACCTCTTGAAATTGTTCCGGACTGGCAAGGGAGCATAGTTCTGTTTTGTGTTTGCCAAGAACGTAATTTTGATTATGTGAAAAACCTTATGACTCAAAGGAAATGTCATAACTTTATAAATGAATTTTTTGTAAAACCGGATGAAAATGATAATATCCTTATCGATGAATTATGCGGTCAATTTACAAACTATTATAAACATCATCAAAAAAGAGTTGTACATTATTACCGCGATCGATATGGTGATAGCCGTAATCCCAATGTAGTTAACTCTAAACCCTTTAATACACAAGCCATAGAATACTTAAAGAAAAAAGGATGGGAAGTGATTGAGCATGCACACAAAGGCATGGAGCCACCCATGAGCGATAAATACTTGTTGTGGGGGATGCTACTTAAAGAAGCAGATGATAAACTCCCTCTCATAAGATTCAATGCTTCTAAATGTAAGTATACTTTGATAAGTATGAATAACTCTATGCTTAAAGATTCTGACGGAAAATTAGTTAAAGATAAATCAAGTGAAAGAAAAACTTCTGGTGTACTTCCGGAGGAAGCCACTCATTTCTCTGATGCAGCCGACAAAATTATTTGGACTAAATATGGAAGTATGATTAAACCTTCCTCTTCATTTATTCCATACCGATTCAATACAAAATAAACCAATAAAGCTCTCCCCCTTATAGGAACGAACACACACTTCGCTTATACATTCGTTCCTATAGAGCTTTATTGATAGGATAAGGACTCTTTAAATTTAAATGGACTCTTACGCATAAATACACCTTAAACAGCACCTTGTTTCATATTTCCTTAAAATTTTGGTTTTGGAAATTTCCAAAACGGATAGGGCGAGGATCGACTCTGCGTAGCTTTAAAAGAATTTTTTTTTAAAAAATTCTTTGTTTTTGGTTGATATACAATTGCATGTTTTAAAATAAAATTCAAATGTTTTTATTTTGTATTTTTTAAAAAATTCAACCATTGTAAGAGAATGTATATCAATATATTAAAATGTTTGTTTTTGGCTAAAATATTCTATTTTTATTCCAAAATATTGGCTTTTAAAACGTTATATTTTCAAATATTTTGTATGTTATTGAAATACAATTGATTTAATTTAAAATATTTTTGTTTTTTTTTGTTGGTTATTTAAATAAAAATTATATCTTTGTTATAGATTTATAAAACATTAAAACACGGTGGCAACGTATAACAGCAGCATAAAAAAATGAGTACACTCGAAATCAAAACAAAGTCAGAACGCAGACTTGAAAACGTTAAAATTTTATCCGCTTTATCTCAAACATTAAGAAACGCCAGCGACGGCGATTTTGAAACCACAAATCAATTATTAGAAAATTATTATCGTGAGGACTTGCCGGAATCTATTGTATTTAAATCATTCAACCAATGGAAGAAAGAAGGCAAAACAGTAAAAAAAGGCGAACATGGTTTTTTATTTTGGGGAAGACCTATAAATAAAAACCAAGACGAAAACACACAAGAAGAAGGATTAAAAGTAAATGAAAAATTTTTCCCTTTGTGCTATTTGTTCGCATCTCATCAAGTTACAGACAAAAATAATAATTAAAAACACGGTGGCAACGTAAAACAGCAGCATTTTATTTATGAAAAAATCAGTTTATGTGAATACTTTTTCACTTGTAAGAGAAACAACGAGTATTTATAATAAAAAATTAACAAGCAGCCATTTAGCTGCAGAATTTTGCAGAAATTTATTTAACAAAAGCATTAATATTTTTGAAATGTTTTTTTGTGTTTATTTGGATAACAGTAAAAACGTTCTTGGTTATGCGAAAATCGGGCAGGGTGGATTATCTTCTACAATCGCTGACCCTCGTTTGGTTTTTAAATATGGGATTGAGTCCTTATGTACAAGTATTATTGTTGTGCATAATCACCCCTCTGGAAATTTAAGCCCATCCGAAGCTGATATAAATCTTACACGAAATTTAAAAGAAGCAGGTGAAAAATATTTATCTATTCAGTTGACTGATGCATTAATTTTGAGCGATTCAGGATATTATTCTTTTGCAGATGAGGGCAGAATATAATAAATATAAAAGCTCCCAAAACATGGGGGCTTTTTTTTATTCGCGCCACTTTTTGTTACGCCAAAAAGTGGACAAAAAGCAGTCTTTAAAAATTGATTTTTTCTCTAAACACCAAAAATCCTTCCTAAAATCAATACCCTTAAAACGTAACTCATTGATAAATTAAAACCATTATCAATAAGTTACAGAAACAAGGCTAAAATAATTAGATTGATTTATAATAAAATAACCACATATTGAAAAATATTTACATTTTTATTTAAAAATAAATCACATATGATGTATTTTTGTATAAAAATTATTGGTATAAATAATTTAAATAAAAAATTAATTAAAACGGGGGACAGCGTATCTGAACACAAATGTTATGAAATTACACGTAAAAATCTCAACAGAGAGAATTAAATCAGCAATCGCTGAAGGCATCATCTTAAGTGATGAAATTTATTTAGATGTTAATCTTGACGAACTATCGAAAGAAGATAAAGAACTTCTTTCAAAAAGCGTTGAATACAACTCAATTGGAGGGGTCTTTTATGCTAAATATGTAAATGAATATGGGACTTTAGAAACTCTTTACAGTAAATCTGAAAAACTTGAAGGCGTTATTTCACAAATGAGAGAAAGAATGAAAATAAGGGAAGCTAAAGAAGAGAAAGAAAAGAAGGAAAAAATAATAAAAGAAGAAATTGATTCTATTCTTTCGAAAGTTGATAGCTCCCTTTGTATTAAAAGATCTTCATGCGGACTTGAATTTTCTTATGAAGAAAAAGACTTGCCTTTATCCCTAAAGAGATATTATGATTACGAATCAATTGAAGCCCTATATGATTTCGTAAAATCTCCTTTGTTTGAAGAAAAAATCAAAGAGATTGAATCTCTTTTTAAGGAATTAGAAACATCCGAAATTCAAAAGAGAGAAAAAGAAGAGGAAGGGAAAAAATTAAAAGAACAAAAAAAAGAAGAGTTGAAAAAATGGGGATTGCTCAATGGTTCTGAACTTTTAAAAGCAAGAATTGAAGAAGGTTTTAACTGGCAAGAACTTGCGAATTCCGAGTACTTTGAAAGTATTTGTCCTGAGGGATTTAACGAACATGATGAATGTGTGGATTATGATGAGTGTTGGGATTACAATAATCCAACCTTAGAACACATACAAGCTTTAAGGGAAGCAAAAAAAATTGAATTATTTTCAGATGTCTATTTACAAAAATGTAAGAAAGTTGATGATTTATCCAAAACTTTTTATTATTTTGTCGTCGGTGAATTTCCATCTTTTGATAGCACATATTCTTATATTGTCAGTAAAATGTTAGACGAAAGAACTATTTATTTTAATGAAGAATAAAAAAAATCCAACCACGCTTTTTCTTCCCCTGTTTTTTTCGAATAAGGTTTTTTGAAAGGGCGTGGTTTTTTTAATAAAAATAACATGAATAATAATCAAAAGAAAAGCAAAAATTTCGCATATTTCGATCAGGTTAATGATGCCTTAACTAGATCAATACAAGTTTTAGAGTACCTTGATGATGAGAATAAATTAAGTAAAAGGGAATTGGAAGGGCTTCATGTTTTAGAGAATTTGGATGAGTTGCTTGGCCGGATTCCTTTGCTTTACGATATCCGTGTTCCATCCCCATTAGCTGATGATTCTCCTGGTGCGATGATATGCCCGTATGCAATAACTTCTGATAGTTCGTTAGATTATATTTTCGCACAAATAAAATTTCGTATATTATTTTTTTCTGTGCCTTCATCCGAATTTGCAAAAAAAATAGGAGTTAGTCAAAACTATGTGAATCTTATGAGACGGCGATTTTATAAAGGAGAAATGACTCCGAAAACAATAAAAAAATGGGTAGAAAAGTATGAATCGTAGAGAAGTATTTGGAAACAAAATTAAAGATATTCGTGTTTTGCGTGGTTTAAGTGTGTCGGATGTGGTTGCAGGAACCGGATTAAGAGAAGGAACAATAAAAAATATCGAAGCTGGAAAATTCTCGGCAGACTTCGATATAATAGATAAAGTTGCTTTGTTTTTTGATATGGAGTTGGCATTAGTATAATAATATAGATTTTTCTATTAAACAGGCTCTAAGAGCCTGTTTTTTTTTGTCTAATTGATTTGTTTCTGTTGTTTTATTTTTGTCTAAAAATTGAACGTTATGGCAACAATAAGACGTAGAGATGTTTTAATTGACATGGAGACTAAAGAAAAAGAATCGGGAAAACCCGCTTATTTTTCCATACAATTTTATAAACAAAATGGCGAATTGGTAAGCTTACATCGTGCAAAATCTGCAGGTTTACGAGCAGATATGACTACAAATAGGTTGAGAGGCGTTCAGGCTGTTGATGCTGCCGGCAATGCAATCGGACATATTTATCCTGTTTGCATTGATAACATCCGAACTTTCAAAAATATAAAAGTAGTAATATGAGTGAAATAGTAAATAAATCCGGTGTTCCTTTGATGCGCTTAAAAGGTCGCACGCTGTTTGCTACTACAGGAGTTCCTAAAGAGACCCCTGTACCTATAAAACAAACTAAAAACAAAAATGAAGACAAATTCACATTTAACCATGTGAATTATATAAAATGGGGCGGTTCAAACTGTTTCCCGGATGAAGCAATTAAAATAATCGGTAAAACAGGAGTACTTTCTACAGGGATTAATTATCGGTGCCGTGTATGTCACGGACTTGGTGTAGTTCCAACTAAAGTGATTGGATTTGATGAAAAACTCAATGAGAAAATCGAAGTTGTCAACGATGCTGAATTACTGGAGTTTTTAAGGGGATATTCTTTCCGTAATTTTTTACTCGGTTCATTCCGCGATCTTATCAAGTTAGGGAATTGTTTTCCTTTATTGGTTCCAAACATCGAAGGGACAAAAATTTTACGTATCGATGCCATAAATGCAAGACATTGCAGAATTTCAGAAGACAAGAAAAAAATTGTTGTTTTTGGAAATTTTGAATATGCTTCAACACCGGATAACACGGCTGCTGTTTACGATGTACTTGATGAAATGGATCCGCTTCAAGATTTACGAATGAGGATGTATAAAGAAAAAAAAATAACGAAACCAATTGCATTTCCTCGTATTCGTAATTATTTTTCAAATAACGACTACTATGCCTTACCTGACTGGTGGTCAGCGCAAGAAGCCGGATGGATTGAAATTGCAAACCAGGTTCCGAGCTTTTT
>Ga0265293_10006694_pt1 | contig 18207 bp, 11 predicted proteins | sample Munlanlewell138R_FD_192505 | JGI IMG/M metagenome (GOLD analysis project Ga0265293, IMG submission 192505) | Leachate microbial communities from a municipal landfill in Southern Ontario, Canada - Leachate well 138R | ecosystem: Engineered > Solid waste > Landfill > Unclassified | place: Canada...
CCTACATTGATGTGATGAATTTCCAATTGCTGAGCCGATGTCAGCGAGAAGAGTATGATAAAACCGATCAGGAGCCTAGTGCATCGGATTGATTTTAAAACTCTTACCTTTCTGTTATACATCACTTCTCTTATCGAACCTTTTGAGGATCCAAATTCACCATGTCGATAAGTTAAGTTTTTTTATTTAAAGGGGGCGAGTTTTAAATCACTTTTTCGGTTTGCGGATCAAAATAATGGACATGCTGTAAATCAATATACATCGTAATTACCGAACCGGTTTTTTCATTAGGAGTGAGATTACTGCGAGCGACGAGATTGGTACGACCGGTCGTTAGGTAAAGATAGGTTTCATTGCCCATTGGCTCACACAGTTCAAGCCTGAGGTTTATTTCTGCGGCGGTTTGATCGAGCGGATGCATCGAAATGCTTTCCGGTCGGATGCCAAGGATTAAATTCTTTCCAATATAGGTTTTAAGCTTTTCGGAATGTTCAGCCGGCAGATTTATACGGATCCGACCTTCGTCGGCATATATGTTTTCGTTCTGCCCGATCGCAACCTGGATGAAATTCATTGAAGGCGAACCGATAAATCCCGCCACAAACAGATCAGCCGGCGATTCATAAACATTCACCGGATTATCGATCTGGTGAATTAAACCGGATTTCATGACGGCGATCCGGTCGCCCATGGTCATAGCTTCCACCTGATCATGGGTAACATACACCATAGTCGTTTTTAACTTTTGATGTAGTTTCTTGATTTCAGTGCGCATCTGCAATCGCAATTTGGCATCTAGATTCGAAAGCGGCTCATCAAAAAGAAACACCTGTGGTTTGCGCACTATTGCGCGTCCCAAAGCCACACGCTGACGCTGACCACCGGAAAGTTGGCGCGGTTTGCGGTTTAACAGGTCTTCGATTTCCAAAATTGCGGCGGCTTCATCGACACGCTGTTTAATCTCATTTTTAGGATACTTGCGGAGTTTGAGGCCAAAAGCCAAGTTCTCGAATACCGTCATATGCGGGTAAAGCGCATAATTCTGGAAAACCATGGCAATGTCGCGATCTTTGGGTGGAATATCGTTAACTCGTTTATCTCCGATAAAAATATCACCGACTGTGGCACTTTCCAGTCCGGCGATCATGCGCAGAGTGGTTGATTTGCCGCAACCGGACGGCCCGACCAAAACCAAAAATTCACCGTTGTGGACTGCCAGACTTAAGTCGTGGATAATTTTTATTCCTTTATCGAATTCTTTAGTGATATGATTCAAAATGATTTGCGCCATTTTTTCCTCTTCGGATTAATTGCGATAATATTTTCTCTGTTGAGCCAACAAACCTTCAATAGTCGACTCCGCCCCGGAGTTGCGGTTGACTTTTTTATCTTCGTCAATACCATCAAAAGTGACCCCGGTTTCCGGCCAGTACATCCGCATCCGGGCTGGATTATCACCATTGAACCAGTTGAAAATTCGCTCTGCATATCGTTTAAATCGATCTTCATTACTCAGGTTGGCAAAAGTCTGAATGCCGCTGTACAGGGCATTAATGCCATAAGCAATCTGCGGGAGTGCAGTCGTTTGATAGCTACCATCCTTATTTAAAGTAATTTCGCGCGGCAGTTTATTTTTGATCAGAAAGGGTACAAAATTATCAGCCCAAATTTGAACACTTTTAAAAAATGTCGAATCGCTGGTAATCTTAAAAGCCTCCAGCAAAGCCAGGGGTTGGTTGGCGCCCCAATCATGCCAGGTATTTTCCCAGCAAAAATATAAACCGTCCAGTGGATGCCCTTCGCGTCGAAGCTGAAATCCAACCAATCCTTCGGCGATTTTCTGAATTGCCGGCCTCAGTTCAAAATCGCCACTGCCTTGAAGTTTGCAAAGCGCCAGCAACAGCTCGCCGTTCATATCCGGCGCCGATTTAACCAGCCAGGCCGGTACCGCCGAACCGAAATCACCCGCAACTTTGAGCGGGTATTTTGCCAGATCAGAATCCATTTGTTTTAAAGTTGTTCTGAGGCATTTATCAATCTGCTCTAACAATTCGGATTCGTTTGGGAATTGTTTTAAAGTTAAATAAGCCGCCGTCAAACCGCGTATTCCGCGGGTCGCCCACCAGCCGAAATCAGCCTGACTGTTGACATGCGTAGTATTGATCCGGCCATCGGTTTCGAGAAAGTTATACCAGAGACCGTCTGCGCGACACATATATAATAGGAACTTGGTAAGTCCTTTGACTGTCGGTAGAAGATTTCGGTTATCATTATGCAGAATTTCATTCTCCAAAACTTCCAGAAAGCGTCCGACATCATCGACACAGGTAATTCCTTCATCTTTAGCGGCGACCGGTTTATAATCGGGATAATCGGCATAGATCGCAATATAATAGAGTTGCTCTCCGTTGACCGCAATCGAATCTACCAGTCTGAGAGCATGACTCAGATTGACCGGGGATCGCCTATCAGACTTACTGCAGGCAACCAAAAGCAGAATACATATTATAACTGGAAAACTGAGTTTTCGCATCTAAATCAGCCAGTCCTTTTTATCGAAAACCACATCGCTTTTATTGATACAGGCGGCGCCGATAACCGTATCGGCCCCGGCATAAATCACCACGTATTTGTCGTCATTTTCGACTGTCGCACAACTGAAAATGACGTTGGGCACGAATCCATTGATTTCCCAGTCAAGTTCCGGCTCGATAACCGGGCGCGATTGACGGGCTAGCACGCGGCGCGGATTATCGTAATCCAGCAGGGCGACACCGAGCCGGTAAGCGTTGAATTTATCGATGGCATGATAAAACAAAAGCCAACCCTGTGGATGTCTGACCGGCGGACCGGCGATCCCGATGCGGGTTGACTGCCAATCATCGTCAATTGTGGTCATGATGCAAATATGATTGGTAAAATTCTTCAAATCCGAGGAAGAAGCGATCCAGATATCGGGACGTCGACGATGCAGGAGCAGGTATTCGCCCTTGATCTTTTCCGGAAAAAGCGAAGAATTTTTATTCTCTTCATCAAGTAATACGCCATGGCGTTGCCAGTGGACAAGGTCGGTGCTCGTCGCCAGGCAAATCCGGTAATCGCCCGGAAACCGATTGGCGAAACCAACGTAAGTCATATAATACGTTTCACCGATTTTAACGATGCGCGGATCTTCCGGGCCTCGTGATTCCTGGGGCACATTATTTTTCATAATCGGCTCAGAGAGGCGATGCCAGTTAAGTAAATCCTTACTGACAGCATAACCGAAATGACTTATGTAATCACCATAATTCTTGTGTCCTCCTATATCGGTTGCCCGATAAATCATGTGGTATAATCCTTTCTCATAGACCGCCCCGGCATTGAAGACTGCGGCGCGTTCCCAGCTATGTTCTGGTACAGGTTTAAGAATCGGTTCCTGTGAGACACGAACTAATTTGATCATTTCTTTATACCTCTTTTTCTAATTTGTGATTTTATAAACATATCAATTTCATGGTATTTTAATAGGGTTTCGGTCGCACCAAAGCGGGTTGCGGTCAGCGCGGCCATGGCGTTAGCCTGTTGTCCAATTTTAAGCAACTCAGATTCGTCTAATTCACCGGGAGATCGACCCGATTTGATCAGTCCCATCAGCAATCCGGCCGTAAATGCATCGCCGCAACCGGTTGTGTCGGCTACTTTTACCTTAAAGCTAGGAATTTCTACCCGGCGTTGCCGATTTTTCAAAATACAACCATCTTTACCGAGAGTTATGGCTAAAAGCAATGTATTAGAGTAAAATAATTTAGATAATAGTTCCTCAATACACTCCGTTCCGCTCAACAACCGGGCTTCTTCCAGGTTCACTTTTAGAATCCGGCATTGGGATGCAATTGTTTCTAAAACCATTTTGGCGATGCGGGGCGTTTTCCACAGCGCTGGTCGATAATTCGGATCGAATGATGTCAGGACCTTTTCGTGATTGAGTTGATTTATTAATTGGTTAAATAATTTTCTATTTGTGGGCACTGTCAGGGGCAAAGAACCGAAATGGACGATTTCTGCTCTTTTCAGAAATTCGAGCGAAAAATCACCCGCTTTCAGCGCGGAATCAGCCGGATGCTTTTCAGCAAATTCAAAAGCGCGCTCGCCGTTATCCGCAATTTCCACAAACGCCAGGCGCGTGCGATGTACCGGATCGTTGAGCAAGAGCTCAGTATTTACTCCATTACGGTTTAAAAAATTCTTCAGGAAACGACCGAATGAATCATCTCCGACTTTTCCATTGAAAGCCACCTGACATCCTAGATGAGCCAAACCGACAGCCACATTTGCCGGGGCGCCGCCTGCGAATTTTTTGAAAAGTTTGACATCAGCCAAATCTTTCCCGGGCGCCTGTGATATCAGGTCGACCAGCGCTTCCCCCAGACATATGACATCATAAGTTTTCATCGTAAATCTATCACCGTCTTTAAACTCTTTTGCCGTTTCTGATTTTCAAAAGCGACCTGAATATCGGTTAATCCGAATGCTTTTATATCAAGTCCGTTTAATTTGATTCGTCCGGTCACAAGCAAATCCACCGCATTTTTAAAAGTGAATGGATTCAGAAAAGAGCCGATTATATTAATATCACGCCGATAAATTTCGTAAGGTACAATAGGTATTTTCTGCCCCGCCGGACTGACGCCAAAAATCACTAATCGTCCGCCGTTTTTTATCATACGCAAAGCCTGTTCGACCGCCAGAGGTGCTCCGGCGCATTCGATCACGACTTCGGCTCCGCCTTGCGTTGCGTCAAGAATTGCCTTTACGTTCCGATCACCGGAGTCATAAACCAGATCGGCGCCCATTTTCAGGCATAGTTTCCGGCGGTTTGCATCCGGCTCGACAACGATTACCTGACGAGCTGATGAAAGACGCGCCAGTTTCAGCATCAGAATACCGATCATTCCGCCGCCAAATATGAGAACGCTCTCAGCGGCTTTGATCGCGGCTTTTTGAAAACCATAGAGCGCACAGGAAAGCGGTTCCAGTAAAGTCGCCTGAAGCGGATCGGTCTTTAGCGGCATATGAAAACACTGTCCGGCGGGTGCGACACAGTATTCGGCAAATCCGCCGTCAATATCAACGCCCAGAGCCTTAAGGTTTTCGCACAGATTGACCTGGCCGCGCCGGCAATACTGGCAATGACCGCAGGCAATATTCGGATCAACCGCCACAAAATCGCCGATATTCAGATCGGTTACATCTTTCCCTTTTTCTACCACGCTACCACAAAACTCATGCCCGAGAACTACCGGCGGTGCGGCGTGCGACTGCCCGGCTATGATTTTAATATCCGTTCCGCAAACTCCGCAAACAGCGATTTTCAGCAAGACCTCATCCGGACGAATTTTGCGACATGGTTTTTCAACCAGTATTAAGCTCTTGCCATTGTAAACAACTGCGTGCATATTTCTCATCAATTCTTCAATCCGGTAGTGGCCATGCTTTCGATGAAATAACGCTGGAAGAAAGCGTAGACCAGAATAATCGGCACAGCTAAAAGGGTTGCCGCGGCGAGCTGCGCGCCCAGCTGACCGTCAGCCTGTCCGCCGACCGCGAAAATCGTTACCATTTGCGGCAAGGTCATCAACTTTTGTAATCTGATTACAATTAACGGCCAGAGCACGTCATTCCAGCTTCCCATAAATGATACAATCCCGACCGTAATGATGACCGGTTTGGAGAGTGGATAAATAATCTTGAAAAGAATTTCGAGATCATTACAACCATCGATTTTGGCGGCGTCAATCAGGTCCTGGGGGATGTCCATAAAAAATTGTCTGAAAAGCAGAATCCCAAAAGCACTGATCATCCCTGGCACGATCAAGGCTATGTAACTGTCCACCCATCCGAATTTGACCATTAAAATGTACATTGGTATCAAAGTAATCTGGAATGGAATAACCATCGTGAAGAGAATCACTCCCAGCAGAAAATCACGACCGAAAAAACGCAGGCGCGATAGGGCGTACCCTACAATCGAACCAAATAGGATCACCGAGAATGTGACGCAGATTGAAACGAATAAACTGTTCAGGAATGCGCGGGCGATCGGGATTTTCTGGAACACAGCGGCATAACTGCGCAAACTGAAATTCGACGACCAAAGCCCAATCGTTCCAATCTCGATTTCCGGCTTGAAAGTCGCGGATATCATCCATAAAAACGGGTAGGCGAACATCAGACCGCCAATAATCAGTAAAATATAGGTTATTGGCTTTTTCATCAGTCCTTCCTCTCAACGAATTTTTTCTGGATTAAAACCACCATCAGGATGATAAACGCAAAGAAAAATCCAAGCGTCGCCGCGTAACCCATATGCCCGAAATAAAAAGCCTGGTTATAAATGTACAGCATGGCTGAAAGCGTACTGTTCATTGGCCCGCCGCCGGTCATAACAAACGGTTCGATGAATAACGAGAATCCACCGATTGTTGATAAAATCACCACCAACACTATCGTGCTGTTCAAAGCCGGCAAAGTAATATGGAAAAATTGCTGAAGTGATCGGGCGCCGTCAATTTCGGCGGCTTCATACAAATAACGCGGAATGCCCTGCAAACCGACTAAAAACAAGACTATGTACAAACCGACATTTTTCCAGGTTGCCATAATCGCGATGGACGGCATCGCCCAGTTAGTATTGATCAGCCAGGGAATTTTCGTAATACCGAGCTTCGTCATTAGTAAATTTAGCAAGCCGGTCTCGTAGGCATACAATTGTTGCCAGAGAATCGTAATCACGACGCCCGATACAACCACCGGTAAAAAGTAAAGCGCCCGAAAAAAGCCTTTTAATTTGATCTTCCGATTCAGCAAAAGCGCCAGCATCAGGGCTACAATAATTTGCAATGGAATATGAATAACCAGAAAGACAAGTGTATTGCGGATTGAGATAAAGAACTGGATGTCCTGAAAAAGCCGACTGAAGTTGCGCAAGCCAATCCATTGCATCGGTGTGACAACATTCCATTTATGAAAAATAAGAATAAAGGAAAACACTATCGGAAAGCCGATAAACAGACAGAAATACAAAACGTACGGAAGACTCATCAGGTAGCCGGTTCGGGAGCTGTTTTTAATTACCGAAGGTCTGGTATTCCTCATCTTTTACTCCAGGCAATAATCACCTGCGCCCTTTTGGTCGCTTTATTGATCGCCTCTTCGGGGGTCCGTTTGTTGTAGACCGCACAGGCTTCGTATTCCTGTGAAATGGCATCGAATATCTCTTTCAAAACCGATGAGCCATCCACGCCACGCGTATAAGGTGCCTGCTCGGCAAATTGCATCATCATTGGATTTTGCTGAAAATAATTATGATAAAGCGGATCCGTAGTCAAATTTTTCCTCAAAGGAATCTGACTGCAAATCTCCAGCAATCGCAAATCGGCCTGAGCCGATATCAGGTATTTGGCAAATTGCCAGACGGCTTCGGGGTATTTAGTCGTACTGAAAATTGAAATATTCTTATGATCGCCGTAAGTATAGACCAGCCCGGTATGATCATCCGGCACCGGAATCGGTGAAATGCCATACTCGAATCCGGGCGCCTTGAAATTCTCCACATGGGTAATATTCCAGGGCCCGGTAAACTGGGTCGCGACTTGTCCGGCCAAAAAAGCATCGCCCTGGAAAGTCGTCAACGGATAATAGCCGTTTCGGTATATCTCGCTGAAAAACTGAAAAACTTTCACCGAAGCCGTGTTCTCAAAGGCAATGTCGGTGCCGTCAAAAAGGGTTTCACCGCCCGAGGCCGCAATATAAAAGGTATAATAATCGAACAATCTTTGCCACCAGATCGGACGTATATCACGGTAGCCCATCCACTGGTCGATACGACCGTCACCATCGACGTCTCTGGTAATTTTTGCTGACGCGGTTAAATATTCACTATATGTGCGAATTGGTTTGGTAACGCCGGCTTCCCGGTACATTTTTTTGTTGTACATAACCATGATCGGATTGGTCTTCCACGGAATCTGGTAATAATGCCCATCCGGAGACCTGAACGATTCGAGCAATGCCGCCGGCATCCGTTTTTGCACATACGCTATAAAATCCGGGAATTGATCAAACCGCACCAATCCACCCGAGGAAGTAAAATCGTCCATCGCTCCCGGCCACATATTCGAACAAATATCCGGGGTGGTCTTTCCAGCGATCGCCGCCAGGAGAGCTTCCTCTGACGACTGACTGGCGGGAATTGGTTGCAGAAATACCTGGATTTGAGAATTATCGGCATTCCAACTATCGACTAATTCTCTCGCAAAATTAATTTCATCCTGATTGGAGGCGCACCAGTAGGTCAGTCGGACGGCGCCCTGCTCCGCAACAGGTTGCGCCGCCCGCTTCTTTTCACAGGAAGTATTGAGCGCGCACGAAAGGAGAAGAAAGGTTATTATTGCCTTATTGTACGTCATATTTCCTGTTCTAAAATTGTACAATTAATTTATCGTCCGAACCAGTCATTTCAAAACAGATCCTGGTTAAATATCCGTACACCACTTTGTTAGTCAACCAACCTTCACTCAGCGGCTGTCCGTTCAATGTTACCTGTACAGGTTTTTGGGGACTAATTATAGCGGTCTCATTATTTAAGGAAGGAATTCCGCGAAGAGTTAATAATAGTTGCCGACTTCGATATTGGCATTGATGCAGAATGGCGTCTGTGGTTTTTAAATACGGCTCTTTCGGAGAATCGCCTAAAATGATCTCGACACTTTTTACTGGCGGCATTTCTATTGGGAATACCGCTGAATGCGCTAGCTTGCCGTCATATTTCAGGGTTTGGATAATTTCGCCATGCCCACTGATATCGACCAACGTCGGCTGACCATTGACAAATAGCGTAAACTGACAAGCGTTCTGGTCTTTCGGTAAAAATGGCTCGAGCGCAATATTCCAGTCATTTTCCCGCACTCCGTACAGATGATAGAGGCAATTCAGATACCATGCCCCCGCCCATAAAAACTGCGGTTTGTCCACACTGCCGTATTCAGCCGGATTTTCCCGATTGGCATTGCGAACTTCATAATAAGCCGGCTGACCGTTGGGACCTTTCATGATGCCGTGTAATGACATTGTCTGAGCGATGAATTCGGCCGCCGCTTGCTTCTCATCATTGGCGATCAGCGCCAGAGCGTACCAGGCATTACCCTGCGGCCAAACGCCGCCATTGAAGTAGTAATACTTCGCGCCGGCTTCATTACCGACGAATTGCATAAAATCGCCCCATTTTTCAAAATCCATCGGAAAGGCATTGTAGATACCGACTTTCGGATCAACCATTCTGGATGTTGCGGTTTTCACCAGACGATCCCGCTTATCGGCATCCAAAAAACCATAATGCGCCGCCAGCAAGGAGCCAATATAGTAGTGTTCGTCCAGCGTTCCGTCATTATGATAATTCACCAGAAAGTTCAGATCCTCATGCCACAATTTCTGCACCAGCGCCGTCTGCATAACGTCCGCTAATTTCCGGTATTTTTCTACTAGCTCGGAATTTTTATTCAAGACAGTAGAAATGTAAATGTAATCCCGCAGACTCTTGATCGCCAAAATCGTCATGTAGGTTCGCGGTCCGTAATTGTGCCCGATGTCCCACCAGTCCGGTCGGTACGACCACATCAGGTTATCTTTTTCCAGAGTTAAAAGCGACCGTTCGATACTTTTCGCAATAAACGGATACAGTTTTTCAAGAAATGCCCGGTCGCCGGAATGACGCAGATATTTGGCGCTCACTTGCACAAACCAAAAATTGTTCCAGTTGTCGGAGCTGGCGTATTCGGTCACATATTTGCCATCTTTCCAGTAATAGGCATGCGGAATGATATGGTTTTGATCGGCATGCCGGATAATATAATCCAGGTCGCGCCTTACCCGTTCCGGCTCGTAATTTACCGCCGCCAGATCGGTTACCTGAACATCGTGAGTGAAATAAAAATTATATTCCGCCGGGCAAGGCATCGGCACAATTTCGCCGTCCAGATAATGGGCATTGGACGCCAGCACCGCCCGGGCATAAGCCGTCGAGTGATCACTTGCCGGCGAACCGGTTTTCAGAACGCTTTTTTTAAAAGCCTGTTCATTGACGAATTTTTCATACCGGTCAATTTCCGCCGGGTAATTTTTTCGGAGATATTCAACCAAAGGTTTACTTTCCTTTGGTTTGGACGAACCGATGATCTGAACGATATTCAGCGCTTCGCCGGATTGTAATTTCTTCTTATAAATAAATCCGGCATAAGGCGGCTGATCCGGTGCGGCGCTGGAGCATCCCACCGGCAATTCGCCGGCATTAGCCACAAAAACTACCGCCGAATCGGCGTCGGCGGCATCAAATTTTGTATAAATCGTATTATCTTCAATCTCCGAATCGGCCCGCTCGATCCAGCGAAAGGTATGGCAGGTGCGAATCGAAGTCCGCAGTTGCGTTTCAAATTGAAAATATTGCGATTCGGTGGAGTTATTGACGATACGGATACTGAGCACCATGGCTGGTTTCTTATGGCAAAAGCGGTAATCGGCTTTTATAGAGTAGTTCTCGCTATTATCGTAAAAACTGACCGCATAGGGCGTCAGATCAAATTCGGCTGGCTCTTTGCCAGTTTCAATCGCCGGAGAGTCGCCGATCTGCAATTTCCAGTCCGCTACAAAAGAGGTGTCCCGCGTCCAGTAATCGTGGCTATGGTCAATGCTATTCGCCACCGGATAGAAGAAGCTGATCCGCTGGGGAATCATGCAACTGTGATGAAACGACGCGCCGACATAAGGTCCGCCGACTTCAATCTTGGCATCACCGTCAAAATTAACGGCCAGATCAGGCTTCGACTCCCGGAGATTCGTACAACCCGCTACCATCAGACTGATGCTCACTATTAAAATTTTACTGACAATTTTATTAATCATTCTTTACCTTGGATTATATTTGATTATTAATTCACTGTCGGTCTGAGTGTGTATTACATTTATGCCGATTCGATAACTATCACCAACCCTGGTTACTTCATAATTCTCAATTGTCCGGTTTTCAAAATTTATCCCACCCGGTTTAGCCGATGCCAAAATACACACCCGATTCCGATGTCCCGGAAAGGCTTTCAAGACCGCGCTCAACTCGCCTTTACGCGAATTATAATCACAGGACAAAACGATGGCTTCCGCCGACTCCAGATAGGGTTGCCCGGGCGTTTTACAGGTAAACTGATATTCCGCCTCGCGGTCGGATTTCTTAAAAATCGCCGACGCTGTTCTTGTCATAGATACGTCTTTTTGGATCAGAATATTTTTCTTTTTCCCTTCAATATTCAAATCAAATTCACAAGCGCTTTGCCCCTCCGGTAAAAAGGGCTGGATCGAGATGTTCCAGACATTTTCCTGAACGCCATAGAGATGGTAGAGCGCATACAGATACCAACCCGCCGCCCAGAGAAAATTCGGCTTGTCTATTTTTCCATACATCGCAGGATTATTAGCGTCACTACAGCGATATTCGTACATCGCCGGCTGACCGTTGGGGCTGTCAATAATTCCATCCAGGGTCATGTTCCGGCGAATAAACTGTGCGGCTTTTTCCGGCTGACCGGTCGCCATCAATCCCAGGCTGTACCAGGCGTTGCAGTGATTCCAGACGCCGCCGTTGGCATAATGATAGGGCGGTCCAACTTCGTTGCCTTTGAATTTCAGGAAATCACCCAGCCGGTGAAAATCTGCCGGATAAACCGTATAGGTTCCGATATGCGGATCAACCAGGTTTTCAGCGGCAGTCGCGATCAGTCGCTGTCGTTTTGCATTATCCAATAAACCGTAATGCGCCGCCAGCAGTGAACCGCTGTAATAATGCGGATCCAACTCACCGTTTTCATAATAATTCATCAGGAATCCGGACTCGCCGCTCCACAGTTTTTGCTCCAGTGCGGTCTCCATTTCCTCAGCCATTAGTTCATACTCAGGTAATTTCTCTATATTCTTTTGCAATACTGCCGAAATATAGACGAAATCGCGGATGCCCTTGATCGCCATGATCGTCATAAACGCCCGCGGTCCGAAATTATGACCGATGTCCCAGCCGTCCAGATAATAAGCGTACAACAAACCGTCCGCTTCTTTACTGTGCAGGGCGTAATCCAGACTTTTTTGTAAATAAGGATAACAGCGGCGCAGCATTTGTTCATCATCAGAATGCCGCAAATAACTGGCGGCTACCTGGATGAACCAGAAATGGTTCCAGTTATTGGAATCGGCGTACTCGGTCCGAAAAGCGCCATCTTTCCAGTAATAAGCATGCGGAATTATGAAATCGTCCGTGGCATGCTTCAGGATAAACTCCAGGTCGCGTTTGACGCGCGGCAGATCGAAATTCACCGCCGCCAGATCCGTGACCAGCACATCATGCGTGAAATAAAAATTGTACTCGGCCGGACAGGGCATTGGAATCAGTACGCCATCGATATAATGATCCAGAGATGCCAGCATGGCTTTCGCCCAATAAACCGACCGATCGAACACCGGATCGCCAGTATTAAAACTATATTCGCCGATGGCTTTATCCGTTATAAAATTCTCATATTCGGTGACTTCCGACCGATAATTTTTTATCGCATATGCTATAAAATCCCGAACTTCATGAGTAAAACTTGAACCAACCAGTTGTACGATTTGGATCTGTTCGTTGGGTACCAATTCTTCACTATATAAATAAGATATTGCCCCCTCATCCAAATCGGTCTCAACCGGCTTTGCAGTCGCATTGGCGATGAACAGGACAATATTTTCAATCTCCGCATCGGAATAGTGAGCAACCGCGTTGAAGTTTGTGGAATCGTATTCGGTTCGCTCTGCCTGAATCCGGCGGTAAGTATGGCAGGTGCGAATCGTATTACTCAGTCGGGTTTTCAGTTCAAACACTTCGGTTTGGTCACCGGGATTTTTCAAGGTATAAGTAATCACCATCACCGGTTTGTCTTTACAAAATTGATAGGCAATCTGAATGTTGTCCTGATAAAATTTCACATTATAGGGTGTCAGATCGAATTTTGCCGATTGACGCTTGAATTCGATCCACTCGCCAACCCCGATTTTCAGACCAACCTCCATCGCAAAAGTAGTATCCCGGAACCAGTAATCCGTGCTTTCATCAATGCTGTTCGCAATGGGATTGAAAAAACTGATCCGCTGGGGAATCATGCAACTGTGATGAAACGACGCGCCGACATAAGGCCCGCCGACTTCGATCTGCGCATCACCACTGAAAGCTACCGCGAGGTTGATATTTTGAGGATTGTGTTTGGGAGAACAGGAGTAAAAAGAGGTTAAGGTTAAGGCTAAGGTTAAGGTTGAGATTAAGAATTGGAGGGCTGATTTGGACAGGTGTAAAAGCATTTTTGGCATGATTATAATGTTCTCATTTCAATTTCACGCACTTCTTCACCGCCGTAAAATCACCGGCACTCAGGCGAATGAAGTAAATTCCCGAACTCACGTTTTGTGCGTTCCAGACTGCGGAATAACGTCCGGCTGGTTTATTCTCGTTGACCAAGGTCTGCACCAACCGCCCGGTCAAATCGAAAACCTGTAACTTAACCGTAACCACCTGCGGCAGATCGTATTTGATTGTGGTAACCGGATTGAAAGGATTGGGATAATTCTGAGATAGAGTGTAACAATCTGGAATATTAAAATCTTCAGATTCAGGCTCGGTAATAGGTTTACTTAATGACCAGGTCACAACTTCTCCAATTGCCTCGCGAGCCATATATGTCAGATCATCTTCAGGGTATTTTTGTTTTAACATTTCTGTATATTTAAGTGCTTTCTCTTTATCACCAAGGTCATTTAACGCGGTTAAAACCATAGCATACATTGCCATTTCTTCGGTTATTGAATTTGGATATTTACTTATTATCCTTTCGGTTTCATACAACGCTTTACTGACATCTTTATCATCCAGATATATATTTATTAGTAATGAATGTGCCATCGGATAAACATTGCTATCGATTTTTGAATTGCTCAATAATCCGTTCAAATAATCGGATAGTCCTTCTTTACCGATTTTATTGTACAAGTGATACATTTTTACTAAAGCTATATTTGCATATTCATTATTTGAAAAATTCTCGACCAATATCTTATATACACTAATAGCATCTTCAATCTTTCCATCAAGAAACAGATAATAACCCCAGAGCCAGAGATCAGAAAGACTGTTTACATCGGGATTATCGGGATCGAAACCAGCCCATTTATTTTTACTATTATACTCAGAATAATCCTCGAACGTCGGCTTAGCTAACGACGAGCCGCCACCGGGATCACTTCCGAGTGCATATGAATAATTTATAGATGATCCATAACTGGCTATTCTGACCGGCGAAGTTCCCCACCAATTATATTCGGCTTCAATATCAGTATAAAAGTAAGCTGTCGCATCTCTGGTAGAATTATTGCAAATACTGTTATATCCGCCGATTCTGGCACCCGGGTAATAACCATGACTACCCATAAAAAGATCTGAATAATACTGGGCATATACTCCATATGAATTTTCTGTAATAACATTATTGCCTTTCCCGGATCCAGAGGTAGGACCAAATTCCGGACTAGAACCCGAAACAAAGTATACTCCATATGTATTGTTATCTTGAATAGTATTTTCGAAGAATTTCGGAGAACCTCCAGAGAATAAAACACCACTGCCATTATTTATTATTAAATTATCAGTAATAATAGGATCAGAAGATGTTCCGTAAATACCGGTTCCATTATCAGATATTAAATTAGTTTCCATATATGCCGGAGATGATTGATATAAATAAATGCCGTAATTTGAATGTGAAATTGAATTGTTCTGAATCTTTGGATTTGCCCGGTTACAATAAATGCCGTACTGGGCATACTTTATATTACAATATTTTATCTTGCATGAAGCATCCACGCTGGAATCTTCAAACCGGATGCCGTACCAATCATTCTTTGCCGGATTCTCATTAAACGAAGTAAAAACAATCGGGTTTTCATCAGTTCCCTCAGCAATCAAGGTACCATTAACTGTCATCCGGGTATCTTCATCAAATAATACAAACACTCCCGAATCGATTTCCAATGTCACGCCGCTATTTACCGTCACATCTCCTGTCACATGAATAAAATTTTCCGTCCAGGTTGTATTACTGCTGATAGTCCCGGACACATCGGCTAAACCAAAATAGTCAAAAAAACCCCTCTGATCAAATATATTCAGGAGGATTGTCAGATGTTCGCCATCACATAAGTCGCGATCCGCTTGTAACATACCGTAAATAACGTCATGAACCGGAGAGGAAATACTCACATGACTTATTCCATCCAAAAGCAATGTTGTAGCAATATCACGACCGATCGAACCATTTTCCTCAATATCCATTATCGTCGAAGCCCAGAGAGTGCCTTTCATGTAAATTTTTTCTTCATCACTAAGTTCTACAGGTGGAAATAACCAATTTTCTTCATAATTATAATCATCTTCAAGAGTACGTCCGCTCCAGGATTCACCATTGCCATCTCACGGGAATATTTTATCCGCTTGGAAAGATGACAACTGCCTTCGATAACTGATTGCCAGGTAATCGCCGATGCCTTCGCTGACGCCGCGCTGATCACCACCAAATCCATAACCGGCGATTAATGCATCGTGAATCGCGTGCCCGTATTCATGCACTACGACATCCTGATCTTCACCATCGTCTACGTAGTCATCTTTAAAAGATATACGACAAAAGGTAGGATAATATCGAGAGTAACTTCCATGCGCATCATAACGCATATATTCACCTGTATCCCAGACCAGATTAAAACCTAACGAACCTACATATTCCCTAATGGTATTTATATGATAATATATATTTACTTCCTCAAAGCCTATCTGACTACGATTATATATAAAAGATGAACTCGCGTTTGTTACAGGTGAGATATATGGCGATTCCGCGTCAACTGATTGTACATATTTCCCCTGTAAGCAGTACACGCCTCCGACCGGATCATTCAAATTGGTCAGCGTCACCGTTTTATAGGCGCCCTGCAGTTCCTGGTAATCTGCATCATTCTGATCAGTCAACGATGCGTCGTTAAGAGCGCTGATCGGGTCGGGATTAAATACACTTCCAGATCCGTTGACATAATTAACCATTAAATTTTGGATCTCTATTATCTCCCCGGAATTTGCGTTAATAAATATTTGCCAGTCGCCAAGCGGTTCGCCAGCGCCAAAATTCACCTTCCAGACTAAATTTGCATTGGAAAGAGAATCCTGATAAATATACAGATCGCACTGCGGTGAAGCGAAGAGAGTTGTTTCATCCACATTTATTTTTTCAAATGCATTTTCAATGGCTTTTTCAATGCTGATATTTGGATTAGTTGACTTTAAATCAGTAATATTCTTATTGCCATTGACAACCATCGTAATTCTATTATGTTTATTGATACTAACCACAGTTTCCGTACCAAACACGGGAATTCCCTGATAGGTTTGTAAAAACGTAACACTCTTCCCCGAAGGGCTTTCGATAGTCTGGATAGGCTTCAGATTTGAAACACTGGAAATGCTAAATAATTCTTTATTATCTTCCAAATATTGCCTGGCGATCTCCTCGGCAGAGCCATGATAAACCGGCGACTTGATATTATACTTAGCCGCAATGACTCCGGTTTTAGCATTAATCCTGCAATTATTCCGATATTCGTACATATCCGCATTTCGTTGTTGCGCAAAAAGAAATGTACTTATGAAAAGAGCAATAAAACACGATTTCATCAGTAATGTTTTCATATTAGCCTCCTTGGTAAAATAAAATCATTATTTCAATAAAATTATTTTCCTTCTTTCCATTCTACCATTCATAACAAGTTGACATATATAAATACCCGACTCCAGCGGTTTGTCTGAGTTACTTTTTCCATCCCATCGCACCTGATAATTTCCTGGGTTTTGGTTTTTATTGATTAAAGTTCTGACTTCTTCTCCCAGAATGTTAAATATTTTCAACTCAACATGGGTATTTTGATATATCATATATCTTATTGTGGTTTGTGAATTAAATGGATTAGGATAATTCTGGTATAAACAAATTTCTTCTGGTATTGATATATCCTCATTATCAATCACTGTCAATCCACTCAGATCGGCACGATAAATAACGAGCGTATGATAATCCATATTGTACCCAACGGCATAAGCCATTCTGTCCGCCTTAAGAATTCTCAGTTTCCCAAAATTGCAATCAAGACTATCTATCTGGGTTTCCCAATTCTCTCCGCCATCACAAGTCCTCAATATTCTTCCACCGCTTGCTAGTATCCAGCCGTGTTTGTCATCGAGGAAACCAATATCTTTATAAGATCCCTCTCCATAAAAACTTTTAATATTCCAATTTTCACCACTATCAATAGTAGAATAAATAAATGCCGTGGAAAATGGATAACTTGTCCCGACGGCAAAACCTTTTAGCAAATCAATAAAATCTACTCCTGATAACATTGCCGCCAAAGAATCCTGGTATTGCCAGGTTTTACCACCGTCAATTGTATTTGCTAAATATCCGGAATCAGTAGCATATTTATTACCAGTGCTGACTATCCAGCCTAAACAATCATTGACAAAACAAACATCACTTGGTGGGAAATTATCAAAGGTATCGTTACTCTTTTCCCAGGTATAGCCGCCATCCGCTGTAAACCAGCGGTCTTCACTAAAAGCGATTCCATTTAATTTATCAAAGAAATAAATCTTATATATACGGGATGAAAGATGTTCATCGGATATTCTCCTGTCAATCCAGGTCTCACCGCCATCTTCGGAAATCAACGCTCCGGCAACACTATCATTATACATGGCTATGAAATAATCCGGCTCCATCGAATAAATTGAATACGTATCAGTATACTCAACGTTAAATTTTTGGCTATTAATAAATTTTATAATCCAGGTATTGCCACCATTTTGTGTTCGAAATATTTTTCGTATCAAATCATAGTTACCCGATTCATTTTCTTCTGCTTCAATAGTTGATATCCATCCAGTATCTTTATTTGTAAAACAAATATTACTACTCCAGTGAAAATCCATTGTATCATCAGGTAGAACCTGCATTTTTACTTCTTCCCAGGTTTGAGCAAGTAACATCTGGCTAATTAATA
>Ga0265293_10006695_pt1 | contig 18197 bp, 22 predicted proteins | sample Munlanlewell138R_FD_192505 | JGI IMG/M metagenome (GOLD analysis project Ga0265293, IMG submission 192505) | Leachate microbial communities from a municipal landfill in Southern Ontario, Canada - Leachate well 138R | ecosystem: Engineered > Solid waste > Landfill > Unclassified | place: Canada...
GAATTTCGCTCAACCGCATCATTTGAGTCGACATAGTACACTCCCTTTTTCTTGTCGTTTACGGCCCACTTGGTTCAGGATGTCATAGAAAGAAGTACCCGTCAAAATCGCCAAGCGATCGGTAGCCAATTTTCTGGTAAATATTGTTGGATGTTGGATTGGAGAGGTCCGAGAACAGCGAACAAAACTCGTATCCTTCGTCCAAGAGCTGTTGACTGAGGGCCGCAACGCAGCTCGTGGCATACCCACGACCCCTAAGTTCCTTCGGCGTATAGACAAGGTTGATCGTGACGCCACGCTTAGTAGGACGACTCCGAGCTGCCATAGAAACGGGCTTTCCCTCCTGTTCCCAAAGATAGACAGACTGATCGGATAAACGCCTCTGTGCATGCTCCCTACACTTCTCCGGATCAGGGACAGAATTGAGTGAGGCATCTTTCAGGAACTCTCCTATACCCTGAACCAAGAACTCCAGGTCACCATCGTCTGCCACACGTAAACGTCCCGCGCCAATGACCTCCCTGTTCACTTCTCGAAGCTCATACACTCGCATATGCATATCCAACTCTACGAGGCAATTAGTCTTCCGTTTCCAAATGTCGACGAAAGCCTCAACCAGCTCCTTCGGACCTAGGACCCCGGGAATAAGCAGATTCCTATCAAGAATAGCGTTCGATAGTTGTTCTAGATCCTCGCGGTCAACACCCAAAGGACTATAGAGGATGAGTTTCTCAGGGATAGTCATGACTGCAGTCAGAACCAAACCGCGCGCATCACTCAGAGTCACAAGTTCCACATGTCTGTAGTACGAAGGATCCTTTTGTAGCCTCAGGGAAATTCCTAACATGAGATTGTTTATCGCTTCGTCAGCCTCCAGATGTGCCAGGGTCAGATCCAAAAAGCTGTGAATAGTGCTATGCCAGACTACTCCCATCCTCCCACCTCTACTTCACCACGTTTTTCATACATTTCGCTGGGTTTTCATGGAGTCCTCTAAGAAGGCTCGTGCAGGATTCAAGCAACGGCCGCAGAATGCTTTCAACAATGCAGGCTGGCGCAACCCCCAAACGGATTCGGAAGGAGTTTATCCGATGACCATCATTCAGGCTACACTGTGGACTCTTGCCTTTCTTGCCGTTCTACTCTTGGTCACTGCTCTAAACGTGATTATTTGGAGACGGTGGCTTGGTGATCTTGCCCCTTGGCTAAACCTCTTGAGCCTGGGGACTATGGGTGTCCTTTTCTTTAGCTACATGGCAGAAATCACCGCCATCACACCCAACTTTGCGTTTTCTGGTTTCAACGATCTACTCTTGGCGCTGATTGCCCCCTGTGTCATGTTTGCTCTTTTGGATCGGGGCCTTGACCCCTTCCTAGAACGGTGTTTTCCTCACAGTGAGAGAACCTACCAACAGAGTCTTGCCACACTCAAGCAGTCACCTTGGGCTAGTCTGATCCATGTTGGCTTCCTTGGGCCCATCGTCGAAGAACTCCTCATGCGAGGCTTTGTCTTAAATGGGCTACTTGACCAGCACAGCTTGTTCATCTCCTTGATGATCTCGTCTGCACTATTTGCCCTACTGCACTTCAACATGGTGCAGACTGTCTCTGCTTTGATAGCAGGGCTGATCCTTGGCCTACTCTATATCTACACGGACTCTGTTGTGCCTTGCATCATTGCGCATTGTCTCTACAATTTGCTTTCTTACATCCGGTCTACTCCTAAAACCGACTTGAAAACCTCCCGCAAGGATGCCTCTTGAGAATGAACCCGCAATACGCGGCTAATCCGACGCAACTCGTCGATGTCACGGCCGAGGCCATCCTTTTTCAAGTCGAACGACACGGAGAAGACTCTCCCATCTTGCGTAGCCATAATGGGCCGTAGCCCCTCCACAGCCTGTCTGAACTCGTCAAGTGGCACCTTGGGTATGACGTCGATTTGCACATAGTCTCTTCCATAGAGTAGTTTAAGCTCCGCTGGTTCACCTTCAGCTATGATTTGGCCATTATTCATAAACGCGACACGTCCACAAAGCTCATCTGCTTCCTCAAGGGAATGGGTGCTCATGAACACGGTCTTGCCCTGCTCTGCAAAGAAACGTATGTGACTACGAATCAGCTCCACAGAGGCCAAATCCAAACCACTCGTTGGCTCGTCCAAAACCAGCAAGTCCGGATCACTAAGTAGTGCACGACAGATGAGGAGACGTTGCTTCATTCCTTTTGAATACTGAGCCACGGGCTTGTTGCCTGCTTCAGTCAGCTGGAACTCCTCTAGCAAACCAGCTGCTCTTTTCTTGGGCACACCATACAGTGATGCAAAGAAATCTAGATTCTGCCGTCCCGACAAGCGCCCGTAAAGGTTAGGTTCTTCAAATACAACACCGATGCATCTACGTATCCTGTTGCTATGGGGATGCATCTCCTCGCCTAAAATCGTGCAGTGTCCTTCAGTCGCACTACTCAAGCCGGTTAATATTCTGATCGTACTGGTCTTTCCCACACCATTTGGCCCCAAAAAACCGAACACTTCGCCAGCCTTAACAGTGAAACTGATATTATCTACAGCCACAAACTCGCCATATCGCTTTGTGAGTCCTCTGACATCAATTACGTTCATGGCTTCGACTCCTCTTCCTCCATGGCGCTGGGATCCCACAGTAGATACAAGGACTCTTGCGGTGTACCCGCACCAACCAGGGCCACGTAGACTGTCTTGGAGATTCGTTGAGTGCGTTGGGTTCCACTAACAAAGTGGGCTCTATACTTTACATCGACACCATATACTTGCAGGCTCGCATCTTCTGCCACCATCTGCCTCAGAGTCCGGGGCAATCTCGGGTTCTCACTAACGTCACCTACCGCAACATCAGTCAACTTCAAACTGAGCTTGGCAGAATGATGCTGTTGAAAGGCTACATACTCTTCTTCTGACACGAGTTCCGCGATTCTTGGATACATCGCGGCATAGACCTCAGCAAACGCTTGCGACCCATAGTCATCGTAGACGTTTCTGACAAAGTCCTGCATTCGACTCGAATACGGATGTTCTCCATAGCATACACCTCGCAGGAGCAAACAAACAGAGAAAACTATGAGCAGGATCTTCCTATGCATTGGCTTTCACCATCCTTCGATGTGTAATGCGTGCTGCAAAGATCAGGGCTGTGGTGAGAACGAGGAGAGACAAAACCTCCGGCAAGACGTCTGTTATCCCCTGCCCATGAAGCAAGACAGACTCCAGACCAGTAAACACATGGAACGTTGGGACCAAGCCGGCTAACCTGCGTGTCAAAGCAGAAAGATCGGAGATCAGTGCAGGAAACAGCAGTGGAAAATAGATCATTGTGGCTACCGAGCGAGCTGCTGATTGACCGCTTGCCAAGACTCCTATGAGCAGTCCAATGGAAGTGAAGCACAGTGCTCCAAAGAACGTCAACGTGCCAAGAGCCAACCATCCTGAAACGGTCAACCCTACCACACGGTTCAGGGCCAACATGATCACAACCGTAAGCAGACTGAGTAGAACCCCAAAAAGACCTTTCCCAAGGAGAAGTTCACCATAGCCAGCCGGTGAAACGCCTATAGCGTCAATAGTTTTGGTGTCCTTTTCCTCCGCAAATATACCAGAGACAACCATAACTCCAATCATACTCATGGTAACGGTAATCCAGACGGGAAGCACCGAACGACTTACAGTGGTGTTGCCCACTGCAACGATCTCCAGGTCATACCGAAGAGGTAGGCCAAGATAGGTGTCGACCAAGTGCCTAACATGTTCGCTGAGGGCAAAGAAGTACACCGGTCGTCCACTATCTAGGAAAACCATAAACTCGTCCTCGCTCTGGACCTCAATGAAGCCATGCACTTCTCCTCTTCTGACAAGCTCCTGACCGTCTTCGGCGTTGGAGACCGCAGTTACAACAAAGTTCATGGCAGAATCCATGACATAATCCGTGAAATCAGATTCGGTCTCCTCATAGATGGCGAGCGAAAAGTTCTTGGGTGCCTGCACATCATCCAAGACGCCAAAGAGAACCGATGCTACAATCGGAAGGATAAGGGCTATCAGGATCGATCGATTTTTAACCGACTCAATAAAGTCTTTGCGCACAAATGCCCATATACGTCGTGATTTCTCGCCCATGTTTTTCTCCTCACCAAAGAATAAAGGAGAGACGCCGCAAGGGATCTCTCCAGTACTGCCTGGACCGCCAGGCAAGCAAGCGTTTCCAAACACAACCTACTATCTGTGTTAGGGCGTGACCCTACTTAACAAGTAGATGACGACCCAAATCACAACAACAGCACCGATCAATTCGAGCATGCATCTGACCTCCTCTTCGAATCCAGTATATTATCATCTTATTCGACGTGCTAGGCTTTAACTCCTATTTCATTGAGTCAAAAACCTAGGCGTTCAGAATTCCATATGTCTCATTTACCGTTTGGACGAAAATAATGCCGTTTCCTGGCTCGTCAATCTTCATATTATCACGAACAGCTTTCACGATTCCGCTTGTGGATCCTTTTCTGGTCAGCATCAACACGATCTCTTTTTCAGGTTCAATTTCCATGTTGAGCAACGTCGCGGTCTCATGGATACCTGAGCCACGGGCATTAATGATTGTCCCGCCACGTGCGCCCACGGCCTTGGCGTGTTCCATGACCTTTTCTCCATTTCCTTTATCTACAACGACAAAAATCGCTTGATACATGCTCTCAACACCTCCGTCTTCAGCGTTGAACTCATATTCATAGTGTCCTGAGCCAATAAAAGCTCCAACGGACATCACAAAGGCGATACCGTGATTAGGTCTGCTAAAGTCGAGCTCATCGTTGATCAACTCAAGGGTTTGACGAGCTACTGACTTTTCAGCCACCATCAATACGATCTCTTTGCGTATATCAGTTAACTCCAAAAACTCCAACAAGCGGTTGTGCACGGTGCCCCGCCCGAGCATAATCGTGCCGCCAGAAACACCATTCCGCTTCGCCATGCCCAACACTTTGCTTCCCAAACCAAAGTTCACGATGACACAAATAAGCTCATAGTGTTTCATTTCAGGATTCACCTGTTGCATCTGCCTCAACCCCCCGTTTGCGAGACTTCACTTCAAAGACAACTCCGAGGCTTAGTAGAGTAATGATCCCCATCATGGCAACAACCGCGATCATTCCCAAACCATCACGGAGCAAGTCTGCCCCTTCAAACGCACTCGCTGCACCTTGCGTGAAGGCAAGGATAAAGGTTGTAGTCAAGGGGCCTGTAGCTACGCTGCCCCCGTCGAAACCAATTCCTATAAAGAGGTTTGGAACGAAGGGAATCATCACAATGGCAATCAGATATCCCGGTAGCAGAATATGCCAGAGGTTGAGCCATGGAACGAGAATTCGAATCGCAGAAAGCAGAATAGCGCTGCCAACGCCAAGGGCCAGTGAGGCTGCTACCGCCTTTCGCTTCACATATCCGCTGGTCACTTCTTCAATTTGGTGGGTAAGCACATGTACCGAAGGCTCTGCCAGTATGGTCACAAAACCGAGAATGAAGGAAATTATCAAGAGCCAGATCTTATTGTCTAGGGATGCTACAAGATAGCCAAGTTGACTGCCGACTTCCATGAATCCACCATTGACTCCCATGAAAAAGAGAAACATGCCCAAGAGCGTGTAGGCAAATCCCTTCAAGATTCTCGCAAACTGCCTTTTCTCAAACTTCAAGAACACCCTCTGCAGAACAAAGAGTGAAACAGCGAGGGGTAGAAGGGCAATGAAACTATTTCTCATAGACTCTGGAATGATATTCCAAAAAGCGCTCATAATAGGTCCCGCTTCAGCTACTTGTGGTTCCAGACTGATCACTGGATACTCTTGCGGCGGTGTAAATATGTTTAGGATCATTACTGCTAAGATAGGACCCATTGCCCCGGCACCAATCAACCCAAAACTGTCCTCTTCCGCTTGTTTACTATCCTTGCGCATGCTGGAGATCCCTACAGCTAAGGCCATAATAAAGGGCACCACCAAGATGCCTGTAATGGATCCAGAGGAGTCAAAGGCAATGGCCAGGAATTCAGGAGAAGTACGAGAGGTAAGCCAGCCTAAGCCCATGATCAAACCGTAGCCAACAGCAAAAAAGACTTTAATGGATAGTCCCAAAAACACCCTGGAAAAACCTAGGGCAATCATTAAAGCGAATCCTATGGGCACCCAAGCCAGGAGAGTAGAAGCTTTGATACCTCCAGCTGTAATATACTCAATTTGATTGACCAACACCAATAGGCCGGGCTCAGCCATAGAAACAAAAAAACCCAAAAGTCCCCCGCCAAGTAAGAACAACCACAGCTTATTGGTCTTGACCAAAGACGAGCCAGTTCGAGTTCCCATAGGAGTGATGCCGATCTCTACACCGACCAAGAAGATAGAAAGTCCGATGATTAAAGTAAGGGCCCCAACAAGGAACCGGGCGATGACAGGCGTCGCAATAGAAATCAAGGTGAAGTTTAGTAAAATTACTATAATGACAATGGGAACAACAGCTTGCGTGTTGTCTTTTAGGTAACTAACCAGTATGTTCAACTAATCACTCTGCCTTTCTCTAGGATAATCAGCACCATTACTCATTATACCATAAGGCCCAGGCATAGGGAACCAAATGACTCCCAGTCAACAGTCTACTGGTGTCTGCAAGAAGAATGTGCAGATCAATGTCAGAATGGCTTGTTGGTTCTCCTGTTACATAGCATCCGCAAACCAAAGCTCCTGCAAACTCGTCCCTCTCTGTTCAGTTTGTCAGAAATGTCTAGACTGCTCCCTCCCATGCTTCCATGTTCCTCGTCTCCCTCTAGAACTCGAATTTCAAAGGTCTTAGGAATAAGTCCAGGAGCACATCCCGAGCATCCTTGTGCTCATAGACAATAGAATAGACTGCGTTGCAGATAGGTAGTTCCAGGTCATGCTGTGTTGAGAGTTTACGGAGAGCTTTCACTGTTTCAACACCTTCGGCCAACTTGTCAAATCTCGTGCCTTCGACAAAAGCTTTGCCAAACCTCCTGTTGTGGCTGTGTGGCGAAAACAAGGTAGCCTCGTAATCGCCTAAATGACTTAGTCCATAGACAGTCAACTCGTTTCCTCCCATCACCCTCACGAGGCGGGAGATCTCCCTCGCTCCTCTAGCCATTAAGGCTCCTTTGAGGCTGCTATGGTTCAAACCGTCCAACATTCCCGCTGCTATTCCCATAACGTTCTTGGCTGCTGCGCCGATTTCATTTCCTATCATGTCCTGGCCATAGTAAAAACGGATAAGATCGCTCCCAAACATTGCAGCAACTTCCTTGGTTATCCGTATATCTTCGGAGCCAAGAACCATGCAATTGGGGATTCCCGATATGAAGTCCTGCACGTGGCCTGGACCTACCCAAATCACGACCGAACAACTCGTGCCAATCTCTTCCGTAAGTACCTGCGACAACCTCTTTCCGGTATCGGACTCAATACCCTTCATACAGAGGATGAACTTCTTTCCTTGCGGTTGACCTTCACGAACATCTTGGGCAAATGATCGAAGACTCTGCGAGTTGATTGAGATAATGATGTACTCGTTCTCCAACACTTGTTCGAGAGAGTTTGAGAGTTGAACGCTTCCTGGAAGGGCTAAATAGTCATTTCTCCTCGCCTCTCGCAACTGCTTAAAGTTCTTAGAGTCTTCCCTTCCCCACAGAGACACATCATGACCTATCGTAGCCGAGTACCATGCTAGGAAGGTGCCCCAACGCCCACAACCCAGAACCGAAACCTTCAACGCTTTGATCACCTCGCTGGGAATGTTGTCACAATAATACTAAGAGTCTCCCCCAAGGAACACACTCTATCCCGCACTTGCTCTACCTTTGCTCATTCTCAACATCGAAGTAAACCTGGCTCCCTGTGGCTGCTCGTTGCCCCTGGTATTTTCCGCGGTACGGATAATACGCATCTTGATCCATGAGGGCAAATACTAGTTGACATACCCTGCGCCCAGCTCTGAGTTTTATAGGAAGCTGATTGGCATTGTACAACTCCAAAGTAATCTCGCCTTCAAATCCAGGATCCACCCATCCCGCGTTTTGGATGAACAGCCCCATGCGGCCAATCGAGCTTCTGCCTTCAACAAAGGCTGTCAGGTTGTTGGGGAGTTTCACGTATTCCATGGTTGTTGCCAGCATGAAGGATCGAGGCGGTAGAATGATTTCCTCTTTGTCGAAAGAAATGTACTTAGCCGGGTTTTCCAGATCAATAAAGGGTATGTTGTGTTCGTCCAGTTTTAAAAAGTGTGTTCCCAATCGCAAATCAACACTGGCCGGCTGGATTTGCCTTCCGACTCTGATGCCCTGGCCTTTGATCTGATCATCCTCTAGGGGATCGATCATTAGTTCTCCTTTATCCAAGAGATCGCGAATCGTTCCATCCGATAAAATCACTTGTTTGCTCCTCTCTTTTGGTCCGCGCTTCAAACTCGACATACGGACCGAAAACTGTGTCTTGCCGTCTACCACTTCGATGAATTAGTTAGCGAAACCCTCATCTACCAACCTTCTTAGGAGTTGCTAATCTTCCTACCCAGTTCCATGGCAAGTCTCCACTGTGGCGGCGGTCCATCGTGACCCCAGTATTCATCAAGTTGCACAATCTTATCGGTTTCGAACCTGAAAAAGGAGACTGCATGACAGGAAAAGCTATTGTTGGCCGAAAACACCCGGGAAACCGTGATAACAAGGTCGTTGGAGACCACTTCTATCCTTTCCACATGACCTTGCCATTCCCCAGGATACTCGCAATTGGCGATGATATATTCGTCCACAGAAAACTGTTCATCGGTATTGTGCCAGTTGATGATGGCATCAGGTGAGAAATAGGATGGAAGAGTCTCTTTGTTTTGCGCGGCTACCTCTCTCCAGAATTCCCTGACCAACTGTTTCTTGTCCATATGTGGTCCCCCTCGATTCTCCAGTTCATTTCTTGGCTATGTAGTGGCAGATATCCAGAATAATGCTGCCCTGTTCATCAGGAGTTGTGAACCGAGGACAGACGTACCTCTCGAAGAACCAATATGCTCCTTGTTCATCGGTGACGATCTCAAAACCATCCATCATGCAGCGTTCAGCACATCTCTCCTCTTGACCGAAGACGTCTCCTTCCTTTCCATACACCCAAGCAACACCTAAGTCCGATGCGGGAAAGTCAATATGAGAGAATCCATCGGGTACATGAGTCTCCGGTGGACAAAAGACACCAATCCAGTACTCGAACGGTTCTCCCTCTTTCCAGCGCATGAGCCCGATTGTCGCGTCGCCATCTTCATAGAGCGTTGTTAGGTCAAAGCCACTTTGAAGCATATGAAACCAACCATTAGAAAACCATTCAACCCACTGCTGCGCAAAACCGCCATTGACCCTGTTAGCATCAGAATATTTCTTCCCAATAAATCGCATCGCAGGAACGCTTTGCCTGTAGGTCTTGATAATGTCGGCCATTTTCCACACCTTCTCCTTCTGGTATCGTGTTTCCGTATTACGCCAGTGAACAGGCCATTTCTTTGCAGATCGAAATGTTTCGTCTGACTTTTTCAACAAATAAACTCCAAGCCCTTCCCATGACCAAAAGTCCAGAGTATTCCGACATTTAAAAACAAACCGCTCCCTTCCCCGTCGCAGAGCTACCGAGGGTACAAGCGGCTAGGAATAAGCCAACACCTGTCTATCCGGTTACAATACCGTACGTCTCTTTGACCTCCTGGACAAAAAGGATACCATTTCCGGGTTCATCAATCTTCAATTTTTCCCTTATGGCCGAAACAATTAGGTCAACCGTGCCGGTTTGAACAAGCATGAGAACGATCTCCTTCTCAGGTTCAATCTCCATGTTCAAAAAGGTCGCGGTCTCATGAATACCAGATCCTCGAGCGTTAATGATGGTTCCACCGCGGGCGCCAGCCTCCTTGGCTACATCCATTACGTTTCCGCCCTTGCCCTTATCTACTATTACAAAAACTGCTTTATACATGTTAAATCGACCTCCATCGTCAACACTAGACACATGCACTTCTCTCCCAGAACCAATTACGGCCTCAATCGGCATGGTAAAGGCGATACCGTGGTTAGGCTTGCTAAAGTGAAGTTTCTCATCAAGGGCACTTAACGCCTTTCTGCTAATGGACTCATCACTTACCATGAGAACAACCTCTTTACGGATATCTGTCAACTCCAAGAGCCTTAACCAGCGATTCTCCACCGTACCTCTACCCAACATGATAGTACCCCCGGAGACTCCGTTCCTTCTGGCCAGGCTCAGTGCTTTGCTACCTAACCCGAAGTTTACGATCACACAGATCAACTCGTATTTTTTGCGTATCGACTCAGGATTGTGCATCACTATCAACTCCTTGTTTCCGCGATCTGGCCTGGAAGATGAATCCAAGCACCTGTAAGGCAAGAATGGGCGCCATAGCCACTAAGGCAATCATACCAAAGCCGTCTCTCAATAAATTGGCTCCTTCGAACGCGCTTGCAGCCCCTTGCACAAAGGCAAGGATGAATGTTGCAGTCATAGGTCCTGTAGCCACTCCTCCTGCATCAAAGGCTATCCCCACAAACAACGTGGGGACGAAATACATCATACCAATAGCAATGATGTACCCTGGAAGCAATAAATGCCACAACTCCATCGTAGGCACCAAGATACGAACGGTGGCCAGCGCAACGGCACAACCTACTCCAATAGAAAGGGCGGCACCTACGGCCTTGCGCTTAACGTACCCGCTTGTTACTTCTTCTATTTGATGCGTCAACACGAAAACGGCTGGTTCGGCCAAAATCGTGAAGAAGCCTATGAGGAATGCTATAAGCACCAGCCAGATCTTGTTGTCTAGCGATGCAAGACGCAACCCAAGTTCAGCGCTTATTTCCATAAATCCGCCGTTTACCCCAATAAAAAAGATTACCATCCCGATAAAGGCGTACAAGAACCCCTTCACCAATCGGGCGAAGCTCCTCTTGTCTAGATGGAAGAGTACTTTCTGTAACACGAATAAGGCCACGGTCAAGGGCAGAAGACTGATGAGACTCTCGTTGAGTGCACCCACGACATAACCCAGGAACGGTCGAAGGATCTCCACACTCTCAAGTTGCAGTGGTTCCAGGTGGGCCACAGCATATTCCTGTGTGCCTATGATGATGTTCAGGACCATAACAGCCATGATGGCACCGGCTGAGGCAATCGCAACCAATCCAAAACTGTCTTTTTCAGAAGCTTTGCTGTCTTTGCGTAAGCGGGATATCCCGACAGCTAGTGCCAAGAGAAAGGGTACTGCCAATATACCCGTGGTCGCGCCCGATGCATCGAAGGCAATGGCTAGGAACTCTGGTTGAGTAAAAAAGGCCAAGATGAAAATTATGATATAGCTTACAAGCAAAAAGACCTTTAGTGGTATGTTGAAAAACACCCGAAGAAAACCAAGTACTACCATGATCGCTAGGCCAATGGAAACAACCACAAGTAATGATGACGAAGAAATCGCACCCAAGGTAACAAAGTCGACTTGCTGGGCCAATACCATGAGTCCGGGTTCAGCAATCGAAATGAAGAAACCCAGTAAGAGCCCGCCGAGCAGAACCCAATCGAGTCTGTTCGTCTTGACAAGACACGACCCCGTTTCGCTACCCATGGGCGTAATCCCGATTTCCACTCCTAGAAGAAATAAAGAAAGACCAACAATGATCAAGACGGCTCCAGCAAGAAATCGCAGAATCAGTGGAAGCCCCAGCGGTACTAGGGTGAAGTTTAATAAGACGACAATTAGAGTTATGGGAACTACGGCCCTAGTGTTTTCTTTTACTAGCTCGACGAGTATGTTCACACCAAGCACCCTACCTTTCGGACTCTCATAACGAAAAAAGTGCCCACCAGCAACTTACGACGCTGGGAGCACTTAGAAGCAAATCGACACGCCATAGATTCCTTTGTGAGCTAAGAATCATTTGATCGCTGTCAAAGAACAAGTACGGAGCACATGGTCTCTGCCACTGTTCAGGCTGTCACAAAGTCTAACTAATATCCTATTTCTCTAACGTCGGCCCTGGTTCCTCCTTTTTCACCCAAATTTCTACCGACACATAACATCCTTCGCGATGTATCATCCTGTAGGAGCTCGATCGTTCCCACTACCAGAAGTCCCTCAAATGTTTCATCGTCCACAAAGTAGACTGACGCCCAGTTGTCCTGTCTGAGTCCTTGGACGCGTTTTGAAGAAGTATTCGTGCTGAACCACACGGTTCTTAGGCCATCATGTTTGGCGTTAAACATAGCTTTCATAACCGGATACCCATTCGCGTCTATGGACCGAGAAAAGCGATGGTGCTCCGTTCCATCAGTTCAAAAGCTTTACTTCGAGCCACTTGTTCCTGAGCCACCTGCTATTCCCCCATCTATAAAGAAAGATCGGTACGCTTGACCTGATACGCAACCCAATCAATGATGTTGTCATAATGCTGTCTCTGTCTCTTTGTCACAGCCTTGCGAAACGAGTCAAAGGTCGGCCAAAGGAAAGGTACGACCATATTATACAGTTTTGAAAACGTCTTCCGCTCTGCTTCTGAAAACGTGTAGTAATGATTGACGAACCCGATTCGTCGCTGCAACATGCGATCCTGCTGCCAAAGGAACGCTCGGTCCGTTATACCTCCCAAGTCAGTTTCACTGGTAATAGGAGGAATACACTCACTGAGGACGTAATTCAATACGGTCTCCGTTCCCGATCGTTCAAAGTTCATGATCCCTGTAAATCGCCTCTGTTTATCAAGCAAGATGTTCTCGGGGACCAGGTCCGCCTGGAAAGCACTTTTGGGGAGTCCTCGGTAGACGGGCTCCAACTCTTCGCGAATGGCTAAATAGGTGTTCCATATCTCGCTCAAAGTCTCCAATCTTTCCGGCGCAGCCCACTGGAATATTCTGTACCACTCCTCGGCGCATTCAAAGTTCGCGTCGGCAAAATCCTCTTCATGGAATGTGTCATAAAGGCAAAAAGCACTATTCCATCCATAGATCAAGGGAGGCAGTGCGGCAATTTTGCCAACCATCTTGAACAAATCCTCTTCGTACTCGCTGGGGGTGACAGTTGGAGTAAACTCGTCAACGCAAAAGAATCTTCTGTAGTCTTCTGCGTAAACCAGATAGTCCGCTTCCTTGAAGCAGATGGATCCATCCATCGTCGCGACTATCCTCGGGGCGTAGACACCCGCATCGCTGTATCTTTCAATCAAGGTTGACCACCCTTGTATGCGTTCAGGAGTGGCAAAGTCGCCTCTGCAAACCTTTATTATAGGACGTTTTTCGCTATTGAACGTCACGTCGTAGGCTCTACAGTCGTCGCCTTCTCCGTATGACCACGCCTGCCTTTGAACGTTTCTTACACCTGTCGTATCATAATGGGTAAACACGTGTTCTAACTGCACTTTACTCCCTCGACTCCCACGCCCGTGACATCTAGAGACAGACGTTTCCTTGAAATACAGTCTTCGCCTGTCCGCGTATGTATACTCTATCGCCCACTCGAAGCTTTAAGACACCACCCCGTTGTGATGCTTGGTAGGCTGTGAACTCATCTTTACCCATTTTCTTCTTCCAATACGGTCCCAGGCAGCAATGTGCTGAACCAGTGACGGGATCTTCATCGATTCCGATGGAAGGTGCAAAGAAGCGCGATACGAAATCGTAGGCGTCGTTCTCCGACTTGCACGTGACCATTACGCCTCTATTGGTCAGCTTAGCGAGCACCTCTCTACGAGGTTTAAGGTCGCGCAAAATCGCCTCCGATTCCACTTCGACAATATAATCCATGCGGTTTAGCCCAACATACGTAAAGGGTACTCCAAGTCCATCGATCAACTCTGGTGGAGGAGACGTAGGCTCAGCCTCCTCTAAAGGGAAATCAAGTTCTATCCAGTTGCCCGTCTTTGTGGCCCGCAATATACCACTTCGTGTGAAGAATCTGACGTCTTGGGCGGCAGCCACTTCTCCAGATTCCCACAGAACATGAGCTGCAGCAAGTGTAGCGTGTCCGCACAAATCCACTTCGTCGCTCGGGGTGAACCAGCGGAGTTCGTAGCCGTCTTCCCTTTCTTTCAGAAAGGCTGTCTCTGAGAGGTTCATTTCCCCGGCCATGTCGTGCATCCATTGATCAGACTCATTGCCTACGAACATACACACCGCTGCCGGGTTTCCTCTAAAGACCTGATCCGTAAAGGAATCAACCTGGAATATTCTCATGTGGTAGACCTCCTTCTACAAACTCTAAGAACATGACTCGTACACTATCATGCTCCTCAATCAATTGAAATCCCTGCTCGCGATACATCGATAGTGTACCGCGATACATTTTTTGACGGTCTCCTTCCATCTCCACCGGGAGCGCTAACACACCATCGTAACCATCGTTTTTGAAGTCTTCAATCGCCCGGGCAAGCAATTGCCTGGCAACTCCTCGCCCTCTATACTCGGGATGAATGATGAAGCAAATAACACAGCCTATTTTCCTTCCCTCAATAAAGGGCTCCAAGTGGCTCCTAAGTCGTACAAACTGTTGTGCGTTGTTCGCATTACACCAACCTATACATTTGTCTTGATCAAAGGCCAAGTATCCTCTCATGTTGCCGCGAGCAATCTCTTCGAGAGCCTCCTGCCTATTCTCCGCGGCCGTTCTTTTCTGCCATTCTTCGATGGAGCACTCAGTGTGATACCACCTGCAGAAGCAACTCGACCAGCGAGGTTCGTGTTCGAAGCTCAAACCATCAACATAGTCTACATACGTTTTCGCCAAGTTCGGCGTCAATCTTTCGATGCTTAGTTTCACCGAAATCCCCCTTAGGACAGGATTCTCTGTCTAGCCTAACGATCGTTCCACATACTCGATAATCTCCGAAAGCGAGTTTATTTGCCACTTAGATTCCTTCTTACCTGTTCTTGTTATATGAAAGGCGGTGAATCCCAATTCTCGAGCACCATCCGCCTCAACATCATAGTCGTCAACATAGAGGCTCTCCGCAGGTTCCACGTTCAAAGATTGCAGGGCTGCATGGTAGATCGCTGGATCTGGTTTCATCACACCAACAAAGTCACTGCAAGTATAACTGTCTATGTACTTTCCCAACCCGAGGTTCTCCAGGGTCATTTGAAGAGAAGGAGATGTATCGCTGATCACACCTATTTTGTAACCTCTACCTTTGAAATACTTCATAACGTAAATGACTTCAGGGAACAGCTCCCTATCATTGTTGCACCAGAGTTCCGCGAACAGTTGCTCGGCCCTTTCTTTCAAAGAGTCCAATACTCCTTCATTTTTCAGTAGCTCCTCATAGTACCTTTTACAGAACGCTTGCTCGGCCTCAATGCTCTTTAATCCGCCTTTGGGATATCCCGCTAGGTCGAATAGTCTCATCATTTTGTCGTAATCAAGTTCAAACCTCTTCTGCGACCATTCTTCCACGGTCTCTCTGTACCATTTCATCTTCGTGGGATTTGCGTGCGTAAGAGTGCCGTCTCTGTCAAAGAACACTGCCCTAAATCTCAACAGCCTTACCTCTCCTACCATCTGCAAACGAATGGCCGTACTTCAGACGGAGCATGATTCCTCGCGCGCTAGACTGTGAAGCACTTCCCTAACTGCAGTCACAAGCTGATCTCTACACTCACGGTACCGATCCAAGTCACCAAAGCGTGGGTTAGAAATTCCGCCTTGGAGCACCAAGATCCTGTCGTCTGGTACGTCGAGGCTATCCTTCAGGTAAACCCGGTGCTCTACTTCCATAGCTATAAACAGAGTGTCACTTGTAACGTACTCCGGTTTTCGTGCTTGTCTCGTTTTCTCTGCAAGAGAGATCCCTATTTCGGCGCAGACAGCCCTGGCCTTCTCAGAAATCGGCGCTCCGTCCACCCCCTCGGTGCCAGCGCTGAATACTGTCCATGGAAGGCCAAGCTCAGCCACTTGATATCGCGCTATGGCCTCCGCCATGGGCGATCGGCTGGCGTTACCGGTGCAGACAAAACACAGCTTCATCGTATACCCCTTTCCTGCGCTTCGTGTTCGGCGATGTACTTTTCGATGATATCCCTTACAGACGGCGCAATGTTCTGTGGTAAGGCATCAAAGGGAAACCATTTGACTTCAAGAACCTCCTCATCATGTTTGTGACCGGAGGGGGAAAAGTCGTGGCACGTATATACGACATCCGTGCAATAGACTTCATCACCGTTCGGATAGGTAAAGTGTCTCGTTTCGCCGGCAAAGACACCGTACAGGATGAGTCTTTCTGCTATAAGGCCTGTCTCCTCATACAACTCACGCTTGGCCGATTCTTCCGTTGTTTCGCCTAGTTCAAGATAACCTCCAGGATACCCCCAATCACCTGTATCAGCTCTTCTCTGCAGTAGAATCATCTTGTCTTTGACGACAATCGTGCTGGTACCCACAAGAAGTAAAGGTCTGTTCCCAATAATCGCTCGCATCGTTTCAATATACGTCATTCGCAACTCCCTATCCTAGAGGCAGTGTCCAGTCCTCTATGAGCGTAGTGTTCAGTCGTTCCACATAGTACTGCTTGATCTGTTCCTTGATATTCGGGTTCATAGGCTATAGGTCCCACTTCAATTTCCACCGATGCTTCTTCGAGCAGTTCTCGCTTGACTGCCTCCTTGATCGTTTCGTGGTATTCCAGGCCCCCACCTGGCAAGTTGTAATACGGGCCGTTCTCATCGTTATACTCGACTAGGAGAATGGATTCTCCTCTGAAAATCAATGCGCAAGGCCTGATCCTGATATCGTGCTCCATGGTCGTTCTCCTCCTCTCTACGTGTCACGAAGCTATTGACCAATCTAGAGCATCTACCAACAAGAACAGTCCGTCTTCCGATTGGACAGTACTTCTAGCACATAGGTATCGCGCCTAGTCCACCTGGGTATTGAACCAAATTTGCCGCTTAGGACGGCCTGGTTCTTCCGGAGAGCCACATCAATGTTCACCCACTCTGGACGAAAGCCCAGTTTCTGTTCGTAGTCATCCAAGTTTTGACCCAGAAAACGAGGATTGACCCGGCATAGGTAATAGTACGAGATTTGTCTATATACATCGTATATTTCTTCTCGTGCTTTTGCATATTCTACCACGAACCCAAAGCTATCTTCGACCTCGGTTAGCATGACTCCACACTCTTCTTTGATCTCTCTTACCAGGGCCTCCTCATGACTCTCGCGCTCCTTAATGCCGCCTCCGGGAAACTTGTAGTCTTTGTTAACAGGCGAATACACCATGAGTACTTGATTGGCTTGACGAATAATCGCCCTGGCTGCTTCCCGACTAATGGTCTTGCCTCCTATGTTAAGGCCTTCGTTGCGATAAAACTCCTTCAATAGTCTCATCTGTTCACCCCTCAAGAATCAAAGAAACGTAACGTCAAAGTACGTGGGTTCCCGTGGAGTTTCTAGTTCTGTCATGGGGACAAAGATGAGTATATATTTAAGTTTTACCCACGCCTTCCGGGAGATTAGTTCATAACCGGGATCTCGTTCGTTCATACATATCACAAGGTAGTCAATGTGGTTCTGCACAGCCTCCAAGCGAGCACGTTCCAAAATAAAAGATAGATCCTCTGGCTTGTCGAGAATCAGATCATGCAGCTGCCAGACTCTGATATCGTCACCTAGTTTGGGGATCTTGGGCAGTGGTACTATTGCAGATCCCACGCGAAAGACTGGACGGGCAGCTTTGTAGTACCACGGCATGTTCAGAACCCGCTGCGAGTACTCTGCATTTGTATCCCAAGCCTTGATGGAGGACTTACCGTACGTAAACTTGCCGAAGGTATAGCGCTCTCTTAGTGTCGATAAATAGGTGGACCGATAGGGGTCAGTAAACAAGTCTAAGGAACCAAAAGCGTCTCGCAGGATGTCTCCCTCACTCCCTGGGTCGATGGCGGGAGCAAAGTGCACTTTGTCTACCTCCCCTCGGTTCTTGGAGAACCGCGCGTGCACGGGCATAGTCAGAAACTCCTTCGTTTCTACGGCTTGAGCTCCGAATTTCCTCAAGACAGCGAGAGAACGCTCATTGTCTTCCTTCACATACCCAAAAATGAATCTAAGGTTCCGCTTGGCGATTTCGGTCTGTGCC
>Ga0265293_10006696_pt1 | contig 18191 bp, 12 predicted proteins | sample Munlanlewell138R_FD_192505 | JGI IMG/M metagenome (GOLD analysis project Ga0265293, IMG submission 192505) | Leachate microbial communities from a municipal landfill in Southern Ontario, Canada - Leachate well 138R | ecosystem: Engineered > Solid waste > Landfill > Unclassified | place: Canada...
AGGTGGGGATGTGCGCCATATTTTCCAGGCGGCTTAACAGTTCTGTAATGCTGCCGTCCTGGCGGGCCTTGAAAATGGCAATTTCCTGTGCGGTCCAGGCAACACCCGGTGCCGCTTCAGTCTTGTTGGGGTCGTAGGTTTGCCCGGCGTAGCGAATGGCGTAGCCGTCTTTGGTTTTGTCGCAAGAAGGGTTGGGACATTCCATCTGGAAAACCTCTTCCAGTGCATTTTTAGAGGGCATGATGCTGGGAGTTTTGTTGTACCCGGCTCGCAAGGTAAGCACTTCATCGCATAAATCGGCAATAATCTTGGGATTGGCGATGTCCAGGAATTTGGCCGTGGCAATCCAGTGCTTGCCAGTATCAGCCTGCCTGGCTGCATCTCGCAGTAGTTGGATTTGTGCCGTGTTCATGAAGTGGTAGTGCCTGAGTTAAAGAAACGAAGCTGGCATTTTAGACAACTTTCAGGCAGTTGTGGCGGGTTTGCTGGCGCACACAATATTTTGTGGACAACCCGATTGCGAAAGTTGGAGCAATAGCGGTAATCATGGCGTTTCAATGTTCAAATAGGTAAAAATAATCGTCAATATATTGATCTATTCGATGTTTATTTGTTAATCTTACTGGTAACATCTTGTATAAATTAACGAATAGCCAACAGGAGACACAATGGCTGATTTTGATACTGGCCTTGAACGTAACGCGGCCAATTATGCACCACTAACCCCCATCGATTACCTGAAACGAGCAGCCAGTGTGTATGGTGATCGTCTGGCAATTGTACACGGGCCAATTCGGCAAAATTGGGCTGAAACCAACCGTCGCTGCACGCAGCTGGCGGTTGCGCTGCGTCAGTTGGGGGTAGAGCGCGACACTACTGTTGCGGTCTTGCTGCATAATACGCCTGCCATGGTAGAGGCCCATTTCGGGGTGCCCATGTCGGGTGGTGTGCTGTGTTCGCTTAATGTCCGGTTAGATACAGATAGCCTTATTTTTTGCCTTGAGCATGGCGAGGCAACCGTACTGCTGGTAGACAGCGAGTTCGAGGCGCATATTCCTCAAATCCGTCGCAAATTGCCTCATCTTACTATTGTTCAGGTTAATGATGCCCTGGGTCCACAAAATATCCAGCCGTTTGCCGAACTTGATTATGAAGCCCTGCTGGCTTCAGCCAAAGACCTTGATAACTGGCAAATGCCCAATGATGAATGGGATGCCATCGCGCTTAACTACACCTCTGGTACCACTGGTAATCCCAAAGGGGTGGTGTACCATCACCGTGGTGCCGCCATTAATGCGCTGTCTAACATTTTAGAATGGGATATGGCCAAACATCCTGTTTATATGTGGACATTGCCCCTGTTCCACTGCAATGGCTGGTGCTTTGCCTGGACAGTAGCGGCACGTGCCGGGGTTAATGTATGCCTCCGCAAGTTTGATGCCAAGCTTTGCCTGGATTTAATCCGCGATGAAAAAGTCACGCATTATTGCGCCGCGCCCGTGGTGCATTCAGCGTTGGCCAATGCCCCCGATGAATTGAAAAAAGGCATTGATCATACCGTCAAGGGTTTAATTGCCGGTGCTGCACCTCCAGAGGCCGTGTTGGCCAGCATGGAAAAAATGGGTTTTGATATTACCCATGTTTATGGTCTTACCGAAGTCTATGGTCCTGCCTCAGTTTGTGCTGAACACGACAGCTGGCAAGATTTAAGCGTAGAAGAGCGAGCCAAACTTAAATCCCGCCAAGGTGTGCGATATCACCTGCAAGCCGGTTTAAGTGTACGTGACTCGTCCACCATGGAAAACGTCAAGGCTAATGGCGCTGAAATGGGCGAGCTCATGTTCCGGGGCAATATCGTCATGAAAGGCTATCTTAAAAACCCGCATGCCACCCAGGAAGCCTTTGAAGGCGGCTGGTTCCATACGGGTGATTTGGGCGTCATGCATGAAGACGGCTATGTGCAAATCAAGGACCGCAGCAAAGACATCATTATTTCAGGTGGCGAGAACATTTCCAGTATTGAAGTTGAAGATGTGCTGTATAAATATCCCGGCGTGGCCAACTGCGCGGTGGTGGCATTAAACGATGAAAAATGGGGTGAAATCCCGGTTGCCTTTGTGGAACTGAAAGACGGTGTACAAATTCAGGAAGAAGCAATTCTTGAGTATTGTCGTGAAAACCTGGCCCGTTTTAAGGTGCCTAAAAAAATCATATTTGGTGAGTTGCAAAAAACAGCCACCGGCAAAATCCAGAAATATGAATTAAGAAAACAGGCACAGGCACTATTGGCTTCACCTTCAAAATGATTATTTAATTAAAAATTAAATGAGATGATCCAAGGGCATATATGAATTTCTTATATGCCCTTGTTTTTTCTTTTTGTCTTGCAGGGAAGGGAAAGTCCCTATAAGCAATTGCTTTATTAATTTTTAAAAATCGGCATAATCCGTCTTTATAAGTAAATATATTTACATAAATGGAGGCGGCAATGAAAAAAGAAGGGATGTGCATTTTAGGTAAGGTGGCAAAGGCCGGTGTGGGCCTGTCTTTAGCTATGGCGGCATTGCCGGCAGCGCAGGCAACGGAGGCAAAAATCAGTGACAATCTGGTCAAGATAGGGGTGCTGACCGATATGAGTGGCCCTTATTCTGATTTTAGTGGCGCCGGGGCAGTCACCGCTGCACAAATGGCGGTTGAGGATTTCCAGAAAGCGAATCCCGATTTCAAAACGCCCATAGAGCTTGTCAGTGCCGATCACCAGAACAAAATAGATGTTGGCATGGCCAGGGCCAATTCATGGTTTGATGTGGATAAGGTGGATGTGATTACCGAACTGGTCACCTCCAATATCGCCTTGGCAGTCAGTAAAATTGCCGCCGACAAAAACCGCGTCGCGCTGGTGTCCGGGGCGGCGTCCTTGCCATTGACCAACGAGCAATGCAACAAAAATACCGTGCATTGGGTCTATGACACGTATTCGCTGTCCAATGGTACGGCCAAATATGTGCTGGATTCAGGCAAGAAGAATTGGTATTTTATTACAGTGAACTACACCTTTGGCGGTGCCATGATGGATGCCGCAGGCAAGGTTATCGAAAAAAACAATGGCAAGATTGTGGGGTCTTCCAAGCACCCGCTGAACTCAACCGATTTTTCTTCTTATTTGTTGAGTGCCCAACAGTCCAATGCCGATGTCATTGCCCTGGCTAATGGCGGCCAGGACACGATTACCGCCGTCAAGCAGGCGGCCGAATTTGGCATCACACAGTCAAAGCAAAGCATTTTACCCATGGTCATGTTCATTAATGATATTCATGCGCTGGGGCTGGATGCGGCGCAGGGGCTGATGCTCACAGAAGGTTTTTATTGGGATCGCGATGACAAAACCCGTGACTGGTCAGAGCGCTATTATGCCAAAACCAACAAAATGCCAAGTATGGGGCAGGCTGGGGTGTATTCATCAGTGATCAATTATCTGGATGCCATCAAGCAAACCGGTACTGACGAGGCTGACAAGGTCATGGCGTATTTGAAGTCTAAAGAAATTGATGATGGCCTGTTCAAGGGCAAGATCAGGGAGGATGGCAAGTTTGCTCATGATATGCTTTTGCTGGAAGTGAAAAAACCGGGCGAATCAAAAAGACCATGGGATTATTACCATATCAAGGGCGTTATTTCGGCTGAAGATGCCAACCTTCCTTTGTCAGAGTCCAAATGCCACTTGGTAACACAGCGTTGAACATAAGGAGTCAATATGCCTGAATCGGGGTTGATTGGTAAGGAGTTAGGGTCTCACCAGGTGCCGGTTTCCCTGTTCCAGGTACAGTTTTATGCGAAAGTCACCGGGCAGACCGAGCGCTGCTTCTTTGATGAGGTTTATGCCAAAGCGCAGGGGTATCCGTCGGTCGTGGTGCCCGTGGGGCTGCTGTTCGGTCTGGAAATGAACAGGGAAGACCCCTATGCCTGGTTTCCCGAGGTGGGTCTGGATGCCGGTAAAACATTGCATGCCTCGCAGGAATTCATCTGTCATGGACAGTGTTTTGCCGGTGATGTATTAACGTTTACTTCCCGGGTGGCCGATGTCTATACTAAAAAAAACGGCACCCTGTATTTTCTTGACCGTCACACGCGGGTGGAAAACCAGGATGGCAAGCCTGTTGCCGATTTGATATCGGTGTTTGTGGAAAATCGGAAATCATGAGCAATTCGGGGTTTGAGTTAAGACATTGCAAAGTGGGTGACCGCTTGCCGCTATGGCAGGGGGAGCCCTTCAGTCGTGCGGCACTGGCGCTCTTTGCCGGGGCTTCGGGCGACCATAACCCATTGCACATAGATAGCGATTATGCCCAGGCTGCCGGTTTTGATGATGTTTTTGTGCATGGCATGTTTACCTTTGCCTTCATGCAGCAGTGTCTTTCACGCATTGCCCAACAAGAATATCTGGACAGTATCAAGGTGCGCTTTGTAAGCATCATGCAGTTGGCAGAGCAACCGGTATGTACCGGCACAGTCAGGCAGGCGGAACAGATAGAAACCGGTCTGCGGGTCGTGATGGATTTGAGCGTTTGCAACCAGCATGGCGTGCCAAGGCTAACCGCAGAGGCGCGGGTAACATTGCCTTTTATGTGAGTATTCAGAACACAGCCTTGTTAATGCCCGATGCATGGCCTGTGATTCGTATTATTCGTCAGTGAAGTTACGCTCAATCAAGTATCATTATTGCTGCCAAATGATATTTTCTACCTTGAATGGGTGCTTATGACTGCCGCTTCACCTGCGTTTACGATTTCTTCCTTACCAGACATATCTATTGATGAACTTGCGGCGGGTGATGCCCGCCAGCAGCTGGTGCTTACGGTTAATAACCGGCAGGCATTGCGTCTGAAGCAGTTGCTGGTTCAACAAATGGGCTCCTCTGCCAGTATTGTGGAGTTGCCCCTGATTTTGCCACTGGGCCGATGGCTTCGTGCCTTGCATGATGCCCGTTTGTTCAGTGCACAGGGGCATGTGCCAGCCATTGCGCTAGACCGCTTTGCCGAACAGCTGGTATGGGAGTCGGTCATTGAGCAGGAAGAGGGGGCGGGGCGTTTGCTGGATTTGCAGCAAACGGCAAAAATGGCTTCTGATGCCCATCATCTGTGTGCCGACTGGCATATTCAGGTCAGGGATGATGAAAACACACAAGAGTATGAGCGATTCAGGCAATGGCAAAAGGCTTACTTGCATCGCTTGTCTCAAATGGATGCCGAAGACGATTGCCTGATGCAGGAAAGCCTGATTCAGGCGTTGGAGAACCGTGAGAAACTGAATTTGCCGCAGCAAATTGTTTTGCTTGGGTTTACAGAATGCGCTCCGCGGTTAAGCAGGTTGTTAAGTGCTTGCCAGGATAATGGTACCGATCTGGCCGTACTGGCTGAAAAGACGGCAAGTGCCAGCGATGTTTGCAAAGCAGCGTTGGGAGATACGGCCGCGGAATGGGAAACGGCCATTGAATGGGCACGACAGGCCCTTCAAGAAAACCCCCAGGGCACGTATGCCATCGTGGCGCCGGACTTGGAAGCAAAAGCCCCGCTGGCCAGGCGTTTACTGACGCAAAATCTTGGTCGTCATGGATTGTCCTGGAACGTGGCGGTTGGCCGTCCTTTAACAGAATGGGCACCTGTGCGCGCAGCGTTTGCCTGGCTCAGGCTGCTTGCACAGCTTGGCAGCCGCAGGCAATGTGAAGTACAGGTGTTGGGGGCAGCCCTGCTGGCCGGGCATTGTTCGGTCAAGGCGTCAACGTTGGCCACCATGGCACAATACGATGCCCAATTGCGTCAGAAGGACGATATAACGATTCCTGAATCGGATGTTCTGGCCATATTTGAGCAGTTTGCCGATGACCTTTCCTTGAATTTTAAAGAAATTTATGAAAACTGGTGTCGTCCTTTTCAGGACAAATACACACGAGCCACTACAGACCAATGGGCGCAGCGTATTCGCGAATGCCTGGTTGGTCTTGGGTTTCCGGGGCCGGCAATCCTAAGCAGTGCCAATTTTCAGGTGTGCCAGGCTTTTGAAAAACTGTTGGTCCGTTTTTCTGCCTTGTATGAGGTGGGTGGTTTTCTTGATGGCACAGGCGCCTGCACCTTGTTGCATCGGTTGTCCCTGCAATCGGCTTTTCAACCGCAAAGGGACCCACAGGCACGGCTTGACGTCCTGGGCTTTCTTGAAGCCGAAGGTGGCCGTTGGGATGCCGTATGGGTTTTGGGTTTGACCGACGAGGTCTTACCCGCCAGTCCAAGCCCCAATCCATTCCTGCCGGTAACGGCACTGCGTCGGGTTAATGCGCCCCGTGCCACCCCTGAACGGGAAAAGGCCTGGGCCGATGGCATGTTTTGTGCTTTGCTGCAATGTGCCCCGCAAGTCCGTTTGAGCTGGCCCCTGATGGACGGTGAAAAAGAACTCAGGGCTTCTTCATTGTTGGAAAATATTCAATTATTTGAAGTTGAAAATTTATGTGCGGGTAAAAAAGAAGCTGCACTTGAGCGTGATCTTGAGAAGTTATCCGATAACCAGGCGCCTGCGCTTTCTGGCAAGCGGCCTGTAAACGGCGGCCTGGATGTGCTGGAAACCCAGGCGAGAAACCCGCTATGGGCCTTTGCCCGTTACCGTTTGGGTGCGCGAGAGCTGAAGGATTATCCGCAGGCGGTCAGTCAGCGGGTGCGGGGTATTTTTCTGCATAAAGTCATGGAGCTGGTGTGGAGCATGCTGCACGACTGGGAGCGTCTTGCTGAAAAAGCTGAAGACGGTTCTCTTGCCGCTTTTGTCAATGAATGTGTGGAATTGGCCGCCGACCAGGAGCTTAAACATGATTATGCCACGGTGGTGCAAATGGAAAAAGAGCGGGCTTGCCAGATCGTGATGGATTTTCTGCAGATCGAGCTTATGCGTGAACCCTTTGCCGTGCAGCAGCTGGAACAGGATGTGAAGTGGCAGCGCTCGCAGGTCAGCCTTTCATTACGCATGGACAGGATTGATACATTGGCTGATGACCAGCAGGTGATTGTCGATTATAAATCCGGCAGTACGCCTTCCTTCAGGCAGGATTGGTCACGTGAGGTGCCGGTAAATTTGCAGTTGCCTTTCTATGCGTCGGTCATGGGTTCTGGCAAGGGTAAGCCGGTGGCCGGGTTGTTGTTTGCACGGTTGAATGCCCGCCAGATCGAACTCAAGGGCATCGCCAATGAAGATCTGGGTATTGACGGTCTGGATGATCGCAGCAGTTGGGAGCCGGCCGTATCCTGGAGCGATTTGCTGCAACGCTGGCAACGGGTCATGGAGCAGCTGGCGGATGACTTTTCTGCCGGCAAGGCCTATAACCGGGCTTGGCGGGAAAACGATTTGCAATATTGTGATGTAAAACCTTTTTTAAGGTTGGCGCAGGAAAGTGAAGATGAGTGAGACAATGACAGAAGACCAATTATTACAGGATTGGGTACATCCGCTTAATGATTCGGGAGAACGCCTGCCCAGTGATCATCAGGCCCGTGCCCGGGCAGTGAAACCTGGCGAGTCGTTCCTGATTCAGGCACCCGCCGGTTCTGGCAAGACCGAGTTGCTGACAGACCGGATTCTGGCCTTATTGGCAACGGTTAACCGGCCCGAGGAAATACTGGCGATTACCTTTACCCGCAAGGCTGCGTCGGAAATGCATGCACGGGTGTTGAAAAAACTGGCGCTGGGTTTGCAGGAAGACGAGCCTGAAACGGCGCACCAGAAAAAAAGCTGGCAACTGGCCCGTGCCGCTTTACAGCGTGACCAGGAAAAAGGCTGGAATCTGCTGGCGCATCCGGCACGCCTGAGCATCAAAACCATTGATTCGTTTTGTGCCTCGCTGGTGCGTTCCATGCCCTGGCTGTCGGGGATGGGGGGGATGCCTTCGGTTGCGGAAGACGCCCGTGCCCTGTATGGCAAGGCGGCCCGCCAGACGCTGGCCCTGATTGACAGCACCGAATGCGTGCAGGCATTGGTGGCTCATCTGGATGTGGATTTGCTGCCTGCCGAAGAGTTGTTGGTGGATATGCTGGGATTCAGGGATCAGTGGCTGCCGGTGGTGAGTGATCCGGCAGGTGCCATGCAGGCAGTGATGGAGTCCCTGGCACAGGCAATGGATGATGATATTGTCAGGGTTGGCGAGCTTATGCCACAGGGTTGGGCCAGCAGTTTGGCGCCTATCGCCAGGTTGGCGGCCAGTACTTTGCTTGACCCTGCTAGCGGCAACGATGATGACTATCCATTGCTGGATTGGGATGGAAATCCCTTGGCTCCTTATTTTACGGATATTGCCCGCTGGAAGGCGTTGGCCCGTTTATTGCTAACGGCCAAAGGACAGTTGCGCAGTCGCCTGACCAAAAATGAAGGTTTCCCCCCCAAGAGTGCGCACAAGGATGCCATGCAAACCTGGCTTGAGTCACAGCGACTTGATTCGGATGAATGGGCTCAGGCCTTGCATGATTTGACAAATTTGCCAGAAGTGCTGATGACCCCGCAGCAAATGCAGATTATTGGCAATTTGCTGGAATGCCTTCGGCTGGCTGCGCAACAGCTTGAACAGGTCTTTACCAGTGCAGGCGAGGTGGATTTTATTGAAATTGCCTGGCGGGCAGGGCAGGCTTTGGGTTCGGTTGATGATCCGGCCGAGTTGCTGCTGTCGCTGGATGCGGTTATTAAACATATTCTGATTGATGAATTCCAGGATACCAGCCAGGTACAGATTGACCTGATTTGCAAGTTGACTTCAGGTTGGCTGTCTAACGAAGACCGTACCTTGTTTCTGGTGGGGGATCCGATGCAATCCATCTATCGTTTCAGGAAAGCTGAAGTGGGTCTGTTTTTGAAGGTGTCCAAGGAAAGTATCAATGATTTGCCATTGACAGTTCTGAGGTTAAGTGAGAACTTTCGTTCCCGTTCAGGGGTGGTTCAATGGGTTAACCAAGCCTTTGCCGAGGTATTCCCGGCCAAAAACAACCCGGCACTGGGGGCGATCAAGTATACGCCATCGGTACCCTTTAATGACGAGGGAATATCTCCGGCGGTTTTGATGTATCCGTTTTATTATGGTAATAACATACCTGCCGAATTGCTGAATCCGAATACCTTGCCACAGGAGGTCACCCAGGATGATGAATCGCCTGCCATTGAAATAACCCCGGTAATGGCTGAAGCAGCGGCCCAGGACAGGGTGATTAAACTGGTCAAGTCGGCATTAAAAACGCATGCCGGTAAAAAAGATCCCGTCGCCATTCTGGTGCGGGCACGAACACATCTTAATGAATTGATGCATCGGCTGAGCATGGAAGGCATTCCCGTACGGGCCGTTGATTTTCAGCCGCTTAAAGACCGTCAGGTGGTGATTGATCTGGTGCAGCTGGTTCGTGCCTTGTCGCATCCGGCAGACCGTGTGGCCTGGCTTTCCCTGTTGCGTTCACCCTTGTGCGGCCTTACCTTGACCACGTTGGATACCCTGTTTGGCGAACAGCATAAAACGCCGGTGCCACAGTTGCTGGCGCAGGTGTTGGCGGGCGTATCTTCTGCTAACGGACAAGGGGGGGCTGGGGGGCAGGATCTGTCCGCCGCCGAACTGGCCCGTCTGTTGCCGGTGGCTAAGGCCTTGCTGGATCGGTCCTTTGAACAGGATGCGATTACGTTTTCAGCGCATGTGGAGTCAATCTGGCGTGCCTTGGGCGGGTTTGTATTTTATAACCATGAAAGTGAATATGCCGATGTGCAGACGGTGCTGCGGCTACTAGACAAGATTGCACCTTATGGAGGATTGAATCCAACCGATCTTGATCGTGAGCTTGAACGTCTTTATGCCGCGTCTTCACATGAGCAAAATGCCGTGACCATCATGACGATGCATAAATCCAAGGGGCTGGAATTTCAGGAGGTGATTTTGTATGGCCTGCACCGGGTACCACGCAATAACCCCGATCCCTTGCTAAGGTTTGAGCAGTCCGAGGGGCACTTGTTACTGGGGCCCATCAAGCCCAGGGCATCGCAGGAAAAAGATCCCATTTCGGTCTATCTGGCCGAACGGGAGAAAAAACGTACCAATTATGAATTGGACCGCCTCTTGTACGTAGCTGCCACACGGGCATGTCAACGGTTGCATTTGGTGGCGGTACTGCAAGTCAAGGACGGGGTGGTTGCCAAGGTGCCATCCAGCACCCTGTTTTCGCGGTTGCAGTCTTTAATGGATACGTTCTCCACGGTCAAGCCGGCGTACCTGCCTGTTTTGGCAGCTGATAACGGGCGGGATACTGAAAACAGCCAGTATGAAGTGGTGGGACCTCCTTTAACCCGCTTTACCGACGCCATGATGCAGACCCTTCACGCGCAAGCGGATGCGACCCATAAACGGGCTGCTCCTTCCATCAACGAGGGGGGCGCCTGGCAGTTTGAAGAGCGTTACGAGGCGCATGTCGGTACGGTGGTGCATGCCTGGCTGGCCTGTATGGGGCGGGATCAATTACAAGGTTGGACACCCGCGCGGATTCAGTCTGCGGAAAACATTATTGTGCGTCAGTTGTTGCAGGAAGGTTTGCGTCCCCAACAGGCACGCGAGGCTATCGGGCGGGTGCAATCGTTATTGCTGAATTGCCTGGGCAGTGATAAAGGACAATGGTTGCTGCAACAGGCCAATGCACGTCAGGAATGGGAGCTGATGAATGCCTATGGCAAGGTGCTGATTGTGGATGTGGCGGTTTCCGAGCCCGATGGCTGGCTGGTGGTTGATTATAAAACGGCACAAAAACATGATCATGAGTCTGATGATGTATTTGAAAACCGTTTGCGGCAAACTTACCGTGAACAGCTTCAGGCCTATTGTGAACGGTTAACCGCCTTGGATGGTCGTCCCGCCCGGGCGGTTATTTACGCGCTGGATGGTAACCGTTGGCTGACCTTGTAAGAGGGTAATCCGGTAAACGGGTTTGCCCCTGGTCTGCAGGGGCGCAATTGTGTAATAAGTTGTTAGTGTTTGGGTTTATATAAAACATTTTTCACAAAAAAGGGAATAATGCTTGTCAGTTAATTTTGTTTACTAAATTTTCAGTTTTGGAGAACTAATGAGTCCGATTATTCATGCAGCATGTAAAACAACAGTGTCAGAAAAAAACAAAAGCACGATGTTGCGCAATTGGATGGTGTGCGGGGTAATGGCTGTCGCAGTTTTTAACAGTTTTCCGGCAATGGCGCAGGCAGTCAGTCCTATCATGGCTGCCATGCAAACGGTGTATGAGGCGGTACCTGCATCTGAGCCTGCCGCGGTCACCCAAAACAATGAAACCCGTACCATTTCCGTAGGTGGGCAAGCCAATGGAAAAGAAGTGTCCGTGGCAGGTAGCGAAGGCCCGCGCGTGGTTTCCGGCGTAGCTGCCGGAAGCCGGCCCACAGATGCCGTGAACCTGGGTCAAACCACGGAAATGTTCAATGACGTCAATCGTAAAATCCGTCAAACCGAACGCAAGGCCGACGAAGGCACTGCTGCCGCGATTGCGGCGGCCAATTTGCCACAGGCGGTTTTGCCGGGTGAAAAAGTAGTGGGTGTGGGTGGTGGTACCTGGTCGGGTGAATCCGGTTATGCCGTTGGTGTCTCTGCGGCAACCGATAATGGCAAGTGGTTGCTCAACGGCTCTGTGGTCGGGTCTTCAGGTGGAGACGTGGGCGCGGGTGTGGGCGTAGGCTATCGCTGGCGCTAAATTTTCATCTGGTCTGGGGCAGCTTGCATTTTTGTATTGTAATAATCCAGAAAGCTGTTACAATGCTTTCCGGTGGGCCCCTTCGCATGGGTCGGCGGTGAAACTGGTCAGGTCGGGAACGAAGCAGCCATAACCGTTTAGATTCAGTGCCGAAGTAAGGCTCACCCCTCATATACAAAAATATTCAGTAAAACAGTCGTCACCTTAAAGGTGACGTTTGCATTTCTGGGCTACAATCATTCACATGAGCTACCTTGTTCTTGCCCGTAAGTGGCGTCCCCGATCGTTTGAAACCCTTGTTGGCCAAGAGCACGTGGTAAGGGCATTAAGCAATGCCCTTAATACCCAGCGACTGCATCATGCCTGGTTATTTACGGGTACCCGCGGGGTGGGTAAAACCACGCTGTCACGCATTCTTGCCAAATCCCTCAATTGTGAAACCGGCATTACCGCCACGCCTTGTGGCCAATGCCGTGCCTGTGTCGAAATAGACGAAGGCCGCTTTGTTGACTATCTCGAGTTTGACGCGGCCTCCAACCGTCGCGTTGAGGAAATGACGCAACTGCTTGAGCAAGCCGTGTATGCGCCCAGTGCGGGCCGCTTCAAGATCTACATGATTGACGAAGTCCACATGCTAACGGGGCATGCGTTTAACGCCATGCTGAAAACGCTTGAAGAGCCCCCGCCGCATGTCAAGTTTATTATTGCCACCACTGATCCGCAAAAAATTCCCGTCACGGTATTGTCCCGCTGCCTGCAATTCAACCTGAAGCAGATGCCGCCCGAGGCGATTGTGGGTCACCTGGAAAATGTGCTCACGCAGGAAGAGGTCCGTTTCGATCTTGGTGGCTTGCGACTTATTGCGCAGGCGGCCGCCGGCTCCATGCGCGATGCCCTGTCTTTAACTGATCAGGCCATCGCTTACAGTTCCTCCAATATTACCGATGCAGCAGTACGCGAAATGCTGGGCACCATCGACCAGAAGTATTTGGTTCGCTTTTTGCAGGCTTTGCTGCAGGGTTCGGCGCAGGGCGTTATGGATACGGCCAATGAGTTGTCGATGCGTGGGTTTTCCTATTCGGGCGCCCTGGCAGACTTGTCGGTCTTGCTCTCGCGTATCGCGATAGAGCAGCGTTTGCCGGGTACCATTATGGCCGATGACCCTTTGCATGAAGACATGCAGGCATTGGCAAAGGCGTTTCACCCGGATACCCTGCAGCTGTTTTACAGTATTGCCGTACATGGCCGTAACGAGTTGTCTTTGGCACCCGATGAATATGCGGGTTTTGTCATGACGGGATTAAGAATGCTGTCATTGGTCAGTACGGTCGATATGGCCTCATTGCCAGCACCGGCGGTAACCGTGGCTGGCGGTGCACAGCTACCGGCTATTGCTGCTGTTGTACCCGCTGCGGAAGTGGCAAGCACGCAATCCGAACCCCGTTCCGCGGCTAGTGCTTCAGCAGTTGCATCCAATTCAATGGAACCCGTTGCCAACACCACAGCCGGTGGCAATGATAAGGCGATAGTGGCTGAAAAAAAAACGGCTGACGATTTCATTCCTGCCTGGGAGGACATCCCTGCAGACTGGGAAATGCTGGCTGCCTCCGAACCCAATGATGACGGGCGTTTTGAACAGGCGGTCTCCCCTGATCTTGATATGGATCTGTCAGATCCTGAAATGGCGTCTTTTCCTGTTGTGGAAGAAGATGCTACCTGGATCCCCAGTCACCAGGGACAGTCGGCAGGATACAGTTTGCAGCAAATGACGTCGCATGATTGGACTGTTTTGTCGCAAGAATTGCCTCTTGCCGGGGTGGCGGCTGAGTTTGCCAAACAAAGCGAATGGCTGGGTGTTGAAAATAACGAGATCCACTTGCGTATTCCGGTTAAAAACACGAACGAGCTAAGTGCCAAAGCAAAATTGAATACGGTGCTGACCGAGTATTTCAGGCAAGTGGTGAAGGTGTCTTTCGAATATGCCGAAAACGTTGAGGAAACTGCCTATGCTTCTATCCGTGCCGAGCAGGCTGCGCGTCAGGAAAAGGCCGAACGGGCGGTGCAGGAAAGCGAGTTTATCAATGCCCTTATCGAAGAGTTTGGTGCCAAAGTGCTGCCTGAAAGTATTAAACCGTGTTGATCCCCATGAACTTTACGTATTAATCTACTAAAATACGAGCTATTCCCATTAATCAATGAAGCAGGAAACCATTCATTATGATGAAAAATCAACTGGCAGGCTTGATGAAGCAAGCCCAGCAAATGCAAGACAACATGAAAAAAGCCCAGGACGCCCTGGCAGACATTACGGTCGAAGGCTCTTCCGGTGGTGGTCTGGTGAAGGTCACCATGACTTGCCGCAATGATGTAAAACGGGTGGTTATTGATCCTTCTCTTCTGGAAGACGAAAAAGATATGCTGGAAGACCTGGTGGCTGCCGCGTTTAACGACGCCCTGCGCAAGGCTGAAAGCACCGCCCAGGAAAAAATGTCTTCCGTAACGGCTGGCATGCCATTGCCACCAGGAATGAAGTTTCCATTCTAATGCGTGATAATTTGCCCGAACCGGAACCGCTGTCTGCGCTGGTAGATGCCTTGCGCAGATTGCCCGGTGTTGGTGTCAGAAGCGCCCGGCGCATGGCTTATCATTTGCTACAACATGATCGTAAAGGGGCACAGCAATTGTCTTTTGCCCTGTCGCATGCGGTTAATAATTTAAGACATTGCCAACGGTGCCATTCTTTTTCCCAAGATGAAATATGCGAAACCTGCCTTAATCCCAAACGGGATGACAGCCTGCTTTGCATTGTAGAAACCCCGGCAGACCAGAACATGATTGAAGCCAGTCATGGTTATCGGGGTTTGTATTTTGTTTTGATGGGTAGTTTGAAGCCCCTTGAGGGGGTTGGGCCGGATAACCTGGGTTTTGATAAGCTATTAGAGCGCGTTAGTGATAGCAAGGTGCAAGAGGTTATTCTGGCCACCAATTTTACGGCCGAGGGTGAAACGACGGCCCATTATCTGGCTGAAATGCTTAAAAGCAGGGGCTTGAAGGTATCAAGAATTGCCAGGGGTATTCCCACTGGCAGCGAGCTTGAGTATGTAGATGCAGGCACCATTGCCTGGGCCTTCATAGAGCGGCGAAGCTCTTGAAGACCTGATCAGGCAAAGTCATGGATCTTTATAATAAGTTTAGGCGCGGGCCTGTTCAATAATCCTGTCAAGCTTGATTGAATCGGCCACGAAAGCACGAATACCTTCAGCTAGTTTTTCGGTGCCCATGGCATCTTCATTAAGCATGAAACGGAAGGCGGTCTCATTGGCCGCAATGGGTTCAATGTCCAGCTTGCCGGATTCTTCCGCGCTCAGGGCGGGTTGAATCACTTCATTGCTTGCCGTCAGGCTTGCCAGCAATTCAGGGCTGATGGTTAACAGGTCACAGCCGGCCAGGGCGATGATTTGTCCCTTGTTGCGAAAACTGGCACCCATGATTTCGGTTTTAATATCGTGTTTCTTGAAATAATTGAAAATACGGGTCACCGATTTGACGCCTGGGTCATTCACACCGGCATTGTCTTCTTCAACCCAGTCGCTGCCAGCATTTTTTTTGTGCCAGTCGTAAATCCTGCCGACAAAGGGTGAAATCAACTGTACGTTCGCATCAGCGCAGGCAACCGCCTGGGCCATTGAGAATAGCAGTGTCATATTGCATTTGATGCCTTCGCTTTGTAAAATCCTTGCTGCATTGATACCTTCCCAGGTCGAGGCAATCTTGATAAGAATGCGATCACGCGAAATGTTTTCTTTTTCGTAAAGCGCAATAAGATGACGGGCTCGCTGTATGGTGGCATCGGTGTCAAACGAAAGGCGGGCGTCCACTTCGGTGGAAACCCGGCCCGGTACGATGTCCAGTATTTGTTTGCCAAACTTTACGAGCAGGTGATCCAGGGTTTCTAAGGTGCTTGCGTCGGGATGGTCCTGGATGGTTTGTTCAAGAAGGGGGCGATACACTTCTTTTTGGATTGCCTTCAGGATAAGGGACGGGTTGGTGGTGGCATCGGTGGGACGATGCTCGCGCATGCTTTGGAAGTCTCCGGTGTCTGCGACAACAGTAGTGAATTTACGTAGTTCATCTAATTGATTACTCATATATACTTGAATCCAGGATAGAAATTATGATGGCAACGATAGTGGAAGTTATTGGTCAGGTTCCATCTAACAATATAGCCTGATTTTGAATCAGGATTAAAGTCTGACGGGTATCCTGTCGTTTATATGTATCAGGTTTGACATGGCGGAGTGTTGGTTGTACGATTTTGCCACTTAAAAGCAGACGTTTCGCATGGGCATGCCCAAATAATTTTTTTTTACAATTTAGGTCATATATTTATACGTAAATAGGTATATCAGCTGTCTATTTGCGTATAGCTTGATATGATTTAGCCGTGGAATAGTTCATTTTAATTAATAAGGCTGTAAGTAAATGCTACTTAAATTGGGTAGGCTATTTTTAGTAATTTTTAGCTTGCTCTTTTCCGTAAAATCAGTGTATGCGCAATTCGATCGCTCCCTGTTAAGGACTGGCGTCGGGTTGCCGTTTGCGTTTCAGGAAATAGCCCTTAATCCTTGTATTCCAGAGTCGGTTATAAAGGGCAGGTTTGGGCAAAGTGGCGTGGAACTGTTGCGTGAGACCCAAAAAAAATGGCCTGCAAAGATGTGCGAAAACATGCAGGTGGCCAGTGGGTTGTTTGAATGGCTTTATACCAGTTCTGCCCTTCAGGCGCAAACCGATCGTCCTGTGCTTATTAGTCGTTTAATCAAAACCCGCAACAATAGCTTGGCTTTATGCCAAACGGTTGCCTGCCTGGAGGAGCGCTTGCCGCGCATGATAGAGTGGGCCCAAACCAACCTGGATCGTACTGCTGTTTATCGGGAAAGTGATCGTATCCCGGTAAAATCCGAATTGTTGTCGCATCCCCGTCTTTCCTTGCGTGAACTGGTTTTGCCCTTGCAAGGCCAATTCGAATGGTGCGGCAGTTCCACTTTTAATGCGCTTGATTTTTATACGGTCAACATGAAAGTATCCGGCAAGGCCGTGGTCCTGGTGCAATGTAAAACCGGTAAACAGGAAAGCCCTACCTGGATTATCGAAAATGCCGCCAACTCTAAAGTTTGGGTGCCTGTCATGTTCCACCAGTCATTAAATGACTTGTATATACTGCCGAATAGCCGTTATACCTATCCCACGCTTTACCGGCATGAAAAATTGTCTCAAGGCATACATATCACTTTCTTCGAGTACGGAGAAGACCTTTATCAGCAAAAACTCGGGTTTACAATTAATGTGGATGCTTCGGGTGAGGCATTGGCTTTTGAGGTGCAAGTGCCTTAAAAAGTAGTGAAAATAACGATTTTTTTCACATGCAAATCGTAAAATTTCTAATAGAAAATCAATAAAACAGTATAATGACAAGGTTTACTTATTGATTTTAGAACTTGGGGTTTTATGACGCTGCCGTCACATATTTTCGGGGAAAATACAGAATTCCCTACCGCAATTCTGGCTTTGGCCGATGGTACTGTATTTAAAGGTATTTCCATTGGTGCCAACGGGCACACCGTAGCCGAACTGGTTTTCAACACCTCAATGACTGGATTCCAGGAAATCCTGACCGATCCCAGTTATTCACAGCAAATTGTCAGCTTCACATACCCGCATGTTGGCAATACGGGTGTTAACAAAGAAGATGTTGAGTCTTTCAAGACACATGCTGCTGGTTTGGTTATTCGCAATTGCCCGGAACGTATTTCAAATTTTCGCGCCACCCAGTCACTGCCTTCTTATCTCAAAGAGAATGGCATCGTCGCTATTTCAGAAGTTGATACCCGTAAAATTACCCGATTGCTGCGCGAAAAAGGTGCACAGGGTGCATGTATCCTGGTAGGTGACGATGTAGAGAAAGCGCTTGAACTGGCGCGTGGTTATCAGGGCATGCAAGGGCAAGACCTGGCCAGCCAGGTTAGCCGTCAGCAAACTGAAAACTGGACAGAAGGCACCTGGCAATTGGGTCAGGGTTATACCCAGCCCAGCCAATCCAGCTATCACGTGGTTGCCTATGATTTTGGCGTGAAGTCAAATATTTTGCGTATTCTGGCCGATAAGGGTTGCCGTTTAACGGTGGTTCCTGCCACAACACCTGCAGAAGAAGTTCTGGCCCTTAATCCTGATGGCATTTTTCTGGCTAATGGTCCTGGGGATCCAAGCGCTTGCGGTTATGCGGTCGAGGCCGTTAAAACCCTCCTCGATAAAAAAATTCCGATGTTTGGCATTTGTCTTGGACAGCAAATCCTGGCGCAGGCTATTGGTGCCCAAACCCTGAAAATGAAAACAGGCCACCATGGTGACAACCATCCCGTCAAAGACGTGCAAACCGGCCGTGTCTATATT
>Ga0265293_10006697_pt1 | contig 18182 bp, 20 predicted proteins | sample Munlanlewell138R_FD_192505 | JGI IMG/M metagenome (GOLD analysis project Ga0265293, IMG submission 192505) | Leachate microbial communities from a municipal landfill in Southern Ontario, Canada - Leachate well 138R | ecosystem: Engineered > Solid waste > Landfill > Unclassified | place: Canada...
AAATTGCGCAACCTCTTAAAAACCCTCTAGAGTTACTTGAATTACCCAAGACCAGTGTGTTGCACTATCTTGGGGAATCTTTAACAGAATGGGGTCCGCCTGAAGATCTTTACCCAGTGCGTAGTATCACCAACCCCATTCAGATGATCTCTGTGTTTGAGTATGACCCTAGCATCGAGGTTTTGGGCAATCCAATTACCAAAGCGGTCAATATTCAAACCGACTTCATGAAGTACTTACGCACGCACCGCAAGTACCGACGACTCATGGATGTGAGCAAAATGTATTCCATGCCTCACATCCAGCTGATTTATAATTACTGTAATATCGATAAGAAATATCGGTACATTGAAAATAAGTACTCTGACTATAATGCGTGGTATAATAAATTTGCCACCGTTATTAAATCGGTCAATGAGGCGGCGAAAAGTACGAACCGTCAGCAGTTTCTCTTCTTTAGCCTGCCTGAGAGCCTGCCTAGTCCAAGCACTCTCATTCGCGCTGAGAATCAGGAACGTCTACCAGTCAATCTACTCGAACTCTTTAGCACTCCTGAAGAACGCGTGATTCTAGAGCTTTGGCGTTGGATCAGTAGCTACCGGCAGTACTCGTTATTTAATAACATTGATCCTGAGCATTATAACAAGATCAATATCATCTTCCAAGATGCTGGAAAATGGGTCGGTTACCGACTTGATACCTTTAATCGCTTCCGGATCTCTACTGTAGAAGAAACTGAAGCGCTACTGGCCTCAGGTCGCGCTGAGCCAAATAAGAAAGGTATTGATCCGGATTTACTCAAGCGTTTATTCTTGCGGGGTCTGATTACAGTGATCAAGGGTCAAGCCGATGATCCTGAGCTCGCTGAGCAAGACGCTAGTAGCTTGGCAGACGATGATGAAGATCGTGATGAGGACTTAGTACTCACGCGTGACGCGGTCACGGGTCAAACGGTTGTGAAAAGCGTCGCACAAACGCAAACTGAACTGGACGAAAAAGCCAGTGAGGGTAAAGCACAATCTGTTTTACAAAAAGCACAGGCCATCGAGCAAGAACTAGAAAAGAAGGCAGCGAGCAATAAACAACACGTTGATCCACTTTTGACGTTAGACGAAGAACAGCTGCATGATTTTACGGTCTTGATCGATGAGGATCTCAGCGTCTTAGATAAAATCAACGAACAAATCCAAAAAGAGAAAGAACAAAACGCACTCACGGCTAGTCAAACGGGTCAGGCGGTACTGACTGAGCGCAATCAAAACCTTCCTAATACTTACGAAGATGGTCTGATGCGTATTGCTGAAGAGTACGCAGAAGCAGGCTTAATTAGTGCCACTGAATATGCGCGTTTTTCTCGTCAAGCCAAAAGCTATAAGACCATTAAGATGGACAATGGTCAAACGCTTGAAGAGTTTATCCAGATTCCTAAAGAGGCTTTAGCGATTAAACCGCCTGAAGTGGTTCCTGAGATTGCGAGTGTGAGCGATTCATCTATTATCGGCTCCAGTATTCAAGAGTTTAATCGAAAGTACAATACCGATGTTTTACATCGTGATGTAGCAAGCATGTTTATGAACATGCAGCATGCGGGTGTAGCCATCACCAACTTTAAGATGACCCGAGAAGAATCGGTGTTGGGTGCGCGCTTTATCTACGAAGCCCGGCTAAGTCCGATTGAAGGTGAACCCTCGACTGCGCACGTCATTATTCCTGAAGTCAGCAGGGATGGTGTCTTTAAAATCAATGGGGTTAAGTATCGCTTCAGAACGCAGCAAGCGGTGCATCTACCGATTAAGAAAACTGCTCCTTATCAAGTCTCGTTGACAAGCTACTACGGTAAACTCTTTATTAACCGTACACAGCGTAAAGCCAATGACTACGGCAATTGGATTGTCAAGACGATTCGGGTCGGTGCGCTAGAAGGTGATGCAATCTTTGATGTTGAAGCTATTGCTATTTTTGATGCTACGATTAAGCGGCCTCGTATCTTCACTATTCTCGCACAAAACTTTAGTCAGTTTAAAGTCAAGACGCCTTTAGTTACTGAAGGGGTAATGCATTTTGTGTTAGATGCGCATGCGCTCATTGAACGCTTAGGCAAAGAACGCTACGATGCACTGATTGCGCAAAATCAAGTACCGATTGGTTTTGTGGGTGATTCGGTATTAGTGGTCGATGGGAAAGACCAGTTCTTTGTGGTTCGAAAAACTGGGCTAGAACAAGTCGGCAATATCGAAGCAATTCTAGGCTTAGCCGTTAATAAAGCACCGCTAGAATACATCGAAGCTGGGATCAGTAAAAAAGATGTTCCAGTGGGCTTTATGCTGGGTTTAGAAATGGGCCTAGAGCAACTGATTGCCTTACTTGCACCACGGGTGCGACGCATCCAAGCAGGCAATCGAGTCACACTTGGCGATGATGAATATCGGCTAGTGTTTGCTGATGAGACTTTAGTCTTTAATAAGAATGACCGGACTGCGACTCTCATTCTCGCAGGCTTTACGAAGTTTCATCGAAGCCTAAAACAATACCGACTGCATGACTTTAACTCTCCTGACGTGTATATTAACGTCTTAGAAGAGCATGGCATGCCTGGGCGCATTGTCACAAGCATCGATAGCCTAAATAAACTCTTTATCGATCCGATCACCCGAGAGCTCTTAGTCGAGATGGGAGAACCCACGCATTTTAGAGGCTTGTTGCTGCGGGCAGCTGAACTGCTGATCGATGATCACGTTCCAGTGGTCAAAGACCGTATCCGTGGCTATGAGCGTTTTGCGGGCGCTGTCTATAGCGAACTTATCAAAGCCGTGCGAGCCCATCAGTTTAAACCCTCTAGAGCACGCCAGCCCATTGACTTAAATCCGTACGCAGTCTTTAATGCCATCAGTACTGATGCGGCTAAAATCCAGGTCTCAGACATTAACCCAGTGGAAGATGTCAAACAAATGGATGCGCTCTCCTTTGTGGGTACCGGCGGGCGCTCAAGCCTATCGATGACTAAAGAGGTACGTTTGTACACAGAGGCTGAAGAAGGACTGGTCTCTGAGTCCACGGTAGACTCTGGTAAGGTGGCTGTCAATAACTACGCAGCCACCAATCCGAAAATCAATAGCGTGCGTGGTACGTATGACCAGTTTGATCTTGAAAAAGATGGAATTGGAAATCTCATCAGCACAGCAGCCGCACTATCGCCTTATGCTTTGAACGACGACGGTAAACGCGTGGCATTTATCGGAATCCAGCACGGACACGGTATTTTTTGTAAGGACTATACCGCCCCGATTGTGAGAACCGGTAAAGAGAGTGCATTGGCTCAGCAAACAAGCGAAATCTTTGCTAAAGCCGCAGAAGACGATGGTGAAGTTCTTTCGGTTAAACCTGAAGGGATTTTGGTGCGCTATAAAGACGGTCGAGAAGAGGGCTACCCACTTGGTCGACAATTTGGTAAGAGCGCGTCTCTGACGTTTCCTTTTACTCTAGTGAGCCGAGTGAAAAAGGGTGAAACTTTTAAAAAGGGTGATGTTCTCACTTATAATACTGAGTTCTTCACCCCCGATACCGTTGCCTATAATACCGTGGTTTGGAAAAATGCGGTCCAAGCAACCATAGGCCTCGTTGAAGTGGGTGAGACTTATGAAGATGCTTCTAGCATCTCCACACGTCTGACTGAAAAACTGGTCTCTAAGGTAACAGAACCTAAAGCCATTACTGTACGCTTTAATCAAGCGGTTCACCAATTGGTTAAAGTCGGACAAAAGGTCAGTGCGGACGATCACTTGTGTATTATCGAAGACAGTGTGACCGCAGGCTCTAGCATCTTTGATGAGGACTCCATTGCTGCGCTTCGAATGCTCAAAGCTCAAACTCCGCGTGCCGGGCATGACGGCGTAGTCGAGCGCATCGAGGTGTTTTACAATGGTGAAATTGAAGACATGAGTGAATCACTGGCTGAAATCACTCAAGCCTCTGATAAGCAATTTGCAAAAGAGCGCGCAGCTCTTGGCTTAGCCAATCTTACTGGATCGACTTTAGGTGAAAGCTATCGAGTCGCAGGCAACCCGCTAGCTACCGATGAGCTTGTGATTTGGGTCTATATCACCACCAATAAGCCAATGGGCGTGGGTGATAAGATCGTGATCTCCAACCAGTTAAAGTCTGTAGTCTCTGAGGTTACTCAAGAGCCGCTACAGACTGAATCGGGTGTCTTGGTCGATGCTAAGTTTGGAATTAAATCAGTCGGTAACCGGATTGTGAATTCAGTCTACGAAATGGGGATCGATGCCAGACTCATGCTAAAAGCTACCCAGCGTGCAATTGCAGCATATAGCAACGCTCACGAAAATTAATAATTCAAGCGGCATAGAGAGGGGACTCAGAGGTCCCCTCTTTTTTGCCTTACTGGTTTCATCTTTATGAGCAGGGTCTACTGGCTATTAGCGCATGGGTTATTTTATGTTTTAACCTATGAGTGTATTACTATAGACTAACCACCTCCCAAGACACCCATTGTCCGTAGGAACGAATTCAATGAAAGTTATCGATAAAGAATATACCACGCTACAGACCCTCTCGACGGCTGTCGAGTATGGCCTGGGGCTTGCCCAAGAAGTGATGGGAAAACGCGGTACTGACCAGTTTATCTCTAAACATGGGCGCAGCCAATTGGCTGAGCAAATGCTAGCTGATTTGCAAACCCAATTTATTAACGAACTAGGAGCGGCTCAGTATGCTCAGCGCTAAGGTTGTAAAAGCTGCGGTTCCTCTGACCGCACTATGGTCTCAAAACAATTTGGTGGCAAGCGCGCATGAGGGCTCGCCGCTTGCTATGTTGATTCATCACCAGCGTCAAAAAGACGTGGTCAATGCGGTCTACTATAGCACCGAACAAGGGGTAAGCGAACTCGATCAAGAAGCGCGCCTTAATAACATTGCCGATAACCTCGCTGGTAACCCTTTAGTGGGGCAAGATGCAGTCGATCCAGACTTTGATGCCAAGGTGATGGATTATTATATCGCTGAGGATACGAAGAAAATCATTCAGCATCTGAGCATTGCTCGCAATGTGGTCAAGCCTGCCGTCTTGGATCTGGCCGAACGCATTCAAGCTGGCATGCAGGCGATCACTGCGCAAACACTACTGAACGCTAATATCGTGCAGTTTGAAGTGCCGGAGAGCTTTTTTGATGTGCGCTTTGTTGGCCCACTTGCAAAATACCAAGCTCAAGACGGCTCGGTCTTTAACGGCAATGGTGGACTGCCCATGATGAGTTGGGAAGAACTCATCAAATTTCTACAAGTCGGTATTGAAGAAATTGATAGTGAAAACTTAGGTTTTATTACTAAGGCTGGTACTGAGAACATTCTTTGCCTCTTCCAAGATGTGTTCAGTAATCAATATACTCAAGTTGCCGGACGTAATGCTAAGTATCTGACTGAGTATTTTGACGATGCTAAGTTTGGCGCTCAATACACGATGGCTGCTTACTTACTGGCTGAAAACCTCTACGACAATCCGGTTGAAGGCACCAATAAGACTTTGGTTGAATTTAACCAAGCGATGGTACAGATTCGTGAATTGGCTGGGGCTCGGTTACTAAAGCAAATCAAAGTGCATGAGCAAAATGTCACTGATCGCGTGCTAGTGAAAAGTTTCGGTGAAGGGTTTGTCGAAGTCTACGCCAATGTGTATCGGACATTTCTTGAAAATGGGGGGAGCCCCGAGGTGCTCTTAGGACTAATCTATTCGCCTAAGAAAAACTACACAGTCGATTTACTGCTACCTCGCGCTGAAGAGCTGCGTCAACTGTGGTATGCTCAATGCACGAACCTAAAGATGACGGAAAACACCAAACGTGCTGCTGCGATGTATCGCGTCGCCCTTGAAGCGCTGACTCAACAAATGTTAGCCGAGCAGGGTGAAGATCCGGCCTTCTATAGCAATATGCATGCTATCATTGAGCAAGCCCGCAAGGTGCTAGCTGAAATGAAGCCTGATGAGCTGAACGATTTGATGGAAGTGGCCATTCGCATTGAATGTCGCGCGCGCTTTCCTAAGTCTGCGGCTGAGAGTTTTATTTGCGATATCAATGAAGCGCTGAGTATCAATCCAGAGCTTGCTATCGAAGAAGCTGAATCGATCGCAGTCATGCGTTATATCACGAAATATTTGGCTGCTCAAATCAATCTTAAATTTGTCCGATAACAGACTATGGATATCACGAGCTTAAAGCGAGACGCAGGCAGTGTAAAGGCACAGCTTGCGTATAAGGAAGGTCAGTACATTGCTAAGAGCCGTCTACAGATCTTAGTGCCTGCTTACTTTGAGACCAAAGGCATGTTAAGCTTTGGCACTGAGATCTATTTCTTAGGATTTTATTGCATTATCACTCAGGACAATACCTACGCCATTGATATTGCGCCTGCCATGATTCGCACCAGTCCGTCTCAAATTACACGCGTCGATATCGATGACTTAGAGTATGTGGTCTTAGTCTACGATAAAGGCGATTTAGTGATTGCCGATGAAAACGTCGTCAAAGACGAGAATTTGTGTTATAAAATCTTCAATGAAATCCTAGCCAAGGGACTCTTCCCATGGTGGATGAATTATGAAGATCGCAATAAAGTCTTTAGTAAGACCAAGCAATTTACAGGCTCTAAGGTCGGGGATAATTTCACTTTGTATGAGATCATCGTCTCTGCGCTGTCTCGTGATCCTGAGGACAAAGCGATTCAATACCGACAAGGTTTAAAGTCTAAGACCGATCTAATTACTCGGCCTCCTTTAGCGTCGCCTTTGCGCAGCGTCCAGTACTCGGCCTCCAATACGGTAGCTAAGCTCGCCGGGAGTTATTTCCAAGACGGGCTTATCAGTGCAATCAATGATCCGACCACTCGGGTCGAGCGCGGAGAGCGCATCTTAAGACTTTAAAAGAGCAAGATTTATGTTAAATTCCATTGTGTTTGAATGTACCGCCATGCGCGGACTCAATAAGAAGGGTATCATCCCAGCTGACGAACACGGCTATCGCACTGTTGTGTTAGGTGCTTTAAATGTGTTTAGTCGCAAGGGTGAGTACTACGCACTAGAAGGCGCACAAGACCTCTTTCAAAACTCTTCGATCTTCATGCGTAAGGTCAATGGTGAGGCGCTACGAGGCGAACTCGGACATCCCGTACCCATGCCTGGGATGACTGAAGAGCAGTTCTCCGTTCGCATTCGTCAAGTGGTCGAGTCTCGGGTCTGTTTACATATTCGTAAGGTTTGGCTAGATCACACGAACGTCAAAGACGACCAAGGTCGAACGGTCATTGCGATTATGGGTGAGCTCGCCCCTAGTGGTGAATTAGGGCATGTGTTAGAAAAAGCCTTTAATAATCCGTACGAGAATGTCGCCTTTTCGATTCGTTGCTTTTCTGATGTGGATCGCTCCTACGGGGGCGCGATCACACGCAAGATGCGAGAGATCGTGACGTGGGACTATGTGTCTGAACCTGGTATTAAAGTGGCCGATAAGTATTACTCGCCTGCCATGGAAAGTAATCAGACCAATATGGGTTTGCCTCGGGCTGAAAAGATCCGGGCTGACGTGGTCGAGCAACTCATCACCAAGAAGTACACCAAGAGCTTTTTAAAGAACGCCTGGGGCCATAAACAAAATGGGTTAGGGTACTCTGAGGAAAGTGTCTTTGTGACCGCTGACGAGCTCTTTAAGAGCTTTGGGTGGACTGATGACGAGTTAAAGCGACCCTTTACTCGGTGGTAAAAAGTAGGTCATAAATGGGAGAGCTTTTGGCTCTCCCATTTATGCTGTTTTGTTTTCCTGTATTATTCACCGGGTATAAAATTCCCATTATAACGGGCCTTACCAATGGTAATTCGTATTTGATCCATAAAACCGGTATAAGGATAATTTAAATTTGAATCACTTCGGTGAAGCTCACCAATTGTCAGGCGTTGGACTGTAGCATTAAAGGAACCAGTATAAGAAGAAGAATTATCCGCTACACCATTTAGATACATTGTAATGGTGTTGCCAGTGCGCTCTACCGCCACATGACTCCAGGCGAGTGCCGGAATAGTCCCCACTGATGTTAAATTATAGACAAACGCTAAAGAAGCGCTTCGAATAGCCCATCCAACCGTTCCATTACCAATATAAAAACCAACCCAATTCCCGTTAGCGAGTTGACCCCATTGTAATATATACGGGCTACCTGAGACGGTATTAGGATAAAACCACCCTTCAATAGTAAAGTCTTTGGTGGATAAACTTAATGCAGCATCGACAGTGGTGTAGATACTGGATTTATTTTGAGAGCCACTTAAGAATTTACATGAAGAGGAACCGATTTTATATTGTTCGGTACTGATTGTGGTGCTCGTGCCGTCTCGGGCAAAGGCGCGTGCTTTGGGTGAGGAATCAGTAAAAATAACTGCTCCGTCGCTTGCTTCGAATTTTAGAAAGACTTCTACGTTTTCTAAACCCCGCTGCGCTCTCAATAGATGTTCTTTCATTCTTGTATGACTCAATGAAAATTTTTCACAATGCTAAATTCCGTTCTAGCTATATGACATTTCAGTCATTTTGTTGTGACGCTACAGGATTTAAAAAGATCATAAAGCTTTTCAACATACAACTCATCCAACATCTTTCTAATGTCTTTAGGAGCATTATCAAAAAGCTGATCCGAAACTGCTCTAAAGGATGGATCAGTATAATCGAAGAAGCCGACATGAATATCGTCTAGATTATTCTTAAACATATCAATACTAACTTCCACCATAATCTTCTTCTGAACAACGAGTATTTGTTCAAGCTCTTCTTTATTGATCTTAATGGTGATGGGATCTTTACTGCGCGTGGATGAATCTTTGTTGTCGATGAACTTAGTCCAGTGCTCAGTAGCCAAGTCTACGTTACTGGGAACTAGATCTGGGTTGTTCTTGTATTTACCCATGATTCTAAAGATCTCTTCAGCTGTCACTGTCTGATAATTAACAGATTCAAGTTCTTTAACTATCTTTTTGTACGCTCTAAGGAATCGTAGAGCGCTGGTTTTTTGTTTCTGATAGATCCCTTTAATAAATCCATAATTGGCTTCTAGGGTACTGACAAGCTCCGACCCATTGTTTGTTTTAAAAGCCTACCACATATATTATTCTATTCAAACAAAATACTATTTTGAACATTTGTAGATGGAAATGCGCGTTCCTCTGGTCCCCAGATAATACGGATGGCACCAGCCCCCCCAGTGGTATTACCGCCTCCTGAACCATATCTGAAGCTACCACCTCCGTACGTAACTCCAGAACCACCTGAACCTGGAGAGCCTCGACGTCCTAGAGTAGTATCTGAAGTTCCAGGAGCTCCATTATTGCCTTGTCCAAACAGACCAACTCCACCGCCCGTACCACCAATTAAAGGATTTGAATTACTCCGACCTCCGCCTCCGCCTCCACCCTGCCCGGCCGAGGGAGTGAAACCGCCATTACCGCCATTACCAGTATAACCACCGGCTCCGCCGCCTCCGCCCCCGTAATAATCTCCAGAACCTCCATTCCCACCACCGTCATTAAACTCAAAAGCAGCCTTACCACCTAACTTTGTTATCCCACTATTTGCTTGACAAATAATTTCGCCATTAGATTTCCGTAGTATCGAATTATATTTCAATGTAGAGGCTGCTCCAACAATATCATAAAGAAGAATTTCGCCAGGGATAACCGGGAAATTATTTCTATATGAAAGGCCTCCGCCTCCTTCAAGGCCGGCTGAACTCATGACCATAGAGCCCACTCCAACACAAAGCACTGATATGATGCTCACGCCAGGAGGTACCATCCATTGAAGATTCTGACCTACTACGCCGGTTAGAATAATTTCACCATAGGGAGGAGGAGGTAAACTTGGATTGATTGTCAAAAATTCTTTCATGAGAGTCTTCAGTATATTCTGTTTAAAATATCATAATAAGAAGGTGTTCCGATTGGGCCTTGATATAAAGTCAGCAACTCATATTGAACACCATCAAGAGAATAATAGATATCGCACTTCTCAACCAACTGCGCGTACTGAGAACGAGATGCCGCCCATACACTGCTAATCTCAAACTCTTGTTTCAGATCTAACAGAAACCATCCATTGCTTTGTTCAGTAATAAACGTGCCGTTACCTTTATCAGCCCAGAACGTATTAATGTTCCCATCAACTGCATTAGCTGACGGGTACTTAGATTGAGACGTTCTAGCTGATACGGTTACATTAGTGCCAAGCGAAATATTGTTATTTGAACTATCCAGTAGTTGTATTTCACGATTAGCCACTGACTCAGGGTCACTTTGTCCACGAATATAATTAGGATGTTTTAAATTATCAATTTTTAAATATCGAGCAATAAAATTACCCCCCACCCATCTTAGGGGAGGCCATAAGTTGTTCTTTCATTTACTATACCTTAATTTATTAATATCACTAAAAGATTTAAAAAAGGATTTAAAGAAGATTTCAAGCACATATCACCAGATTGAGTGTAGCTAGCACTCTTTCCGGAAAGATAAAAGTGCATTTCTCATAAATCATGGCAATAAATTTTTATAGACTCATGCTACCATGTGAGAGATGAAACTGCTTATCTACAAAGCGTTTCACTTTTTAAACCCAAATAAACATCCTTTAGTAAGGAATCACATCATGTCCATTAAGCCCGAACTGCTCAAGCTCTCCGAAGTGCTCGGTAAAGGGATCTCGATCGATAAGACTGGTAAGGTCAGTTTTGAAGACGGCCTGTATGAAAAGGCGCTCGCCGAAGTGGGCTCCAATCTCGAAGAGGCCAAGCGCGTCAATACCGCTAACGTCACCATTGCCACTGCCATCGGACACGCCGGTGGCCATAAGGCTATCGATGTCATGAAGGCCAATAAGGGTGTGGAGCGCGTCACTGGGCTCATGCGCCAAGGCAACGCGGAGTTCAAGTTTGACATCAAGCGTGAATCCACCACTCGCAACCCCACCAACGGTGAAGTGAGCACGGTGCACGGCGCGCTAAACATCGGCATCAACCTCAAAGGTATGAAGGGCGGCCAAGCAAGCGCAGTGAAGTCTGAACTCAAAGAGCTCGGTGCTAAGCATTTTGCTAAGTAAGTCGCAGTTTTGAGTGGCATAAGAGAAGAAGCGTCTAAGAAGAACCCCCTTCTTAGGTGCTTCTTCTTTTTATGCTGTGATTCATTAAGGGAGAAGTGCATGTTATTTTTATTGCTAATAGCTAGTTTGATTTTTCTAGGGGTAGTGGTGTTTATCTTTAAAGCGGATAAAAAAAATCCCTTCTATCCAATTGTAATTGGGACTTTCATCTTTACAGGCATTTTCTTTATCCTTTTTGCTTTAACGGTATCGGTCAATTGCTCTCTAAGCCCTCTTTAAAAACAGATCAGCATGTCACGCGAAATTGAACTCTGTACCATTCAAATCACTAAAGCTCGAACACTGCCCTTCTCCTTTACAGTGATTGATACCACAGTCATGACAGGCAATTTGGCTTTTGCGCCTACCTGGGCTATGGTGCATGGAATTAAAAATAAGACCTTATCTGAGAAAGCGTATCAAGATCAGTATTACCGCATGATGCAAGAGTCCCAAATTGCTTTAGTCAAAGAGTGGGAAAGTTTAAAGCAACATAAACGCATCGCTTTGGCTTGTTATTGTCGAGCCGGTCTCTTTTGTCATCGTCATCTATTGAAAACGATTATTACTGAGTACTTAGAGAAAGACGATTATGAAGTATTCGATAACGGGGAATATGAGCCCTCCTAATCGTTTTAAATCATAATGGATACCAGTAGTCCAATTTCTTATTTAAAGCCTTCTGCGGGCTTGTAAAGACGTTTTAGAAGGATTAAGAGATGCGTAAACGTTTCTTACGATGTTTTCAATGTAAGCACTCTATTGTCTATGGGTTTATTTATCTAGCCATGTTCTCACTGTTCTTAATGGTGACTGTGGCTATTGGCGTGCTCTACGCAATTAGTGTACTTTATGCTCAGTTCTTTAAGTAAAGTATTTTTTTACTTCTTTCTCTGATCATCTGAAGAGCTCCTGTGGTAGGGACGCTAAGACCTGGCCTGCGAGTGTTCGTGGGACAGGGGCTGGGACAGGGTATAGAAAAAAGAAGAGTCAGTGAACGGTAGCCCGTCCAGAGGAGCGAAGCGACTCTTTTTATGCGTTTGTAAGTTCACTACGACTACCTACCCTTCTCTTTCAGTCAAGAAGACTGAAAGACTCTGTCTTCTTTTAAAGAGACTCATGGTCTCTTAGAATCAACACTATTCATACTCATGGCCTAGACTCTAGAGTCTAGGCTTTATGACCGATTACATTACGTTATTAGGAACCATCCATGAATGAGCAAGCAAGCACTACTTCAGAGAAGACTGCATGGAAAGGACGCTATAAGTGTTACTCGATTGAACACGTCGAAGGACTCTTTGAGTTTCAATTCTATCAAGGCATGATTAATGATCAAACACTAATCAAATATGAAAAGCAAACTAAAGAATGCTTAGGACCTATTAAAGTTTTCATTAAAGTTCAAACGCCCGATACAGGTAGAGATGATACGGTAATTTGCTTATTTACTTTGTATGATTACTCTACTGAAAATGAAAAGAATTTTTGTGTAAAAGCTTGTATCAATATTGATGACCCTTATAAGTCGTATATCGAAAATAGACTCGCTTCTACGTTTACTGATATTTTGAGAAAGGACGTTCAGATCCAATACCTCGATGAGCCTGGCGAGGTGATTGTCTTGAATGATAAACTGCTTAAGTCCTTAGAATAGGAGTGTGGTGATGAGGCTTTGGAACTATTTGAGTAAAGAACTCAAAGAGGCTTATGACAATGCGCTCTTAGTTTTAAATTCTGAGAGCAGTGTGCGTAAACTGGCTTGCTTAAAAGTCGAAGAGAGCTGCTTTATAGTGGGGAGCATCTTTATTGAGGATTATGAGTTTTATAAAGATAGCACTAAGACCATTCAAATTGCACTTTATAAACTCAATAACCAAAACGTATTAAATAGTTCAGAACAGTATTTGAAACAGCGCTATGAAGCGTTTCTAGAGGCCGTAGAAGCGCTAAAGCGTGCTCAAAGTACCAAGAGTAGTCTTAGAGAGGAAAACGTCTCAGAGGCCTTTAAAATGGTCCAAGCGAATTTATTGCTGATCCGGCAATATACTGATATCGTCTAAAAGGTATCACGAGGAGTCTATTAAAGACTCCTCTTTTTATGTCGTTTGAAATAATACGCTGGCTTTATAAATTGTATTACTCTCATTAATCAAAAGGAAATGAAATAATGAGTGAAGATTTGTCTCATCTGAGTAAGAGTTACAACAAAGACGCAGTACAGCGTTTACAAGGGTTGACGCCTAAACCTAAATTACCGGTTGAAATTCCGAACAGCTTAGTCGGCAGTCGTATCAGTCAAGTCAGTAGCGACAATAGCATGAGTCTGGCGACATGGATGGCGGCTATTTGCCCGTACATCGATTTTGATAGTGCGCGCTTTAGTGAGCTCATGTGGGTCAAGCGTGCTGACGTGGGGCTAAACACGATCACTAAAATCGTACAGTTTTCCTCCAATGCTAATGTCCGCTCTGAAGATATTTTTGCGCTGTTGCGTGAGCGCTTTGATGTGAACTATGAGACCGATTACTCTTTTCGAGTCTATCGGGCTGATAAAATCCATCCTAATCTGGTTGGTTTGTATTTGGTTGCTGGTGAGAGCTGCGGCAATCCGATTATCATCGCCAGCGGAGATCCTGAGCAAGTCATGGAAATTGTCAATGAGATCAACTCTCGTTGGAAGGAGCCTAATGTCATTCGGATTCGGGAGCTGCTGGAGTTTACGAAAGACGGACCTGCCGAAGAGCTTGTAGAGCTTGTGGAGAACAAAGTCGAAAAGTTAGGCCATGAAGCTTTTTATCCGTATTTGAAGCTCTACGATGAAGCGGGTGAAAAAGTGCCTTTTACGATTGAAACACTGGCGCAACAGTTTAAGCAAAGTAGCTCCAATAGCATGCTTTTCATAGGACCCCCAGGATGTGGAAAGAGCACGCTGCTCAAAGCACTTATGTTTCGTTTGGGCTTTAAACATAACGGAGTGGCTAATGGCAATGCGACTACGACTCATCAGTCGTTTGTGCGCTGGCTAAAATCCTTTAAGACCGATTCGCTAGTGGTTATTGAAGATGCGTATGATTTGATTATTGCACGAGAAAAAGGTAACGATCAAATGAGTAATCTACTCAATCACGTCGAAGGCATCTCCTCGCAAAATAATAAAGTCATCATCTCAACCAACCTGTCTTCAACCAATATGGTCGACGATGCCTTGATTCGCCCTGGGCGCAACTTTCGCATTCTGGAGTTTCGTGAGCTTAAGGGTAAAGAAATCAATGACGCTCGTATTGCCATTGGTAAAGAACCTATTGAGGTCGATGATAATGAGCGGATGAGCTTGGCTCAAGCGCTTAACTATAATCCTCAGCGCCTGGTGCAGCATGCTAGCAAGCGTACTAAAGCGATTGGGTTTGCGTAATATGGCGACATAAAAGAGGAGCCGTGCGGTTCCTCTTTCTTTTTTGGTTCGGTCACAACCTCTAGATTTAAACGGCAATCGGAATAATTAAAGGCATGGAAACCACTTTAAATGAGTCGGATAATAATTTTATAAAGCGACGTGAAAAAACAGTAATTTACTATCTGGATCACCAATTAAATTTTGGACGCAAAGCCGCAGGCAAAGTCTATAATCTTAAATATTTATCAATGCAGATCATGCAAAACGATTATCGGTATCTTATCGATAACGTCATGGAACATCAAAAGTTAAATGAACTTGAAAATGTACTCGAACATCTTCAAACTAGAAAAATACAAGAAACCTTAGAAGGATTTCATTCTTGCGTTGAGGAACCTGACACTAAAAACATGAGTCAAATCGACTTTTTTCAACGGCTCTGTAATTTATCTGGTACTAAAACGAATGACGAAAACACGAAACCACTTAAGCTCGAAACCTTAATGAATCGGGGTGTGTGATGGAGTTACGTCCTAAAAACGAGCCGGTATTTGATTTGTTACGAAAAGAATTAAATTCTCGACTGTTTAAACAACTAAGAAATCCATTTCTTAAACGAGACAGTTTGCATTACAAAAGTTTGTTCGGTCTCAGAATTAACACAGACAATGTTACAAACATAGACAATGTTACACGTTCCATCAACAAGCGTGAATTTAAAGAACCGTTGGCTCTGAGACGTTCTACTCATTATGTTCAGGATGACCTTCCTGAAGTGACCAGAGTAGATATTGTAAATACAAACATATATGTAGACATTGAATTGGGCGGCAAACGTCGTTTCACTCAAAAGAAGTATAAACGTCTATTGGAACTGGATACCTTAGATAACAATACACTTACATAAACTATCTACACTAAAAGGAAAAAGCGATGCTTAAATTTCTCGCTAAGGTCGGAGTCTTTCTCTCCATTGTGGGTATTGGAATCATGATCGAAAAAGAAGTACTCGCACCTGCTCGCCTGCTCGATATGCTCGAAGACTTGTACAAGCGAGCACAAAATACGACTGCCACTAAAATTGATCAATCAGTCTTTCTAGATACTGCCAGAAACTTCTATGAAACTGGTGTAAAACACGCTGCTCAAAGTGAGATTGAGAAGCTTAGCCGAGTGCTTTTTGATTTTGAAACTTATATAAATACCAACACATGAATGAATCTCAACCTTCTGACCCCACCTTTGTCTCTATTGAAGTCCTAGCCCTTTTAGCCCTTTCTAAAGAAGCGACGGATTTGCTCTATCAATTTAGCAATATCGAAGCACTCATTGATTATAAAGCCAGTTATTTCTATCGAGTCTTTCAAGAGTACCTGACTAAAAGCAAGGACTCAGATCACAAGAAATATAAATCCATCAGTCGTTTTACTAGATTGGCTCGACGATTTACCAAAGTCAGTACAACTGGCAAAATGCTCGTGGGCCTTCGCCAAGCGCATCTCTTATTTAAAATCTCTAAGCTGACTTTAAAGATGGCTGAATCTGCGGTGAAGTAAAATAAGAGCAGTATCTGGCAAGACAGCATAAATAGGGTCCGTTTGGACCCTATTTATGTCTTTATTTATTTTTTGTTAATTAAAGCTGGACTTGTTGCTGTCCGACTCTTTCCACGGATGTCTTGAATCCATCGCGCTGACTAGCGATATCAGACGCGATACTGGAATACGCAGCCGCTCGGTTAGCAGGATTTGCACCGACGATATTGATATCACGAAGGACATCAGTCGCTAGCGCATCAACACCAGCACCGTACTGCATGATGCCACCGAATTCGATATCGATGTTACGCATCTCCATGCTTTGCGTGATTTCACGACGACCAATAATATCACCCGTAGTACGCGGGAACATATTAGTCACTAGGAAGGATTGCACTACATAAGCCCAGGTCGGATCAGGCTCAATAAAGAGCATGGTAAATGTATAGTTATCGGGCAGCCAGTCTTTTACCACATTACGCAGATTCGGTAGCGTCGAGACACCAGCGACTTTGCTGTCCTCATTCATCATGAGCATGTGGATGTAATAGCGCCAGAATCGGCTCGTAGCCATCCCGTAGCGATCAATCCAGCTCATCGTGACGTTGGTCTGCGCCATAGTCACATTGGTGAATTCATGTTGGACTTGGCCACCACCGCCGATAGCATGCTCAGCAGTGTCGACTGTGAGGGTGGCGTTTAGGCCATCAATACGCATGGCTTGTTCTTCAACAAGCTGACGCAAGACGCCTTTAAGAAATTGAGGCTCAGGGCAGTAATCAAAGCCCCGAGGCGCTTCCATGAGGATGGGAATGAGCGGGCGAGCTAGGTGAGCCGCATTACTTAGCCAGTTCGGTAGGTTATTGCTATAACCCATTTGACCGGGGTTAAGCAAATTGACCATCGGACTAGCTGCTACCCGCGCATAACCAACGTTATTTTGTAAAATTTCGTTATTGTTACGCATCTTTAGTTCGTACCTTTAACTTATCGAGAAAAAGGGATTAAGGCAGACGCACCTTAATCCCTCGTGAATTATAGTCGTTAAAATCTATCAGACTTAGGCTCGCACACCTTGATCGGCAGGCGCATCTTCCATCCGGAAGCCTTCGATCGAGTACACACCCACAGTCTTCATGTTGTTGGCATAAAGCTTGATGTTGGTGCGCCACATAAAGCCACGATCCTTATCACGACCAGTGATGGTCGATTGCGGAATGATCACAAAGCGATTGTCAAAGCGCTGAGCAACATTTTCACGAATCTCACGATCAATGGAATCACAGATTTCAGCATCTGTCATGTAGCTGATGCCGGTGTGATTGCGCCAGGAGTGTTCAGCGACCGTCTCGAGCTCAGCGAGCGCAAAGTTGGTGATGGTCGACGTGAAGATCGAGGTGTCGTCCGTATAAATAGACTTATAGGCCGGAATAAAAGAGCGTTTCGTATCGTAAGACTGCACCCACATGAGCCCGGCGTCCCAATCCTTATTACGAGTCGAGACAGGCGTGAAGGTCACATTAATCTTAGCGAAGTTTTGCACGATCGAGTTCGGTGCGCCTTCAGGATTCTTAGAACGCTCCCAGAAACCGTTACCTGCACCCATGTAGGCTGCAAACTTTTCCGCCAGATCAATGGTCAGCGGCAGAGGCTTCTTCCACTTGGATTCCAGATACCGACCGCTGCGACCCATGATGTGGCCACGCGAAGCAGGCGTACCAAAGGTCGAGGATTCCGGGAACATCTGAAGGCGCGTGCGTAACGAAATCGCAAGCGACGTTTCTTGAGAGGCAGTGAGCTCAGGGCCTTGGATATCATAAGGCGTCAGAAACACGTTCGTGTTCTTACGCACCGAAATAAACTTCGCCATCTCATACTTAGTCTCTAGCGTAAAGCCAGTATCGTAGAGCACGGACTCAACACGGCGAGCCGTGTCTTGCAGATACGAATTCTTATCGTTATACTGCGCCATGAAGCGACCAACTAAGGCATCGAAGGTCTGCGTGGTCATCGTGCCGTCGCCACCACCTAAGCTATAGATCGCACTATTTTCCGACAGAA
>Ga0265293_10006699_pt1 | contig 18177 bp, 16 predicted proteins | sample Munlanlewell138R_FD_192505 | JGI IMG/M metagenome (GOLD analysis project Ga0265293, IMG submission 192505) | Leachate microbial communities from a municipal landfill in Southern Ontario, Canada - Leachate well 138R | ecosystem: Engineered > Solid waste > Landfill > Unclassified | place: Canada...
CTGAAATAAAATATTTATTTTCATTTTTACTATTGCACCTCATATGTTTAATGTTATGATTAATTGTTTCAGAAAAAAGCAAATTTATCAATGTATAAATATGGAATAGAAAAGCAGTCCAACATAATCTTTGTAATATTAAACCACATAATTATTTGGGTTGCAATTAGGATTGCAAAAAAGACTTGGTTGAACTAGGTAACATGAAAACTTGAGAAAAATTTAACTTTGTTGAATATTGTCAAAAAATTGTGGTATAATCACTATAGTTACTAATTATTGATAGGGGAGAATGAAATGAATGTACACAATAGTAGATATAATGGACAAACTAATTGAGATAGAAGAAAATTTATTAAACTTTTATAAACAGCTTCAAATGGACATGAAGATAGAGGAGCGTGTAAAGCTTGCAGCAGGTGTCCTTGCTAGAGAAGAAAGAAGACATATAATAACATATAAAGGCATAAAAAAAGAAATATCAAACTTTAAAGATATAGAGATTGACTTTGATATCTATGATTCAGCATCAAAGATAATTTTAGAGTTTAAAAGAGGATTAATTTACTCAGAGGTAAGTGATGTAAAGAAGCTTTTATCTTGTGCTTTGGATTTTGAACATAGGAATATAGCACTTATAATTAGAATACAGGGGTTACTAGTTAGGAGTATGGAAGATACCCAAACAAATAGCTACAAAGCACTTACCAAAATAATCCATGAAGAAGAACAGCATGTTAACATGATAAAGATCTTTTTAAGATGATATAAATAATTAAATATCCCTAGTAGATAGGAATATTTTTTTTAAAATAATATGGGAATTGGGAATTTCGTATTGATATTGATATAGCACCTTAGCTATTTATCAATTGCAATATAGGAGGGAAGTATATATTTATGTATAAGGAAAAGCATGAAGCAAGTCATTGTGTAAATGACTCACAAAATGAGACAGAAAAATATAATTTAATGACAGGTTTCCCAAATGAAATATATTTAAGGGAAATATTAACTGAAAGAATTGCTTCTAAAGCTCAAGGGCAATTTTTAATTTTAATTAGGGTAACAAACTACAACGAAATTATTGCAGGTTATGGCTGTAAGATAATTGATGAAACTATAGTAAACATGCTCAATAGATTTAAGTTTATTTTTAACGGAATCGGGGAATTACATAGGATTAGTAAGAATGAAATCCTAGTTTTAGGAGATGTTATTGATGATATACATAAGTTGGATTTGGTTCTCGTAGAGCTAAATAATGCTACTGAGATTGGTTTTAATAGCAAATCAGGAATAATATTTATTAATCTAGCTATGGGAGTATTAAGTTTATCAAATAATTATAATGATGTTAGTAGAATAATTGAAGATTTAGAATTGACTACTGATTTAGCCGAGAAAAACAATAATGAAAGATATGTATACTATAGTGAGACCATAAGAGAAAGACTAAAAAAAGATATTAGATTGGCAACTTTATTGAGAGCAGCAGTTGCTAATATGGAATTGAGTCTCATGTATCAACCACAAATTGACCCTAGAACTAATAGAATTGTTGGAGTTGAAGCCTTATTAAGATGGCATAATGATGAGCTTGGCCAAGTATCACCAAATGTGTTTATACCAATAGCAGAAAAGATGGGCAATATAAATGATATAGGTAATTGGGTGTTAAGAGAGGCATGTAAACAAAACAAGAGATGGCAGGAAAAAGGATTGCCTAAAATTCCTGTTTCTGTGAACTTATCACCTACTCAATTTAAGCATAATAAAATTGAATATGAAATTGAAGATATTCTAGAGGATTGTAATCTAGAAGGAAAATACTTAAATATAGAAATAACAGAGACCACACTGCTTGAAAATGAAAGAGATATAAGCAAAAGGTTTTGCACTTTAAGAAATATGGGCATTTCTATATCTATTGATGACTTTGGCACAGGGTATTCATCTTTAAAGTATCTTAAGGAATTAGATTTTGATAATATAAAGATAGATAGAGATTTTATTAAGGATTACCCAGATAATGATAATGGAACAATTGCTAGATTAATATTGACTCTTTCTCGTGAGCTTAAAGTTAGCACCACAGCAGAAGGAGTTGAAACTAAAGAGCAGCTTGATTTTATAATGGCCAATGGTGGAGATTACATTCAAGGATATTATTATAGTCCACCTATATCTGCAGAAAAAATTGAAGAATTATTGACTAAAAAATACGAGAGTGCTTAATCCTCTCGTATTATACAGTTACAAGACTAATTAGTGGAGGAATACTAATGATACAAGAACTGTTGAAAGCTTTTTTATTTATTTTTGTAGCAGAGATGGGAGATAAAACACAAATATTAGCCATGACCTTTGCGACACAATACAAGGTAAGAAAGGTATTGTTAGGTGTCTTGATTGGTTCGGCATTAAATCATGGTATAGCCATAGCATTAGGTTCTTATTTGTCTAATATAATCCCCTTAGATAAGATACAGCTGGCTGCTGGAATAATGTTTGTTATATTTGGTTTGTGGGCATTAAAAAGTGATGATGAAGAAGATAAGGGTAATAAAAAATGCTTTAACCCGGTAATAACTGTAGCTATAGCTTTTTTCTTGGGGGAACTAGGCGACAAAACTCAGCTTACTGCCATGACCTTAGGCACTGATGCAAGCTATCCACTTTTCATTTTGATTGGAACAGTTCTCGGGATGTTAGCTACCAGCAGTCTAGGTATATTTGTAGGAAGTATTATTGGAGATAAGATGCCTGAAATAGCATTAAAAATAGCCTCATCAACTGTGTTCTTGTTTTTTGGTACTTTAAAGCTTTATCAGACTCTTCCTTCTAGTTATATAACTGTATTAAATACTATTATATATTTTGTATTCTTATCTATTCCTGTTTATTTTTTACTTAAATTAAATTTCAAAGCAAAAAAATCAGGAAAAAGGCTACCTATGCAGGAGGCTGCAGCTACTTTATATATTCAGGCAAATGAAATTAAAAAGGCAGTAGAAGACATATGTCTTGGAGAAGCTAAATGTGGATCCTGTGTTGGCAGTAACTGTCTAATTGGTTTCACCAAAAGAGCTTTAAAATCTGCCACAGAGGAAGGGATATTTATACTTCCCTCTGAATGGGAAGAGTTACCTAAATATAACCCAAAAAGCTTTGAGCAAGGAAAAGTAATAGAGGCTTTAGGACTGACCATTTGGCATATAATAAAATACGGAAATAGCATAGATGAAAACTATGTAGTTAATAAGGTCAGACAAGCTCTAGAGACCATAGCCCTTGGAGAGACAATTCCCTTTGACGGTGATATAAAGAAGTATTATAAGATAATGAAGGAAAAAAATGAGAGTATGTATGAGAAGATAAAAAAGAAAGTTTGGGACCTGGAACATGAAATTAATTAGTATCCACATTTCTTAGGTTTAAAAACTAGTTAATAGGAAATAAATATACTGATGGAATCAAATTTTAAACGTAAGGAGGAAACTAAATGGAAAGAATTGTTGGAAGGTTAGCACCAGACTTCAAACTAAATGCAGTTATGCCTAATGGCGAGGATTTCGGAGAGGTTACGCTTAGCGATTATAAAGGGAAATGGCTTATAATGTTTTTTTATCCCCTAGACTTTACTACTGTATGTCCTACAGAAATTAGAGCTTATAGTAATAAGTACGAAGATTTTAAAGCTGTAGGTGCAGAAGTTCTAGCCATGAGCACAGATAGTGAGCATTCTCACAAAGCATGGATAAAGGGAGATTTAGGTAAGCTAAAGTTCCCATTAGCATCAGATAAAATAGGAACTACTGCAATGAATTATGGAGTGCTAATAGAGGATAAAGGAATCGCACTAAGAGGACTATTTATCATTGATCCCGAAGGACTAATTAGATACTCAGTGGTTCATGACCTTGGAATAGGTAGAAGTGTAGAAGAGACCCTGAGGGTGTTAAAAGCACTTCAGACTGGAGGACTGTGTCCTATAGATTGGAATGAAGGAGACGAACTACTATAAAAATTCCATGACTAGGCCATGTCCTGTGTCGTCACATAAAGTTGTATGGGCGCCCTTTGGTGCCTGTTTTTTTAACCTTATTATTCTTATATAATGGGTATAAACTAAGCAATATGATAGTATCATTATGAGGTGGTTTTATGGAAAATTTTAGTATTAAGCAAGGTTTTAAGGAAAGAAAAGGGAGCCCTATGGAGATAGTGGACAATTATGCCATACTTCTGCCATTAATACATATAGATAAAAAGTGGCATGTTTTATTTGAGGTTCGTTCAGAAAAGCTGGATAGACAACCAAGTGAGATATCTTTTCCAGGAGGAAGGGTGGAAAAAAAGGAAAACTTTAAGGAAGCAGCAATTAGGGAAACCTGTGAAGAACTAAATATTAGCCATGACAATATAACTTTTTTAGGAGAGCTTGACTATATCGTATCAGCAAAAAGTGCTATATATGGTTTTGTGGGCATCTTAGAGGATTTTGATTTGGAATCTTTAGATTTCAATGAAAACGAAGTAGATCATGTATTCACAGTGCCATTAGATTTTTTCTTGAGCAATGAGCCAGAAACACATTATACAAGACTAGAAGTTATGCCAATAGAGGATTTCCCATATCATTTAATCCAAAATGGAAAGAATTATAATTGGAATAAAAGCAGTCAATCTGTGCATTTTTATGTCTATGGTGATTATGTAATATGGGGTATGACTGCTAGATTTATGAAGAATTTTGTGGAGATAATAAAATAGTAATTTTGTATTTCGTTTATTTCTAGTGAAGAATAGCCTAAGACCTTTTTTACTTTACACTAGAACTATTGAAAATGAGATGTTAATAGTCTGTTTAATAGGGTATTTAGTATTAAGGATTAAGATCAAATAGCTTTTCTAGAGAAAAATAGGGTGGGGGGTAATTCTTATGAAACAAGAAGATACAAAGGAGATTACATCATTTAATGTGAGCAGTATCCGTATTAAGATGACTATAATATTAACCATATTAGCATTGGTTATATGTAGTGGGATAGGTATTCCCTCATATATGAGCGCAAAAAAAGCTTTGCTAGAGAATTCTAATGAAGGCTTAACTCAATTAGCAATTACAGCTTCTCATAATATTGCCAATATTAACATAGGAGATTCCGAGGGCTTAAATAGAGTAGTAAATGATATTAAATATTTGCAAACAGGATATGCATTTGTTCTTGATGAAGAAGGATATCTTGTTGGACACCCTGATCCAAGCTTAATCAGGTCTGAAGAATTGAATTATAAGGCTATTAAGAATGATCCTGAATATAAAGCACTATCAGCTCTTTTTGAAAAGATGATGGCAGGAGAAACAGGATATTTTTCCTATTATTTCAGAGGTGAGGATAAGCTAAATGGATTTGCACCAATAGGGAATACAGGGTTGTCAATCGCAGTGACTGCTCCTGAGAATGAGGTGTTAATTGAGTTAAATAATTTAAGGATTTCAACTATTATTTTGATTATTGTTTTTGGAATTTTAGCTATGATAATTTCTTTAATTATAAGTACATATATATCAAGGCCTATTGAAGTCATAACAAAGCGTGCTAAGGATATTGCTAGTTTAGATATTTCTAGAGATATTGATGAAAAACTCATGGAAAGAAAAGATGAGATAGGAGTCATTTCATCAGCATTTCAAGCTATATTAGAGAACTTCAGGGGATTTGCGACTAAGGTTATATTCTTATCTGAACAGGTAGCTTCTTCTTCTAATGAATTAACCGCCACTTCTGAGCAGTCTGCATTGGCTGCTGAAAGTATAGCAGTTTCATCAACTGAGGTAGCACATAGTTCAGAAAATCAGCTAAGGGAAATATTAAGTATTACTGCATCTATGGAACAAATATCTGCAAGTATTCAAGAGGTTTATAGCAACGCAGAAGAAATTAGTGGCTTAAGTAACGAAGCTTTCGATCAAACAAATGAAGGCAAAAAAGATATGAAAGACCTTAGTATACAAATGAATGACATAGCTAATAGTACAAATCATGTAAGAGAGGCACTGACAGAGGTAACAGAAAGCTCAAAGAAGATGGAACATATGACTAACTTAATTCATGGTATTGCTGAACAATCAAATCTTTTAGCATTGAATGCGGCAATAGAGGCTGCTAGGGCAGGAGAACATGGCAAAGGCTTTGCTGTAGTTGCTGATGAGGTTAGAAAGCTAGCAGAAGAATCTAGAAAAGCAACTGATGATATACAACAAATAATAATTAGTAATGATAATATTATAGACAAGGCAAATTCGGCAATGGAAGAGGGCATGAATAACGTCAACAAGGGATTAGACAAAGTAAATACCACTGAAAAATCCTTTGAGATTATTGCAGATTTAGTAAACAGGGTCAATGACCAAATTGATATAATAGCTGAATCCATAAGTCAAGTTGCTAAGGCCAGTGAACACGTTGTTTCTTCTTCTTCACAGGTTGAAACCATAAGCAAGGAAGTATCAGATGAGATACAGAATGTATCAGCGGCTACGGAGGAACAAACTGCCTCTATGGAAGAAGTTGCTTCAACGAGTAGTGATTTAGCTAGATTAGCTGAAGATCTACATCAAAATATAGCTAAAATTAAGATGTAAAAAGATGGTTACAGGGATGACTTTAAGTCTCCTGTAACCATCTTTTATTTAAATATGGGTTGCCAATTAATAGAGGTGCCCATTGGTTGGGCATCAGTAATACTATACTAGCTTTATCTGGTGATATACTTTTTTGCCTTTTCTAACTATCAACTTGTCATCTTCAAAATCCTTTAGTGTTATTATTATGCTTGGGTCATTAATTTGCTTATCTTTAACAGATATTCCGCCTTGAGTAATTAATCTTCTAGCTTCGCCATTAGATTTTGTAAGTCCAATTTGAGTTAGTAGATTTAAGATCCCAAGGCCTTCATTAAATAAGGATTTTTCAAGCTCTGTAGTAGGCATAGAATCTAAATCCCCACCAACTCCAAACAGAGCTTTTGTTGTTTCCTCAGCCTTTCTTGCCTCTTCTTCTCCATGAACCAATTTTGTAACCTCAAAGGCTAATACGCTTTTAGCATCGTTTATTTTTGCCCCTTCAAGGGCAGATAGTCTTCTGACTTCATCCATTGGAATGAATGTTAGGAGTCTTAGGCACTGGTCGATTTCAGCATCTTCTACATTTCTCCAATATTGATAGAATTCATATGGAGAGGTCTTTTCTGGGTCTAACCATACAGCACCCTTTGCGGTTTTACCCATTTTGTTGCCCTCACTATTTGCTAATAGGGTACATGTCATTGCATATGCCTGTTTGCTAGATTTTCTTCTAATTAACTCCATTCCAGCTATCATATTGGACCATTGATCATTCCCACCTAATTGCATTTTACAATTATGTTTCTCATTTAATACATAGAAGTCATATCCCTGCATTAGCATGTAGTTAAACTCTAAGAATGATAGACCCTTTTCTAATCTTTGCTTAAAGCATTCAGCAGTCAACATTCTATTAACTGAAAAATGGGTTCCAACCTCTCTTAAGAAGTCAACATAGTTTAAATTCAACAGCCAATCAGCATTGTTTTCTATTATTGCCTTGTCATCACTGAAGTCTATGAACTTTTCTAGTTGGCTCTTAATAGAGCTTACATTATGCTCAATTCCTTCCTTAGTAAGCATTTGTCTCAAATCGGTTCTTCCTGATGGATCACCTATCATGGCAGTTCCACCACCAACTAAGGCTATAGGTCTATGACCTCCTCTTTGCATATGTGCCATAAACATTATAGTAACAAAATGTCCTACATGTAAGCTGTCTGCAGTTGGGTCAAAGCCTATATAAAATGTAACTGATTCCTTGCCTAATAGCTCTCTTATTTCCTCTTCATGGGTTGTTTGTGCGATATACCCTCTCTCCATTAAGGTATCGAATACATTCATTTAAATTCCTCCTTTAATCTTAAATTGCAAAAATAAAAAGGGCCTTTCTCAAATCCTGTAAGGACGAGAAGACCCGTGGTACCACCTTAGTTCGCATCTAAAGATGCCTCTTAGTCATTGTATCGTATGACATACGCAATATTTTCATATTGAGACTCCAGAGTGTAATTCGTACTCTATGTACAGAAGGCTTTTCACCAACCAGCCTACTCTCTAAATGTAACCATAAAATACTACTAATTCCTTCACTGTCTTAATAAATATGATTTGCATATATAATATTTCTTTTTGCTTTTATTGTCAAGTAGGTAAAAAAATTTTTATTTAAAGCTTACTTCCTCTTTATGTTCCCATAATCCATGGATATTGCAGTATGCCATAGCATAAAAAAACCCAGGCTTATGTAATATTACATTAGTTGTTCCGACAGGTTCTGTAAATACTCCTCCTTCACCATGGGAAGAAAACTGAAAGTTAGCTATCTCTACAGGGAACTTACCATCTTCACTAAAATAGAAGAGCTTAATCCATTTAATATAATGTTCTAGAGTATTCGGATGCTTTACCTCATCTCCTATGGTTACCTTTACTTCAAATTCCACACTTCCCTTAATCTTTTTAGGAAGATGTATTACAGGAACATGCTTCTCGTTTTTCCAATCACCAGTTTGCAATAATTGACCTAAACTTTGCATAGTTTTCCTCCTATTTAGTATATTCTGAAAAATAATTATAAGTTATACTCTTTAGCATTCCCAATATAAGATGAAAATAAAAAAGAATCCTAATGATTAAGGATTCTTTATTTACAATTATTATTTTTTTCTATATTACTCAACTAATAATTCAGCACTACTTTCCCATAGTCCATGAATGTTACAATAGCTCAATGCATGGAAAGTACCTGATTTATTTACTTTAATTTTACTAGTTGCTATAGGCTGAGTAAATATTTCTCCTTCACCATGAGCAGTAAAGCTGAAATTTCCTACTTCTACAGGGAATTTTCCTCCCTCAGGTAAGAAATACACCTTAATCCAAGAAATATAATGCTCAAAGGTATTAGGATGAGAAATCTCTTCACCAACTAAAACCTTTATTTCAAATTCTTCTCCCGCTTTTACCTTCTCAGGAATATGTATTACTGGAACGTGTTTTTCACCCTTCCAATCTCCAGACTGTAAAAATTGACCTAATGACTTCATATTATGTAGCCCCCTTTTATTGTTTAGCTATTATTTACTAATAATATATTAACAATATACCCTGTAACTCTAAAATAAAACAAGAAAATAATAATATAAACATATTAAGTTAGTAAAAAGTCTTTATTTTTGGTAAAATATAAATTAAGGATTAAAACAATTTAGGAGAGATAAGATGGAAAATATACAATTAATTGCTTCATCAACCTTTGGGCTTGAGGCAGTAGTAAAGAGAGAAGTAGAGCAACTTGGATATAAGGGCATAACTGTGGAGAATGGGAAAGTTACTTTTAACTCAGATGAATCAGGAATTCCTAAAGCAAATCTATGGTTAAGGACTGCGGATAGAGTGTTATTAAAAATGGGAGAATTCAAAGCTTTATCCTTTGAGGAGCTTTTTCAAGGAACCAAGGCTCTTCCTTGGGACCAATGGATAACAGAGGATGGAGAATTCACCGTAACTGGTAAGTCAGTAAATTCTAAGCTTTATAGTGTGCCAGATTGCCAAGCAATAGTAAAGAAGGCAGTAGTTGAAAAACTAAAGGACAAATACAAAACAGAATGGTTTAAGGAAGATGGTCCTAAATATACTATTCAGGTATCTATTCTTAAGGACATAGCCGTCCTAACCATAAATACTAGTGGAGAAGGATTACATAAGAGAGGATATAGAGTAAAAAATGTAGATGCACCTATTAAAGAAACCCTAGCTGCTGCAATAGTCAAATTAAGCTATTGGAATTCAGGCAGAGTGTTGTTAGATCCTTTTTGTGGCTCTGGAACTATAGCTATAGAAGCTGCAATGATAGGAAAGAACATAGCTCCGGGATTACAGAGGAGCTTTGCTTCAGAAGAATGGCCTAGACTAGGAAAAACTCTGTGGAAAGAGGCAAGAAAAGAAGCCTTTAAAGCTATAAATCAAGATTTAGACATAAAAATATATGCTTCAGATATTAATCCTAAGGCAATAGAGGCCGCTAAAGAAAATGCATATGAAGCGGGAGTAGATGAATGTATAACATTTGAAATCAAAGATGCACCAAAAGTAAGCATACATGATGATTATGGTGTCATCATATGTAATCCTCCCTATGGAGAAAGATTAGGAGAAAAGGGAGAAGTTGAAGACCTATACATAGAAATGGGCAAGGTATTTAAAAAACTAGACACATGGTCTATTTATGTAATCACATCAAATGAGGATTTTGAAAAGCTTTATGGTAAAAAAGCAGATAAGAAAAGAAAGCTTTTTAATGGCAGGATAAAGGTGGATTATTATCAGTATTACGGACCTAGGCCTATATAAGAGTGTTTTAATTATTGGGCAAGATTGTTCAGTATAAAAAGGGGGAATTGTTGTGATAGTATCACATAAAAAAGATGTAAAATCAATAAAAATTGAAAACCCACAAGCAAAAGATGCTGCAATGAAAGTACTTGTGTCACCTACAGAAGGGTGGGAGGGTTATGTAATGCGTACTCTGGAAGTTGAAGTTGGAGGGTATACTCCAAAACATAGTCATCCTTGGCCTCACATTAACTATATCCTCAGTGGAAAAGGAAGACTGCATTTAGATGGAAAGGATATAGAAGTAGAAGCAGGCTCATTTGCCTATGTACCATCAGATGCAGAACATCAATTTTCCAATGTTGGAAATGAGAGATTTGAATTTATTTGTATAGTGCCTGAGGAAGGGCATAAATAAACAAAGAGAGTCTTCATTTACCTTATAAAAAAGCCGGTCCATATGGTTATATATAACCATATGGACCGGCTCATTATTTAACTATTTTTTGTCTATGCTCCCATAAACATTTTCATGTCATCTTCTACATTAGTGATTCCACCAATTCCAAATGTTTCAACTAATACCTTAGCTACATTTGGTGATAGGAATGCTGGTAGAGTTGGTCCTAAGTGAATATTCTTAACTCCTAGATATAGAAGAGCCAATAGTACGATTACTGCTTTTTGTTCATACCATGCAATGTTATATGATATTGGAAGTTCATTTATATCATTTAACTCAAATACTTCCTTTAATTTAAGAGCAATTACAGCTAGTGAATAAGAGTCATTACATTGTCCTGCATCTAATACTCTTGGGATTCCTCCGATATCTCCTAGGTCAAGCTTATTGTACTTGTATTTTGCACAGCCTGCTGTAAGAATTACAGTATCTTTTGGTAAAGCAGCTGCAAATTCAGTATAATAATCTCTTGATTTCATTCTTCCGTCACAGCCCGCCATAACAAAGAATCTCTTTATGGCCCCTGATTTAACAGCATCTACCACCTTATCTGCAAGGCTTAGAACAGTATTGTGACCAAATCCGCCAACTATTTCACCTGTTTCAATTTCAGCTGGTGAAGCACATCTCTTAGCATGCTCAATTACTTGTGAGAAGTCTTTCTCTCCATTAGCATCTGGTGTTATATGTGTTAAGCCATCAAAACCAACTGCACCAGTAGTATAAATTCTATCCTTGTATGAATCCTTTGGAGGAACTAGACAGTTTGTAGTTAGTATTACAGGTCCATTGAAACTATCAAATTCTTTATCTTGTTTCCACCAAGCATTTCCATAGTTACCTGCAAAGTGAGAATATTTTTTAAATGCTGGATAATAGTGAGCAGGAAGCATTTCGCCATGAGTATATACATCTACTCCACTTCCATCAGTTTGCTTAAGAATTTCCTCGAAGTCTTTTAGGTCGTGTCCACTTACCAATATTGCTGGATTATTTTTTACTCCGATATCTACTTTAGTTATTTCAGGATGTCCATAAGTACTAGTGTTAGCATTATCTAATAATGCCATTACATCTACACCAAATTTTCCACATTCCAATACAAGGGCCACTAACTCATCTGCGGATAGGTTATTGTTTGTAGTAGCTACCAAAGCCTTTCCTATAAATGTATTTACACCTTCATCTTCATAGTTTAGATTTAGAGCATGCTCAGCATATGCTGCCATACCTTTAAGACCGTATATTAACAATTCTCTTAAGGATCTTACATCTTCGTTTTCTGTAGCTAAAATTCCTACATATTTTGATTTTTCATCAAAAGCTTCTTCTGTATCAGCAAACCAAGTTGCGGAATCATGTGTAATGTCTATTATACTCCCTCCGGCACCTACGACCGATTCTTTAATTTCATCTCTAAGCTTTAAAGCCTCTTTAATTTTTGATACAAAGCGAGCCTTATCAAAGTTTGCATTAGTAATTGTCATGAAAAGGCATTCTATTATAAAATGGTCTGCTTTTCTTGTACCTAACTTTAATTCTCTAGCTTTGTTGTTGTAGAATGAGATACCCTTTAGTGAATAAACAAGTAAATCTTGAAGATTAGCTACTTCAGCTGGCTTACCACACACTCCTCTAACTGTACAACCAGCACCTCTGGCTGTTTCTTGACATTGAAAGCAAAACATACTCATTAAAAATCCTCCTTAAAATGTATTATAATTAACAATATAAATATACAACATAAATCATTCATTAAACTTTAGAGTTATCTATATCCGTCACTTAATATAATAAGTTACGTTAGGCTATTGAACCGTGATTGGCATCAAATAAAAGTGTGATATATATCACATCTAGCAAATTAAGCCTTGTATTTTAGGTATATGGTAATTATAGAATAGAAAAGAGATGTAGTATAAGAGTATATACTAAAGTTGGGGATAAAGATTAAACTAGTCTATTTGATAAGAAAAAAGGAAGTGAAAATCCACTAGAATAAGATAAAGCAGGTCCATATTGATATAGGCCTGCTTTCTTTTGTTGTTTTTTAATAATAACCGGCAAATTGACTCCAAAGAGCGATTCCACCTATAATAGCAATAATTATACCTATAACAGCTATAACAAGGCCCACAATGATTAAAATACCTTGAAGTTTCATGTATGAACCTAAGTTTTCAAAGATACTGTTTATCTCTCTAGCATCTCCTGCTAAATACCTGTCAACAGATGTTTTTGCATTTCTAAGCTTTACCCCTAGTATGATTTGAATAATTCCAGGAATTAAAGAAATGCCGAAGGTACCTATTCCTCCTATACAAGTAAGAGCACCTGTGATGATAGTCATTATACCCAAGAATCCAGACCATTTACTTAATGTTTCCAATATACTTCTGTCTGGAGTAGAGTATGTAGCTTGATTCATATTATCCATCATATTCACCTCCTTTTTCCAGTACTTACTACAGAGTATATAGAATATTATGTTAGAAAGCAAACAATATAGACACAATTTGACTCTTTTCTTTGTAATAAATATATAATATATGAATATAGAAAAACATTGGAATTATGATATAATACTAATAAATAAGTCTAATAAAGATATTCATTATATGAATTTCAGCATAGAATATATAATATGGTGTAAAATTATAGTTCAAACAAATGATTTTATACTATAGTGTACTTGCAGAGAGGAGGGGCGGATTTGATTCAAGAACCTAAGAATATTGTTGTAAGTGAAAAAATTAAAAGGGATGGGATCATTTCTTACGAAGTTCTAGATGGTATGGTGGATTGGGTGCGTGTTATAGATGAAAATGGGATTATTATTTACGCAAACAAGTCTATGAGAGAAGCTTTAGGTAATGACATTGTAGGCGAGAGATGCTTTTCTGTCATAGGAAAGAGCTGTGCTTGTACTAGATGTATTACAAATGCTACAATAAACACTGGTGAGATAGTAGAGAAAGAAGAAGTTATTAAGGAGAGAATATTTTCTGTGAAGAGTTCGCCAGTCAAGGATATAGATGGAAACATTTATGCAGCTGTTGAAGTGTTTAGAGATGTAACTAATGAACGAAAGCTAGAGAGAGAAATAATCAAAAAGAATGAAAAGATGAGTAAGGATTTAAATTTTGCTAGAACCATTCAAAAGAAAATATTGCCTAAACAGGGAGTTTTGGGGCTACTGAAAATAGACTACCTATACTTTCCTTCAGAAATGCTGAGTGGAGACATATTTGACGTTAATAGAATTGATGATAACCTGACAGGGATTTATATTAGCGATGTAGTAGGACATGGAATTACTGCATCTATTATGACCATGTTCATTAGACAGGCTATGAAATCAATAAAATATGAGTATTTAGATCCAAGTGAAGCTATTAGTGAGCTGCATCAGAGATTTTTAGATCTCAACCTAGACACAGACAAATATTTCACTATATTTTATGGTATCTTTGACAAAAGAGACAATACATTTGAATATGTTAATGGCGGGCATAATTGTATTCCGCTACACATTAATACTAAGGGAATAGATTTTTTGGAAGCTAAAGGATACCCAATTACTTGCCTCTTTGATAGCATTAAGTATGAAAAGAAATCTATTAAACTTGAAAAAGGAGACAAAATTTTATTCTATACTGATGGAGTAATTGAAACCAGAAACGAAAAAGGAGAACTATTTGGTTTTGATAGGTTAATTGATATAACAAATATAAATAGAGAGAATTTATTAAATGCCATAGAAAAAAATCTAAATGAGTTTAAATACAAAGATATAGACGATGATTTTGCATTAGTAACTATTGAATTAATTGATTAATTAAGAATTATTAGCCTAGGGCGAAAATAAATTACCAAATAGATGGCTGGCACATAGGGGGATTTAAGTGAAAAATATTACTTTTGATTTTTCAAATTCCATGGTATCAAATACAGAAATTAATAGCATTAAAGAACAGGTATTCAATGCACATGATATATTACATGGAAAAGAAGGACTGGGTAAAGAGTATTTAGGTTGGATGGATTATCCTGTAGACTATGACATTGAAGAGTTTGAAAGGATAAAGAAAGCCGCATCCAAAATAAAAAAAGAATCTCAGGTATTAATTGTAATAGGTATAGGGGGCTCTTATTTAGGGGCAAGGGCAACTATAGAAGCCTTAAGTCATTCATTCTATAATTTGCTCTCTAGTGATGAAAGAAAAACACCTGAGATATATTTTACAGGTAATAATCTTAGTGCAAAAAGCATAAGTGATTTGTTAGATATTATAAAAGGAAAAGACATAAGTATAAATGTTATTTCTAAATCGGGTACTACTACAGAGCCTGCCATAGCATTTAGGATATTCAAGGAATATATGGAGAAAAAGTATGGACTAAAGGAAGCAGGGAAAAGGATATATGTAACCACTGATAGGGAAAAAGGAGCACTCAAAAAGCTGGCAGAAGATCAAGGCTACCAAACCTTTGTTGTACCTGATAATATTGGGGGCAGGTTTTCGGTCCTTACTCCCGTAGGATTACTTCCTATAGCCACAGCTGGTATAGACATTGATTTGTTAATGGAAGGTGCAAGATCTGCAAGAGAGGAATACTATCATAAGGTTTTAGAAGAGAACAACTGCTATATGTATGCAGCACTTAGAAATATACTATATAAAAAAGGAAAAAACATTGAAGTAATGGCTAGCTATGAGCCTTCATTACACTTTACAGCAGAGTGGTGGAAACAGCTCTATGGTGAAAGTGAGGGAAAGGATGGAAAAGGAATATTCCCTGCTTCTGTAGAGTTTACTACAGATCTTCATTCCCTCGGACAATACATACAAGATGGAAGAAAACATCTTTTTGAAACTACAATTAGTATTGAAAACACAGCAGGAAATATATTAATAAGCAATGAAGCATCAGACTTAGATGGATTAAACTATCTGGCAGGAGAAAGTATAGATTATGTAAACAAAAAGGCCCTTAAAGGTACAATTGTAGCCCATATAGATGGAGGGGTTCCCAACCTAGTCATTAACATACCAGAATTAAGTGAATTTTACTATGGGAAACTAATATACTTTTTTGAAAAGGCCTGTGCAATAAGCGGATATATGCTTGGGGTAAATCCTTTCGATCAACCTGGAGTTGAGGCTTACAAGAAGAATATGTTTGCTTTATTAGGTAAGCCAGGCTATGAAGGTTTAAGAAATAAGCTAGAAAAAAGGATATAGACAAAAAGAAAAGTTAATGAAGTATACTTCATTAACTTTTCTTTAATTATTAATGGTATCTATAGGTCTTACATATTTTAATTCTATAGTTCTATTAATGCTTGGAATAACTATAATATCTTTTCTAGAGACATTTGCTCTTAGAGCTAAATTCCTTTTGATAGCATCAATTATGCCGTTTCTAAAGGTTAAGTTTGCTTCTAATTCTTTAGGCTCACCAATTGCTCTAATTATAATAGGAGTACTTAAAACTTGGTTATCAAATAGCAATGAATTATTTTCGATTTCAAGTGTTGAATAGGAAGTATACCTAATATCATTTATTGAAATGGCCTCGGCATTAGCTGCATTTAGAGAGCTAATTAGCTGCAAAAGATAATCATAATTATATGCCAAGATATTAGTTCCATCATCAAAAATAGCCTCTTCTTTTGGTTCATCAATTTCTACTTGAATACCAGGGCCTTGAACTTCTTTGTATCCTAAAAACATATTGTATTTTTCTAGTTCATTATATAGAGTCCTTAAATAATAGTTATTATTGGCCTCTTCAGTTTCTAGCTGTTTGATTTTACCTTCAACCTCAGACAGTTCCTTTCTAGCCTCTGCCCTTTGGGCCTCTAGCATGTTTATTTCTGCCTGCAGAGCATTTGACTTGGCAAAAGGATTATCTCCGCCAGTAACATTTTGAGTAGTTTTAAATTGTAAGGAAAGTATTATTCCTAAAAATGTACAAACTAAAACAATTGCTAATTTGCCTTTAATGTTTTTCAATTTATTTCCTCCTAGAATACCTAGTATAATAATATAATAACCTATTTGAAGAAAAAAAGAAATTGTTAATGGTCTATATTGTGATTAAAGATAATTGATCATAGGAAAGGGTATATTAATTAATATAGTATTTGAATAGACAGAAATCTAATGGAGATAAATATTCTTATATTTGGAGGTAAAGCATGGATATAATCATTGATGATAAAGTTAAAGAATACCTAAGATCCTTAGGCAAGAGAGCCATTACAATATACACCGAAATAGTAGGAAGCTGTTGAAGCCCCAGACCTGAAATTTTTGTAAGGACTAGGGAGCCGGAGGCTCTTGAAGAATACAAACTATTTGAAGTAGATGGTTTTAAAGTCTACTTATTTAACGAAGCTAAGATAGAAGACAATATAAAGATTAAGATGTCAGAGCAAGTTTCTGATTTACCAAATAAAGAAATTGCAATTATAGGCATTAATTTAGACAGTTGAAAAACACATTAGACAATAGAACAGCAATAGCATATGCATTTATTAGTAAATGCCCTAATGTGACAAACGTCACATATTTTTGTGAGCCTTTTCATTTACTATTATAATGATTCAGTTATAATGGATCTATAACAATAGTGAAGGAGTGTAGCAAAATGGCTATGAGAAAAATAATGAATATAGATGAGGATAAATGTATTGGGTGTGGATTATGTACTAATGGATGCGCAGAAAGTGCTATTAGAATAATCAATGGAAAGGCAAAGTTGATATCAGAAAATCTTTGTGATGGACTAGGAAAATGTATTGGACATTGTCCAATGGGTGCTATTGAAATAATTGAAAGAGAAGCAGATGAGTTTGATGAAGAGGTAGCAACAAAGCACTTAGAAAGTTTAAATAAGCCTCAAGCTCCCATGAAGCAACATCATGGAGGAGGATGTCCTGGTAGCAGAGCTATGGCTATTCAAAGAAATGAAAATAATTCTAGTTCCGCTTCTGTATCTACAGAAGATATTGAAATAAAGATAAAGCCACAACTGTCACAATGGCCTGTTCAGTTAATGCTAGTACCTGAAAGAGCTTCATACTATGATGATAGAGAATTATTAGTGACCGCAGATTGTGTTCCTATTGCATATCCAAACTATCATTTAGATTTACTAAAAAACAAGTCAGTTGCTATAGGCTGTCCAAAGCTTGACGATGTGAACCATTATATTCAAAAGCTAACCAATATTA
>Ga0265293_10006700_pt1 | contig 18173 bp, 16 predicted proteins | sample Munlanlewell138R_FD_192505 | JGI IMG/M metagenome (GOLD analysis project Ga0265293, IMG submission 192505) | Leachate microbial communities from a municipal landfill in Southern Ontario, Canada - Leachate well 138R | ecosystem: Engineered > Solid waste > Landfill > Unclassified | place: Canada...
ATGCCCATAGCGCGAAACCCTTTCGGTGGACAAAATCCGCCGACACAATTCTTGCCAAGGTCGAGCGGGCGCGATCAGCTCTGGCTGTTAATAAATAATCTAATTAATCAAACACTACACTAGCGAGCATCCGGGTGAGCATGGGATCTGGCAATGGCCTCGGCAATCAGTCGCCGCACGACAACTGTACTGACATTCTTACGGTATGCTGCCGTCGAACGCGCATCCGTAATCGGCGTGATATCCTTTACCGCTACCCGTGCGACCTCTTCGATCAGCTGGCCGTCGAGAATCTTGCCTCTGGCGATATCTTCCGCATCCGGGAGGCGTATGACCCGGTCTGCAACCGCCCCCAAGACAATCCGAATATCTTCACAGTACTTGCCACGCATAGAAATACGGACCGCGCCGTTGACCTTCGATAGATCAGAGGTGTTTCGCTCCAGCTTCATGAATGCCGCGCCCCAGCTTCCCTTGGGGGTAGGTATCGTGATCTCCGTCAGGATTTCTTTATTCAAGGCATTTTTTTTGCCGCCTTTATAGAAATCCACTAGCAACATGCGCCTCTCTTTGTTTATGCCATTCAACCGTACTTCGGCATCTAGCGCCATCAGAACAGGCACTGTATCAGCGGCTGGCGAACTTCGGCAGATATTTCCACCGATTGTCGCCATATTCCTGACCTGCGGAGCCGCAAAGACATTAGATGATTCGTGAAGCGCCAAAGCGCTTTGTTTTATTAGCCCATTATTATTAATTTCATCAATCGTCGCCAAAGCACCAATATGCAGCCCATAAGCATCTTCTCTGATGTAATTCAAATCTGGTATGCGCTTCAAGCTGATGACGAACCCAGGCACCAGCGCCCTGAATTTCATCATCGGCAGAACATCGGTCCCACCGGCAAGAAAAACCGCCTCCCCGCCATGGCGTTCAAATAACGACAAAGCGTCCGGCAGGGTCGTCGGAGCGAAATACTCGAACCGATTCAATCTCTTGCTGACCAGCAGTGAATGCTCGACTTTCCCAATCATCGCAGTGCTCCTCGCATTACTTATACTTTGTCCGACGCCAGTACTGTAGAGCTTTCATTATCCCGGCGCCTTGCCAGCGCCTCGATGACCTTCTCTGCAGTAATTGGAGAACTATTGACCCTCACCCCAATGGCGTTGTAGACGGCATTGGCGATCGCCGCCGGCCCGCCCCACGCTGCATGTTCGCCCAAGCCTGCTGCGCCATAGGGCAATCCCTCGTGAGGAGGCATCTCTTCATCCAGCTCTTCCATGAGAATGGACTCGATTTCCGGGATATCGAGCGAGCGCGGAATCCTGTAATCGGTCAAATCCTTGCTGAAATACGTCTGCGTGTTTTCGTCGTATTTGACCTCCTCCCATAGGGCCATCCCCAGCGTCATTGCCGCGCCGCCTATACTCTGGCCCCTGACCATCCCTGGATTGATCATCCGGCGCGGAAACATTGCCGGTACAACGCGAACAGGCCGCACGTCCCCTGTTTCGACATCAACTTCAACCTCGGCGGCAATCACCACCGGATGAAAGGGCCTGAACCCAGGCTTCACATCCGGCAGCCAGTCTCCCGGCTCACCTTCTGCATTACCAGTCACTGAAGTCTTGAGCAGATCGCGAAGCGGCCTTGTTTCGCCGGGTCGGCCTTTGATATATGCACGCTTGCCGGCAAGCACAATCTGATCGGGCGTCACGTCCCATACGGCAGCAACCCGCTCACGAACCTTTCGCTTTGCCTCTTCGATGGCCTTCAGCAACAGATGCCCGTGTGTGGCCAGCTGCCGGCTTGCTTTCGCACCAATGGCATCATATTGGCCAGTGCGCGTATCCGCCGTTACGATCGATACATCCTTCATCGAGATGCCGAGCGATTCGGCCGCCAACATGCAAAGCCCCGTATTGATCCCTTCCCCGATCTCTTGAGCCCCCGAATGCACGATGGCCGACCCGTCCCGATTAATGACGATCTGAATGGAAGCGACGCTTTCCCAACAATAGCCCGCATGCATCATCATGTAGGCAAGACCGATTCCTCTTCGCTTGGTACCTTCGACAGCCGTCGGTTTCCCGGCTCCGTTCCACTGCCCTTTCCAATTCATTGCTTCTGCTGTTTGCATCAGCATCTTCTGTGCCGGATAGGCATCAATCTGCGAGACCTTGCAGCCACCAGAATTATGTACATAGGGCACCGGAGGCACCATATCGCCAGTCTTCGGAAGATTTCTCAACCGGATTTCGACCGGATCGATATCCAGCTTCTCGGCCAGCTGATCCATGATGGCTTCCATCGGGAAGGCGAAAAATGGCGCGGAAACTGAACGCATGGCCTGCGCATGGCAGGTATTGGTATGTACGCTGAACGACTCGAACCGGGCATTCGGCACTCGGTAAGAGTTGATGCCATAGCCGATTGACGAGCACCATGTTGCATAATGACGCAGATAGGCGCCCACATCGAAATAGCCTCGAAGCTGGAACGCAGTCAAAACACCGTCGGCAGTCGCCCCCGCCCTTGCCCAGATTTTGCCTCGAACACGCCGAGAATAGTACTGCTCTTCTTCCCTGGTAAAATTCAGCTTGACTCGCTTGCCACGAGCCTTGGTGGCCAGCATGACCACGATAATTTGATAGCGGCCAGTATATTTCCCGCCAAAACCTCCGCCAATGGTCGGCACTATGACTGTAACCTTACTTTCAGAAATTTCCAGATAGTTTGCAGCGATATCCCGAAGTTCCCAAGGGGTCTGGACAGAGCACCAGATAGTCAGTTCGCTGCCATTCCAATGGGCCATGCAAGCATGCGGCTCCATCGGAGTATGTACCTGGGGCGTCACATCAAATTGATCTTCTACGGTGACGGCCGCATCGTTGAAGCCGGCATCGATGTCTCCCCATTCTTGCAGGCTTGGCTCATGGACATTACCCCCGGGGTGCAGCTTGCAAGCACCGTCGCTGATGGCATCTTCTACTTCGAACACTGCCGGCAGTATTTCATAGTCCACTTTGATCAGTTCAAGAGCCTGCTCAGCGACGGCTTCGCTCGTAGCAGCCACAGCAGCAACATAATCCCCCAGATGACGCAGGTGGTTGTCAATCGGATAGCAGGCGCCGTATGTGCCAAAAGGAATCTTGCGATGCGCCACATCCTCATGCGTCAATAGCGCCATGACCCCGGGTAATTTCATCGCCTCGGCTACATCGATGCTCTTCACCCTGGCGTGCGCGTGCGGGCTGCCCAAAATTTTGATGAATAGATCGGATTTCAAGTCATCCGTATAGATCGCCCTTCCTGTGACTTTATCGCGAGCGTCAAGAATCGGAATGGATTTGCCAATAGTCTGCATAGTCTTACCTCGAGAGAAACACGGGAAATGTCGATAGCCAGCACTCTGCATACAGCCGGCAACCTCGCCCGCGGGTGTCCCACATCAATCTACAGTGACAGGGCTCGATTGTTGCGCGAATCTATTTTTGATGAGATATGGCGCAATTTTCTATTATGAGCCACGGATTTCCTTGGCTGCTTCCTGCACTGATTCTATAATCTGTACATAGCCCGTACAGCGGCATAAATTGCCCTGGATCGCCTCTCGTATCTCTTGATCCGTGGGGTCCGGGTTTTTATCCAGAAGCGCCCTGGCCGTTAAGATCATCCCTGGCGTACAAAACCCACATTGCGTACCGAAATGTTTCATGAAGGCTTCCTGGATAGGGTCCAATTGCGCGGCATCCTGCTTGTCCAGGCCTTCGATGGTCAATACGCTTGCGCCTTCGCAGTCGATAGCCAACGTGATACAAGAGAGACGGGGTTTGCCATCCAGCAACACGGTGCACGCACCACAATCGCCGCGATTGCAGCCGATCTTCGTGCCTGTCAGCCCCAGCCGCTCTCGAAGAAACTCTGCAAGGGTTTCATTGGCCTTCTCCGTCAGAGGATATTTTTTGCCGTTGAGCGTCAACTGCCCAGCCTGATCGCCACTCCTTAGATCCATGACCTACCCCTGTCTTTAGTTAAAATATATAGCACATCGCCACCTGGCATCCAAAATGCCGAGAATCTATCCAAAGATCGTGTGCCATAGCGAGCACCACTGCATCAATTTCGAGGAAACCCTGCGCCATATCTGGTTCATTGGCGATATTTCATGAAGAATTCTTCAAGACGATTCGGGCATCGACCACAACCGCACTTTCCGGATAGGCAATCACCGGATTGAGGTCCAGTTCTTGGATCTCGGGGTTTTCCTCGACCAATCTGGACACCTTCATGAGCAGATTCTCTAAATAGGCCACGTCAACGGGCTTTTCCCCTCTAAAACCCGTCAAGAGAGCAAAGCCCTTGATTTCCCTGATCATCTCATGGGCATCTTTCTCGGACAGAGGAGCGATTCGAAACGCCACGTCCTTCAAGACCTCCACGAAAACGCCGCCTATGCCGAACATTATCATCGGCCCGAATGTCCGGTCCGTAGACATGCCGACGATCAGCTCGATTCCCTTCGGAACCATTTTCTGTATAGAGACACCGTCGATGATCGCTTTCGAGTCATGCTTCCGTGCTGATGAAATAATTCGATCGTATGACTCTCTGACTTGCTCCGGCCCACTGATGTTCAGCTCGACCCCTCCCGCATCGCTCTTATGTGTAATATCCGGAGAGGCAACTTTCAGAACAACCGGAAACCCAAGCCGCTCAGCCACAATGACCGCGTCTTCTTTAGATTTTGCAAGCGGCGTTTCGACAATGTTTATTTCCCCTGCTCGAAGCAGTTCATGCACCTCGTGTTCGGGCAACATCCGGATCGTCATTGAATTCATCATCAGCCACCTCGAACGACATCATGATAATAAATGAAACCGGCCAGCGCCTTGATCGCCCGTTCTAGGCTCGGATACACGGCAAGCCCTGCCCGCCAGCATCGCGCCTGTTGATCGATCAGAGCGGACCAGGCCGCCGATTCTATGAAATCCGGTAAATGAATTGCAACGACTACGGGTTTTAATGAACTCTTCTCTACTTTGATAAAAGTATCGACCATTGCCGCAATTCGATCCAGCCCATTATGATAGCCAAGGCGCCAGACTACCTGCGTATCGCAAACCACCACATCAAAATCCCGATGCCTGGCCAACAGTTTACTGGTTAGATCAAAAGCCGCTTGATCGCCAAGAGCCGAGTAATCTACAGGATTGTTTACAAGGCTGCCAACTTCTGGCAATTGCCTTTGAAATTCCTCGCGCAGATCTTGCGAAAGTGCGGGAACCACCAACCCATGCGCTTCACACTGATCCGCAGAAGAGACTGTATCCCCGCCGCCACCGCATAATACCGCTGCTCTCTTTCCTTGGGCAGGGGGAAGAAACATCAACGCCAGCAGAAGGTCGGCCATCTCCTCTATCGACTCGACCTGGATCGCACCAACCTGGCGTAGAGCAACATCCCAGCTAAGCTGGCTGCCAGCAAGCGAGGCCGTGTGCGACGTAGCCGCCCTGGCGCCTGCTTCACTACGCCCGCCTTTCATGACAACAACCGGCTTTTTCGCAGCGGCTCTTGCGAGAGCTTTCAGGAACCGGCGTCCGTCCCGGACACCTTCAATATAAAGAGAGATGATCTTGGTCTCGGCGTCATCTGTCAGATACTCTAAGAAATCCGTTTCGTTCAGATCTGTGCCATTTCCGTAGCTAATGATCTTGCTGAAACGAAGGCCTCTTCCAATCCCCAAACCGGCGAGATGCCCCGCATTACCCGCACTTTGCGAAAGAAATGCCACTGGGCCAGTTTCCCGCGGAAATTCGAAGCGAAACGTCATGCCGCTTTCTGGACGGTAGATACCCATGCAATTAGGGCCAACGACACGAATCCCACAAGCACGAAGGCGCCGCACGATATCCTGCTCGAGCCTCTCTAGCTGAGGATCGGAAGTTTCACGCAGGCGCCCTGTGAAAATATGAACCGCCTTGACTTGCTTATCGATACATTCATCCGCAAGATCCATCAATACAGTAGCCGGAACACATGCAATTACGTAGTCCACTGGGCCAGGGATATCCTTGAGGCTCTGATGGCACGGACACACACCCTCTATGTGTTCGGTGCTCTTGCGGCTGACGGCATATAATTTCCCTTTGAAACCAGCATTTTTATACTGACGAAGATATCTGACTGCTGGGCTATCGATACCGCGTAGCGATCCGACCACTGCTACCGACTGAGGATCAAAAAGAAAATCAAAGCTCTCCACACAACCTCCTGGTATGATGTCTGACATGCAGTTTTTGGCGGTAAATCACCCCCTTCAGCAGCATAGCGGCTTGCCCACACCGACACGTTCAACGATAAGACCATAGTGCTCGGGCCGGCGATGTTTTTTAAAGTTGAATACATTCTGCCTAAAGTGCTCGCTAAGCGAAAGATCGCACTGCGCAAAGATCAACTCATCTTCTTCAGTAATGGCTCGGGCCACAATTTCCCCAGTTGGCGCAACGATGCAAGACCCGCCAATCAAATGATGGCCATCTTCAGAGCCGCTCTTTGCTGCGGCGCCGATCCATAATGCATTCTGATAGGCACTCGCCTGAACGGACAGCAAATGATGAAACATGCGTAAATGGACGGGTTCTTTCCAGTAAATATTGCTGGACGGCGTGTTATAGCCAAGAACAACGAGTTCCGCACCTTGCAAGGCCATGACCCGATAAGTCTCGGGCCAGCGCCGATCGTTGCAAATACACAGGCCCGTCTTGACCCCTTCTATTTCCCCCACTTTGAAACCTTCATTGCCGACGTTGAAGAATTTCTTCTCGAGGTGCTGGAAAGGGGCATCTGGTATTAAGTCCACATGGCCAGGCAAATGAATTTTGCGATACCGGGCGACAATACGTGCCGACGCATCTACCAATATAGCCGTGTTATAGCGTTCCCCGGCATCCGTCAGCTCTGCATAGCCAAGATAGAAGCTCATGCCAAGCTTTCGTGATTCATCGAATAATGGCTGTGTCGCCGGGTTAGGCATTGCGCGCTCGAAAAACCGTTCGCAAGCTTCCTCCTCGGACATCCAATATCTAGGGAAGAACGTGGTCAATGCCAGTTCTGGATACACGATCATCTGAGCGCCTCGGCCAGCTGCTTCCCGCATCAAAGCCACAAGCCGCTTTACAACTTCCTCACGGGTATCCGCAAGGTGAATTGGCCCCAGTTGAGCAACTGCCAGTCCAAACTTCCTCCCAGTCATCGCCAGGTACTCCTTGATCTTTGATTTAATAGAAATTTACAAGTGTGCCGCACCCAACAGCCCGAACTTGCTTATGGATTATTGATTATGCCGTAGTATTATCCAAGCCAAGCAGACCCTTCAGCGCAACAACTTCAACAGGAGAATCACCTTGGGATTCGCTAGGCCCCGGCACGGCGCAGGGCAGAAACATGCCGCTTCCCCGTGCAGCATGAAGTTCTCCGTCATCGACGACGACCCGCCCACGGCTGATTACCGTGACCGGCCAGCCAGTTACTGTCCGCCCTTCGTAAGGGGTGTAGCCGACGTTATCATGGAGCATCGAGGCCGAAATCGATACCTTTTTTTCCGTATCCCATATGGCAAGATCCGCATCCAGACCAATAGCTATCGAACCCTTCCGATGCTGTAGCCCATACATGCGGGCATGATTCGTTGCTGTAAGCGCAACAAATTCATTTACACCCAAGCGACCCTTACCGACGCCTTCGGAAAATAGCAGCGGCATACGCAATTCAAGCCCCGGTACACCGTTCCCTATTTGCCGGAAAGTCGTCTTTTTACCGTAAGGCAGCTTCCCGGACTGGTCATGACGATATGGAGCATGGTCTGAAGAAAAGACTTCAATCGAGCCATCTGCCAGTGCACGCCAAAGTGCTTGCTGCGATGCCTGGTCGCGGGGCGGCGGACTGCAGCAAAATTTCGCGCCATCCAAGCCGGGTGTTTCGATGTCCTTTGCCGTAAGAAAAAGATACTGCGGACACGTCTCGGCAAATACACGCGAGCCGTTGCTGCGGGCAGATCGAATCGATTCGACCGCCTTCATATCGGAAACATGGACGATCAATATCGGCACGTCGAGCACATTCGAAAGTTGGATGGCGCGGTATGTTGCTTCGCTCTCGGCAATCGGAGAATGGCTGACAGCATGAAAGCGGGGGGCCGAATGGCCACGGGCAAGCAACCGTTGCGCAATCCATTCGATTATTTCATTATTTTCAGCATGTACCATTACCAGTGCTTTTTCTCGATCGGCAACAGCCAGCACATCGAGTATCTGATAATCATCGAGCTTCAATTTTTCATAAGTCATGTAGACTTTGAATGACGTAATGCCGCGCCATATCAACTTTGGCAATTCGATGTCAAGCGCATGAACTGTGGGGTCCGATACTATCAAATGAAAAGCATAATCGATAACGGCTTTTTCAGCTGCGCGTTTGGCGTAATCATCAGTAATGTCGATCAAGGATTGCCCTTTATGCTGGGCGGCAAAAGGGATGATTGTCGTTGTACCTCCATAGGCTGCCGAAACGGTAGCGCTGTAGAAGTTATCTGCGCACATCCTTCCCATCGCTGAAACCTGCTCTACATGGCAATGGCTGTCTACGCCCCCGGGCAACACGAGCCGGCCCGAGGCGTCAATGTCTTTCTGCCCTGGGGAAAGATGCTCATCTATGGCCACTATTCGGCCATTGTGGATGCCGATGTCGCTTCGTATGGTTTCCCGATCAGTAACTAGCGTACCATGACGGATTGTCAGATCAAAGTTGGCCATTGAATCTCTCTAGGGCTAGAGGAATATAGAAAAGAGATCGGACGGTTTTTTTGCAGCTATTTATCAACAATGGTTCCACTGTATAAAATCGTCACTATAAAATCAATGGTTTGTCTTATAAAATCTTAGGTGGGCCTTATAAACATCGCCAATAAGATCTCCTGTATAGGTTTGTTTAATAGGTATCTTAAATGTCAATGAAACCTGGCACCTAATCGACACGGCGAATGGGCACGCGCCAAGATCAACCTGGGCGGCCCGTTTGCATGAGCAAGCACGCAGGCCAGATCAGACCCACCGTGAAAATATAGAGGCCACGCAGCCACCCAGCCAGCACAATGCAACGAAATATTGCCAGAGATATAGTCAAATCTGGTGTACAGGAGGAAAGCGAGAAGAATAGGACTTGATTGGGTGGCGAACCTCTGCTGAGATTGGTTTTTTGGAAGAATCAACATCAGCAACTACGGAGGTTCACCACATGGGTAAGAATACGGGAGCAGAGCAGCTGGGCAACTGGGAAACGAGTCGGTTCTGGAGGACATCATCCGTCGCGGAGCACGCGACCTGATTCAGAAGGCGGTGGAAGTGGAACTGCAGGAATTGCTTGCCAAATATGCCAACGTACGCACCCTGGACGGACGTCGTACGGTGGTCAGAAACGGCTATCTGCCCGAGCGTGGGGTGCTCACGGCCGCAGGCAACGTGCCGGTTCGGATACCCAAGGTACGAGACCGGGCAGGCAGTCGCGTGAAGTTCAATTCCGCACTGGTGCCGCCCTACGTACGTCGCTCGCGTCGGGTGTCGGCGGCACTGCCCTGGCTGTACCTCAAGGGCGTGTCCACGGGCGACATGCGCGAGGCTCTGGAGGTGTTGCTGGGCGAGGATGCCCGGGGACTGTCGCCCAATGTGGTCAGCCGCCTGAAGGCCCAATGGGCAGACGAATACCTGGCCTGGGCGAGGCGCGATCGCTCCAGTGAGCGCTACGCCTACTGGTGGGCTGACGGGGTGCATACAAGTCTGCGCGGCGAGAGCGTCGATCATCAGTGCCTGCTGACCATCGTGGGCGTGCGCGCTGATGGCACCAAGGAGCTGGTGGCGTTGTCCGACGGTATCCGGGAATCCAGTGCCTCGTGGCGCGAGCTGCTGCTGGACCTGAAGGCGCGTGGCCTCACCGCAGGGCCGCTGCTGGCCGCCGGCGACGGTGCCATGGGATTCTGGGCCGCGCTCGATGAAGTTTACCCCGGTACCCGTCACCAACGCTGCTGGGTGCACAAGACAGCCAACGTCCTGAACGCCCTGCCCAAGGGCTTGCAGCCTCGGGCCAAGGCGGGGCTGCACGAAATCAGGATGGCGGCCACGCGCAAACAGGCCCAGACCGCCTTCGAGCGATTTGTCGCCACCTACCAGGCGAAGTACCCCAAGGCCACTACCAAGCTCACTGAGGATCGCGAGGCATTGCTTGCCTTCTACGACTTCCCCGCCGAACACTGGCAGCATCTGCGCACGACCAATCCGATCGAATCGACATTTGCCACAGTGCGTCATCGCACCACGCGCACCAAGAACTGCGTCTCTCGGGCAAGCTTCCTGGGGTTGGCCTTCAAACTGGTCCAGGAAGCTCAGAAGTCCTGGCGACGCATCCGGGGCTATCAGCGTATCGCCGAACATCTGGGTGGGGTCATCTTCAAAGATGGCGAGCCAGTAGAAGACGGCAATCAGGAGCTACAGTAGCGGCTCGTCGCCTGATCAGTCATGCTGCCCTCATACACCAGACTTGACTATAGCTCTATTGCCATTCCCTAGGGTTTTTCTGAAGCTCCAAACATCGGGAGATTAGTTATCCTATTGGGGCTCAGGGTCTTTCCGGCATCCCCATGCAGAACAAAGACACATTTTTCCAACCTATACTATCTCACGTTGCTTATGAGCTAGAACGATAGAGCCAGCAGCCCCAACCATGAACCTCAGACAAATTGAAATTTTTTGTGCCGTCATGCAATGCAGGACAACGATCGCTGCTGCATATGAGCTAGGAATTTCGCAGCCTGCAGTAAGCAATGCAATTAAGCAGATGGAAGTCCGGTTCGGGCTGCCCTTGTTCGAGCGAGTTGGCAAGCGTCTCGTTCCAACAGCCGAAGCAGAAGCTCTATACTATGATGCGAAGCCACTCTACGCAATGTCACAAGCAATTGCAAACAAGCTGTCGGACCTACGAGACACAAAGCACGGATACTTTCGTGTCGTCTCTACTCATGCGCTGGCACGAACGCTGGTCGCCCCCGCGTTTGCACGTTTCATCAAGCAGCGCCCTCGGGTCAAGGGATATGTCGATGCTTGCCCGATGGAAGGGGTATTAGAAGCTATCGTCAGCGGATTTGCCGCCTTTGGATTCGCCTTAATGCCAGCACACCGGCCAGGGCTGAATTTTCAACCCCTCGTTGAGGGCTCTATGGTCGTCGCAATCCCCTATGGACATCCACTGGCCGACCATCCGTCAATCAGTGCCACAGATCTGAAAAGCCATACCCTCATCGGCCTGGAACCCGCAAGTAGAATTGGGCATATCATCAGGCAGGCATTCAAGAGCGTAGATGCGCCTTATTCGCCTCTCATCGAAGTAAGACATTGCACGATGGCCTGCACTCTCGTAGAGCAAGGGGTGGGCGCCGCCGTGGTTGATGGCTTTTCTGCCGCTACCACAGCGGGCTGGAAAATTGAAACCCGTCCGTTCATCCCGGAAACCCGCGTATCCGCATACGCAATATCCATTGATGCCAAACTACCTTCGCGGCTTGCCCAAGGATTCATCCGGGAACTGCAAAAAACGCCTTGATTGGCCTTTTTCACACGGCCTTTAATCAACGATAAATAGAGTCGCCCCGGTTCTGGTGGAAGAGCGGTGCAGATCTGTATTGTCCGCTACCTGGTAGCTCTTCCCGGGCTTCAAGATAAAGCGCCGCCCATCTTGCAAGACGGTCTCCAGCTCGCCCGATAAACATAACAGTATATGCCCTTTATTGCACCAGTGGTTAGCACTATAACCGGGCGAATACTCGACCATCCTCACCCGGATCGGATTATCAGCGGGCCCAAAATAACAAGTACGCCAGCTCGCAGTGCCGGTATCCCCCAAATGCTCTGTGACTTCAATAGCAGACCAGTCTGTATCACCGAATGGTATATCGCGAATAATCATCTTCGAGCCTCTGCATATATATGCCCTTATGGTGTGCTGGGGATGACATGACAATCGATTGCACCGAAACACAACATCACCAACTCTCCTGCCGTGAGCCTATGGCCCTGATTCTGCTGCTTAACAAGAAGGCTTCGGTCTTGTCCCATGTCAACAAAAACATTGATATCCGACCCGACATGAATGACTTCCTTGACCCTGGCCTCAAATGCATTGACCACAGCACCGTTGGTGCGATGCAAACCAGGATCGGTGAGCCGAATGCGTTCCGGCCGGACGCATACTTCCACTGCCCTGTCTGCTTCCAGCGTCTCTGCCAGTTGTAGCTCGAGGCCATCCTCGGTCCGAATCGTCGAACCTTGCTGGCCTTGCCCCACAACACATCCTAAAAACCAATTTGACTTTCCAACGAATTCAGCCACGAAACGGGTCGTCGGCCTATCGTAAATATCGGCAGGCGTACCGCGCTGTTCAATGCTGCCTTCATTCATCACAATGACCTCGTCCCCAAGGCTCATTGCCTCTTCCTGATCATGAGTCACAACGATAGAAGTCGCCCCTATTTCCCGAAGCAGCCCCTTGAGTTCTACCTGTAGTTCCGTCCTCAATTTCGCATCCAACGCTCCTAGCGGTTCGTCGAGCAGCAGCACTTCGGGCTCGGTCGCCAGCGCCCGCGCAAGGGCGACCCGCTGCTGCTGGCCGCCACTAAGCTCCCGAGGGAAGCGATCTGCAAGACTAGTTAACCGAACCAGCGAGAGATAATATTCAACCCGCTCCTTGATCGTATTTGCAGGCACCCGCCTCTGGCGCATGCCATAGGCCACATTGGCCGCGACAGTCATATGCGGGAAAAGCGCATAGTCCTGAAACACCAAACCCACATTTCGCTCATAAGGACGCAATCCATTCATTGAGCGCTTCGACAGAAAAACCGAGCCGGCGTCGGGTTCCTCAAACCCGGCAATAATGCGCAACGTCGTTGTTTTGCCGCAGCCGCTAGGCCCCAGCAGTGAGAGGATCTTGCCCTTTTCTACGCTAAAGGAGATTTCCTTCAACGCCAGCACATCTTTGAACGCTTTCCTGACCCCGGTTAGCTCGACGACATTCATTACATTACCCCACTAAATTGGTCGTAGTCATATCAGGCCCTGGCAAGGCATCTATTTCAGTTATTCCGATAGACGCCGCGACCAAACAAACGGTCTATCCCGACGATACGATCAAGCAAGAAGATCAAACATGCTGTGACAACGGCAAGCATTGCCCCTACAGCGGCAATCGTCAGATCAAAGTTTGCTCGCATTTCTGTCAGAAGCGCCACGGGCAAAGTGTAATAAGGCGCCTCGACCAGAAAAAGGCTGACAGTCACATCATCGAGCGACATTGCAAAACTGAAGATCCCGCCTGCAACGATACCTCGCTTAATCAATGGAAACGTCACCGTCCAGAACGTCGACCAGGGCCTGGCGCCCAGGCTCATGGCAACTTCAATGAAACTTGGCGGCAAGTTGCGCAATGCGGCCAATGTCGTCCTGATGCAGTATGGCAATGTAATCAGGACATGGCCAGCCACCAAACGGACCAGCCCATTTGTAATATCTATTGCGCCAAGAAACAATAAAAGCGAAGAACCGATCACCACGGTCGGTACGATCAACGGCGCCAAGAAAAACGACAATAATAAATTTCGGCCAGGGAATTTGGCATAGTGAAGACCCACTGCCGCCGCAACACCGGTCGTCAAAGATATCGAAACGGAAAGGACCGATACCCTAAGGCTGGTCCATAACCCATTCATATACAGATCGGTATTGAAAAACCGATGGTACCACTGCAATGACAACGATGTCGGAGGGAAAGATCCAAGATAGCTCCGGCCATCGAACGACAAAGCGATGACGACAACCAACGGGGCAAGCAAGAACACGACGCAGCATACTAGCAACAAACCAACGCTGCCACGATAGAAAGCATCTCCGATACGTTTACTTCTCCTGATCGTGGTGGCCACTTATTCATCTCCTCGACGTATCAACAGCCACTGTACGCTGTATATCACCAATAGTGTTATCAACAACAACGCCACTGCCATTGCGGCACCAGTGGCAGCATCAAACACTTCCTGGAATCGGACATACACCAAGTTGGCGACAAAATCCACAAATCCACGCCCAAGGACCATGGGAATCAGAAAGGCACTGATACAGAGGGAAAAAGCAGTAATCCCGACCGATACGAGATTTGTCAAACTCAGCTTCAGCTCAATGCTGAAGAAAGCCTCCCAATAGGCGGCCCCAAGGCTTTGCGCGGCCTCCATCAACTTGGGATTTATATTTTCGATCGGCCCAAGCAAAGACAGAATTACCAACGGCATCGTGAAATTTACAAGGCCCAGGACAACGAGCAATTCTGTCATTGCTCTGCTGGTAGGGCTCATACCGAAAAGCCCAGTAACGAACTCCATCAATGGACCGGCGCCGAATGTGAGCAGCAGAGCGTAGATACGGATCAGCAGGCTAAGAAAGAGTATTGAAACTATTGCATTCAGCCAAATGTTACGCATTCGCGATGTGCACTGGCGTATGAGATAAAAGGCAATCAAATAGCCCGATACTGTCGCTGCCACCGCTGCGATAGCGCTAAGCTTTAAAGTCTCAATGAGATTGTATGCAAAGCTCCTGGAAAACAGAGATCGGTAGTGGTCCAAGGTAAACAGACCATCGCCAGCGGAGAAGCTCTGATGAAACAACAGAATCATCGGCCCCCCAAACAAAACGCAATATAGCGCTAAAGTCGGGACGACCAGGCCAAAACGCAAGACCTTCCTCGCCCCGGCCGTTGCCCTCCGGGAGCCCCTATTGTCAATTACCGCAGATCGCCCCGATGCCGGCCGCATGATACCCACCCTTTCAGACTACAGGAGAGGAACGACCTCTGCCTCCCAGCGTTCGTTCCAGTGTTTAAGCTGGGTCGAAATATAGGGATAGTCTGGATAGTATTCATAGCGCTCCCTCTCTTCATCATTGGTCATTTGAAGAAAGGACAAACGTTTGGGCGCAGCTGCCTTGCGATTGATTGGCAATATGCCCATCATTTCGCAATAGCGTTCATGTACGGCTGGGCTGATGAACCAATTTATGAACTCTTTTGCCGCCTTCCCGTTTGGTGCCCCCTTTAGCAGAACCCATTCCTCCTGCGATATGAAGTTCTTGAACATGCCATGACTATCCGGTATCTTCACAAGGAATGTGACCTTCTGGTTCTGGGCAATTCGAGACCAGGTGGGAAGGCTGCTGAACGCTACGGCGGTTTCCCCTGATGTAACCGAGTTAACCATATCCACGTCAGATTTTGCAACCCGGCCGATATTTCCGATCCGTGCTAGCTCTTTTGCCATTTCGAACCCGGGATCGATGTTTCTTTCGTTGCCGCCTTGCTCGACTGCCAGTGCCAGCAGGAAACGCCCAGACTGCAGAGCCGGAGAGAGCGCGCATATCTTGCCCTTGAGCTTGGGGTCAAACAGGTCTTTCGCGGTTTTTATAGGCTTTTCGACCAGATCGTCGCGATAGCCCCAAAAAGCGCCAATGCTGCTGGTCGGGCAATTAATGATCCGCTGCTGCGCGTCCTTGCTCAGGAAATTTGCAGGTACGTCCTGAAGATTGGGTATGTCTTCAAACGTCAGCGGTTCAAGCCAGTCTTCCTGGAGCATGGCATAGGTGACGGGCGGAAATGAATGCACAATATCGAACCTGACCTTGGGCAGGCTCGCCTTGATCTTCGGTATGATGGCCGCCGACCCCCCCGTGTGCAGAATCCAGTTAACATCGAATTGCCCCTGATCGGCGAGAAGCGCTTTCGATGCATCCAGCCAAGGGCCGCCCCATTCAACGGCCGCCAGCGTTTTTTGCTGCTCGGCCAGCACCTTCAGCGGGCCGGCTGCAATCAGGCCCAAGGCAGTGCTGCCGAGAAATCGGCGGCGAGAAGAAGAACGAATAGTCATCTTTATGTCTCCTCAATTATTTATATATATATCAGCTTCAGCATGCCCCATTCATGGGCATGAACCAGAACCCGCCCCACCTCATAGTTTGTAGAGTTTCCTTGCGTTATCTACCAGCAACTTCTTTTTGGAAACCTCGTTGAGCCCAAGCTCTTCGACTTCCTCCATGCATCTTTCTGGATTAACAATGGGAAAATCAGAGCCCCAAATGACCTTGTCCTGACCCCAGCTATTGATGTAGTGCACGAACTCTGGCTTCCAATATTTAGGCGCCCAAGCATCAGCACCAATGTAGACATTCTCATGCTTCCATGATACAGAAATCGCCTCATCCACCCAAGGGAATCCGGTGTGGATGCCAATGATCTTCAGTTCCGGGAAATCAATTGCAATACGATCCAGATAGATCGGCTTGAAAACCGTATAGCAGCGTGTCGGACCCGCATGGCCTATCTGCATCTGGATTGGAATATCGAGTTCGATGCATTTGGCATAGATAGGATAATAACGGGCGTCTAATGGTGAAATATCATGCCAATGGGGATAGCTGTGGGCGCCGATGAATCCGAGTTCTTTGACAGCATATTCCAGTTGCCTGAGCCCCTCCATGCCTTCTGTTGGGTCTACACCAGCCAGCCCATAGATTCGCCCAGGATATTTTTTCGTGACATTGTATACGCTTTCGTAGGGAACCTCGAAGCCCTCCAGCCTCTTGCCACCCTGATCCGTACCGCATTTCACTGCAGGCATCAATGCTATCTCGATGCCGGCCCGATCGAGCATCTCAATGTGCTGTTCGATGGTAATTGCAGGCTGAGTATTCATTTTGGCATAACCGGCCCCCCTGTATATCCGTTCGCGCTGCCATGTTGGCCTTAGATCGTAGGTTGCCTGATCGTATAAATTATAGACGATGTCGATTGCTTTATAGTTTCGCTTCATATTGTCTCTCCTAGAACAAGCGGATTGAAATCAGATGGATTTCATTGCCAAAAACAATGAAATGGATAAATATTGACCAGACCTACTATGAACGCAATGGGCGGTATGGCGTTGCATCGCGTACCTGATGGCTGATGTTTTCGATGAACCTTGAAAATAGCTCTATGAAGCTGTCGGGTTTCCATGGCTGTCTCGGCAAGGCCCAGAAGCTTCTGGACTGGCGGCCGCGCCGACCATCCAAAAACGAAATTCTTTGCATGCTCTGGTACTATGGTCGCAGCGCCTCTCGAATAAAGTATTACCAGCACTACTGTATAAAATCGCCAATCTAAAATCAACTATTTACCTTATACGATCTTAGGTAGGCTTTATAAACATCTTCAATAAGCAGCGAGGTATTTGGCGTGCATTTTTCGCTAGCAAAGAAATACCGATGGAGATGTCTAAATCAGGTATTCCAATTGCATAAAAATTTGAAGCTTATAAATTTTAAAGATATATCATGCGTTGGCCAGCCAAAATCTGCAGACGCTTTAAAGCCTATCGCCACCCTCGCTGCAGACGGACTACTTGAGCTGTGTCAGCCGGCGAAGGACCGAAACGCATCGCACGCCAATCCTTCAAAAAACAAATCAAATTGTCCGCCCGCCGTCTACGGGAAGCTCTACGCCCGTGATGAACTCTGCTGCATCGCTGGCCAAGAACGTGGCCACCGCTGCAATATCGGACGGCTCGCTGAAGCGCCCCAAAGGGATGGTGGATACGAACCTGGCCCAGTTCTCGAGTGTATCGGGAAGCCCCATGAAAGCCTCAAACAGGCCTGTAACCCCCATGACCGGGCAGATAGCATTTACCCGAATCTTGTCGGGTGCCAGCTCGATGGCCATGGACCGCGACAGCAGGTTCACCGCTCCCTTGGAGGCGTTGTACCAGGTCAGCCCGGGACGCGGCCGGATGCCGGCCGTCGAGCCTATGTTGAGGATCACCCCGCTGCCCTGCCGCGCATGACGGGCACGATGGCTCGGGAGGTCAGGTAGATCGACTTGACGTTGACGTTGAAGACCCGGTCGAATGTCTGCTCGTCTACGTCTAGCCCGGAAATTTCATTATTGTTGTAGAAACGGGTAGGCAATCTCGCGCCAAAGGCTTATGGTTACTGGTATTCGACACCACAACCAAAACGAGACTGCCTATGCCAAATCGTACCACTGAAACG
>Ga0265293_10006701_pt1 | contig 18173 bp, 17 predicted proteins | sample Munlanlewell138R_FD_192505 | JGI IMG/M metagenome (GOLD analysis project Ga0265293, IMG submission 192505) | Leachate microbial communities from a municipal landfill in Southern Ontario, Canada - Leachate well 138R | ecosystem: Engineered > Solid waste > Landfill > Unclassified | place: Canada...
CGCTTGCCGCACCGCAAGATCGCCGCATAATATCAACCCCAGGACGAGGCCCGCACTCCGCTAATTTACGCCGCGAGTTGTGCCAAATGTTCTGACGACGGACAGTCGCCAACGCGGCCAGTGCGCGGGTCAAGGGGCTTGAAGCCGAACTCACCGTGCGTCCGGTCGACGGGCTCCGCCTGAGCGGCACCCTCGGCATTACGGATGCCAAATACAAGCGCTTTCCGGCCGTTTGCGTCTTCCCGGGCGGTCCGGCAGCCGGGACGCCCTGTGATCGTTCGGGCGAGCCTTTCGAGCAAATCCCCAAAACCACCTGGAGCGTATCCGGCGAATATCGCCATCCGGTCGGGGGCGGAGACGCGGCGATTCGCCTTGATTACAATCACGTCAGCAAAGTCGCCAGTCAGGGTATCACCTATACCCAGACGCCGAACCTCGCTCCCCTGGTGACGCAACCGGGATATGGGTTACTCAACGGTCGCGTTTCCTGGTCGATGCATGACAGCGGTGTGGAAATCGCGGTCTGGGCACGCAACCTTACCGACAAGCGGTATTACATGGGCTTTCTCGACTTCGTGAACAGCGGCCTCGGCTTTATTGAGGGTCAACCCGCCCAGCCGCGCACATGGGGGGCGGAACTGGGCTTCCGCTTCTGATCCCGAAGCGCCGGTCCGCCCCCTCCTGGAGCGCGGACCGGCCGCTCTTGAACCGCAAGGAAATTCGCTATGGTCTCCTTGGACACCAAGGTGGCCTGCCTTGGTCGGGAAGGGGCCTGCAACCGAGACAGGTGACGGCCACAGGCTGGCCGCCCCTTCCCTTTATCGTGAAACCGGGAATGATACGTTTCCGCACAATCGCCCTCATGAAAGAAATATTATCATTCCTTTTTCTCCCGTCATATGGAGACTTCGGAGAGTAAAGAGGGATCATGCCGAGCAACGCAAACCGAAAATCCCGTCATCACCAGCGTCGGCCGATTCCGAACTTGCCGCGCGGGAGACCAGGTTCACTCACAGGCTCCGCCTCCGGCACCGGGTGCAAACGGACGCCCTTGCTTCGATCATGGCCCGCGTGGGCCAGCGGAAGGATCACGGCCACGATCCCCCCAAATCCAGCCAGCGCATAGGGAGAAAGACATGCAAAGGCCCCTTCACACGCTTGGTCTGGGCGATATGCCGCTGCTGCCGCAGGTAGTGGCGATGCGCGCCAAGCGCACGCCGGACAAGGTGTATTTGCGTCATGTCGACGGACGGACGCTGACCTTTGCGGAAGCGGACCGGCTGTCGCATCTCTGGGCCGGAGGACTCGAGACACTGGGAGTGATCCGCGAGGACGTCATCGCGTTGATGCTTCCAAACGGGTTCGACATTCCAATGGCCTGGATCGGCAGCGCCTGGCTTGGCGCAGCGGTCTCGCCGATCAACCCCGCCTATCGGGGCAACCTGCTGCTACATGCCTTGCGGACTTCGGGGGCGAAGCTTCTGGTCACGACCGCCGCCGCCTTCCAGTGGATTCCCGCGGACGATCTCGCCACGACCGCTATCGAAACGGTGGTGTTCGTGGACGGCGCGCCCGACGGCGTTGTCCCTGGAATCGCCTTCCATACCCGTGACCGCATTCTCGAACATGCCACGGTCGACCATTGGCCCGGCCCGGAGCCGCACGATGTGGCCGCCTGTATCTTTACTTCCGGAACAACGGGTCCATCGAAAGCGGTCCGGGTTCACTGGGCACAGATGTTCAACACGAGCAGCGACGGCACGCTCGATGAGATTTCCGCCGAGGACATCTACTACAGCCCCTTGCCGATGTTCCATCTGACCGGTTTGGGGCCGGTTTACCGCATGGCCCTGGCCGGTGGCGAAGTGGTGATCCGGGAGATTCTGTCCATCTCGGAATATTTCAACGAGATCCGCAAGTTCGGCGCGACCAGTGCGGTCGTCATGGAAAGCATGATGCAGATGCTGATGAAAGCCGATCCCACGGAGCTTTCCGATCTGCCGCTGCGCAAGGTCATCTGCGTGCCTGTTCCGCCCTATATCGACGAGTTCAAGGAACGGCTCGGCGTTTCCGTCGCGACGATGTACAATATGACCGAACTGTCCGTGCCCATCTGCTCGGACGGTTTCAACGTCACCGCCGCCGACGCGGGAAGCTGCGGGCGGCTGCGCGATTGCTATGAGGCGATTGTTGCTGATCCGCTCGACTACCCGGTTCCGGACGGTGAGATCGGCGAATTGCTGGTGCGTCCCAAACTCCCCTGGATCACGACAACCGGCTATCAGAGCAATGCGGAAGCATCGGCTGAATCCTGGCGCAACGGCTGGTTCCATACCGGGGACGCTTTCCGCCGGGACAGCGCCGGTCGTTATTTCTTCGTGGACCGGATCAAGGATGCGATCCGGCGGCGGGGAGAGAATATCTCCACCTCGGAAGTGGAGACGGAAGTGATTGCGTGGCACCAGGTCGCGGAATGCGCCGTTGTGCCGCACAAGGCAGGCGAAACCGAAGAAGTGAAGGTGTTCGTGGTGCCGCGTGATGAAGCCACGTTCGATCCCGCGGAACTGATCGCCTTCCTCATTCCCCGCATGACACATTTCATGATCCCGCGGTTCGTCGAGACCATTGCCTCACTGCCGCGCACGCCGAGCCAGAAAATCCAGAAGCACATCCTGCGGGCCATGGGAAATTCCGAACGGACCTGGGATCGCGAAGCGGCGGGCATCGTGGTCCGCGCGCCTCGCAACACCTGAAAGGAACGAGCCCGCGCCGACACGTCGACGTCATGCCAAGTGACTGTGAACGAAACGTCCCGGTCCTTCTGGCACTGAGATGGACGGGCGAAAAACGCCCTAGCCGAAACGCACGGGCAGCGCGGAGGGGCCGCGCAGGAACAGGTCGCCGATGATGCGCGCTGGTGGCTCCCTTTCATCCCAGCGCAGATTCGGCAAGCGGTCCATCACCGCGTCGAGCGCGACGACCATTTCCTGGCGCGATACATGCTGGCCCAGGCAACTGTGCGGACCGCCACCGAAAGCCAGCGCGCGCTGGATCGGACGATGTATATCGAATGCGTCAGGATCGTCCCAGCGTTCGGGATCACGATTGGCCGCACCTAGGCACAGATGCAGCATCGCGCCTTTGGGCAGGGCAACGCCTTCCAGCACCGTATCTTCCTCGATCATGCGCGGGAAGACCAGATCAGTCGGGTGCCAGCGCGCCGCCTCCAGAATAACCTGCGGCGCGAGCGAACGGTCGGCGCGCAAGGCGGCGAACTGTTCAGGATGATTGAGCAGCGCGAAGAGCGTGATGCCAAGTTGCCGCCATGTGGTCCCTCCGCCCGCCAGCACGATCAGGATGCAGTGCGAAATGATCTCATCGTCCGAAAAAGTGCGCTCCACGCCCTCCTCGGTTGTGATCGGCGTTTCTATCAGTCGTGAAATGATATCGTTGCGCGGGCGGCTCCGCCGTTCACGAATGACCGCTTCCAGAATGCTTCGGACTTTCGCCATCGACGCCTGCTTTTCCTCCGGGGAAGCGCTGTGGCGGTGGAGTCCCAGCAGCGCCATCCGAAAAGGGATGATCTCGTCCGGCGCGATCCCAAAGGCCCCGGAGACCACGTGCACCGGCATACGGGCACAAAGATCGAGGAACAGATCCGCGCGGTCCTTCTTTTCGATTTCCGAGATCAATGTTTCCACCGTTTCCCGGATGATCTTCTCATCCCACCAGCTCTGCGCGTATTCAGGCGTGAACAGATCCTGGATCTGCCCGCGATAGCGACGATGGTCAGCGCCCGACTTGTTGAGGATCGTCTCACCGAACGCATCCACGGTGCCCAGCTTGTAATAGGCCCGCGAGGAAAAGGTCTTGTTGTCGATAAAACCCTTGCTTACCGCCTTGAAGCTGAACGCGGTATAGGCAGGAAACCCCTTGATATGCTGGGAGAAGTGATAATCCTGATAGCCCATGAGGTCACCCAGCGCGCCTTCATGCACCGGTGCGGCGGCGCGTAGCGCGTTGAGCTTGGCGAAAGGATCCTCGATCAATGCCGAACCGGAATCGAGCGTTTCCGCCTCAACATCGAATATCTGCCTGATACGAGGATCCTCGTTCCGCAGGACAGCCGCATAGTCACTCATTCGCTCACCTAATCCGTTACCTTGAGGGCGCGTTCAGGGCAGGCTTCCGCCCCTGCCCTCGCCTGATCCACTTGCTCATCGGAAATGCTCAGTGTCGCGTCCTCGACGTCCACCAGGCCGTTGAAACCTTCATCGTTCAGCCAGAATATTTCCGGCGCGACTTCGACACATGCCTGCGCGCCACAGCAGAGATCGCGCGCGATGCAGACCTTCATGGACTTCTCCCATACCCGTCGCCGCGCAATATGATGGTCGCGCGACTTCTCTTGGCCTTCTTCCTGATCGCCAAGCCAGCCTTGGCTCATTCTCCGACGAGGTTGAAGATCAATCAAATATAATTTTTCTTGATTTAAATATCTCTACGATATTGAAAAACAACCCCTGTATCATCACGTGCTGTCAGTCCGATGGCAACTTGTTTCCGATTGACGTGGCTCGGGCAAGACCGGGAATCTCTCAGGCCACGAGATTCTGCCACTCCGTCAGCGCGGCGTTCCTTGTATGTCTGTCGATCAACGAGGTGGCGTTCGGAGTTGAAGTGATTGTGCAGGCTGGCGTGAACGGAAGCGAATTTCTGCAGCGACTTCATCTGCCGGAACCGCGGCATCGCCCGCTCCCGTCGTCGGAACGGACGGTGGGAATTCTGAGCCCGGTTGTTCAGCCAGCGGCCAATCTGCTGCTTCGCCCGATTGCCGATGTCATCCATGGCCGCCCCATATGAGCGCAACCCATCGGTGACGATCGCCTCAGGTGAACCGTGACGCTTCAACGCCTTCTTCATGAACCGCAACGCCGCTGGCTTGTCCCGAGTTTTGGTCACGTAGCTCTCCAGGTTTTCGCCCTCCTGATCGAAGGCGCGCCAGAGGTACGCCATCTCGCCGTTTACCCGGACGTACATCTCGTCCAGGTTCCATTTCCAGTGCCGGAAACAGCGCATTCTGCTGACCTGCTGACGGCGGATGTCCGCGGCAAACATCGGCCCGAAGCGATTCCACCACAATCGCACAGTCTCATGGCAGAGATCGATGCCCCGCTCGAAGAGCAGGTCTTCCACGTTGCGCAACGACAGTGGATATCGCACGTAGAGCATCACCACCATCTGGATCACCTCCGGCGACGAGTGGAAGTAGCGGAACGGATTCTCGGACTTACGGGGTCTGGGCATGCCCTGCCCTATCCGGCCGCTGCCCTCATTGCCACCCCGGTGCAGTTGCTTTGACAGAGCCCAGCTAGCGCCTTGGCATAACAGGATGTGTCCCGAACGGCCGCATTATTCATTTTGCCTGACTTGTTCCTCATTTAGCCGCGGTTGGCCTTCAATGCCTCGAAACCCCGCGATGCCACGAAGTAATGTCCCATAGCCCAAAGTGAAAGCATGCCAATTGATCCAATGGCTAAGCGGAGCGAACCGCTGGCGTCACTCACTACGCCAATGAACAGACTGCCTGACCCGTAGCCAACAAGATTAAACGCCAATTGGGCAACAGAAAGCGCGGTCGAACGGCGATGTTCGGGAGCGATCACCATCAGGGCGTTAAACGCCGGTGGCCAGAAAAAGTGCGAAATCGCGCACCACAATGCGAAAAGTACAATTGACAACACTGTGCTTCCTGAAAACGCGAAGCCTACCAGGAGCAGGATGAATAGTGGGCAGGTAGCCACCGGCATTTGCAACAACGGGATCCGACTGTGATCCATCCTATCGGCTATGCTCCCTGAGGCGACAGCACCTATCCCACCGGCAATCCCGATCCCGAGAGCGACGATGGTTCCCGCTTCCTTGACATTGAATGCGTGCTCACGAATGAAAAACGAAGTGGCCCAAGAAAATATGCCAGAGACCACCGCTGTGCTGAGGCAATTGCCCATCACAAGATGTGCATAGGCTCCGCGCCCCGGCATGGAGATCAACTCGCCCAGGGCATTTCTGTTACTCGCCTGAACCCGAACTGGCCGCCCTCGTGGATCCTTGAGGATCAGCGGCAGAACCAGAGCGTAAGCCATCCCCGGTATTCCGGCGAAAAGGAAAGCATTTCGCCAACCGTATTCCTCGACAACCCATCCGCCAATGCCAAATGCCAGGATTGTCCCGAATGACCCGGAAAGGAAAAATATGCCGATTGGTGTCGAGCGCTTACGAGAGGGGAAATATTCGGCCACAAGCGCCATACAAATCGGCGATGCGGCAGATTCGCTTGCGCCGACAGAGGCGCGCGCGACAAGCAACGATATGAAACTTGCCGCAAGACCGCAAGCCGCTGTCATTGCACTCCAGATAAAAAGGATTGCGGCCAGAAGCCGAGACCGGTTTACTCGATCAGCGAGCATGCCGACTGGAATTACAAAGAGCGCAAAAGGAATCGAGTAAGCAACCCCCGTCAAAAGGCCAAGCTGCGTATCAGTCAACTGAAACTCTACCTTGACTGGCTCAATCACGATGCCCAGAACAGACCGATCTATATAATGAAACATATAGACTAAGGTTAGGAGTATGACGGACAACCAGCTCCTGATTGGATTTGCAGCACATCGGTCACCTTCTATGGCCTCTGCTTCTGACATTCATGCCTTCTCCCTGAATCATCAAGACGCTCGACCCGCTCGCGGAATGGGGGCAATGGCACCCCATAAGCCTCGTGCTCGGGCGCCGTTCAGCCAGTGCCGATACCCAGTTCCACGCGACTTTTGCTGATCACGTCGACGTTCATCACCAGTTTTGCGAGCACCACCGGGGCCAGTAAGCGTTGCCAATGACAAGGGGCCCCAGCCTGAGTTTGCTGGTTCGACCGGCCACAGCAACCATTACGGTGAAGCGCTCCAATTGTGCCTTAGATGTGTCCGGCAGTTCCCACAGGTGATCGCTGCCCCAAAGGCCATCGAAGCCAAGCTCCTCGACCATGCACGCCTCCTCGTAGATGGCAGGCAGGCTTCTATCGCCCTGTGTACCCGCGCCGCCCATGCCGCTCACTTCAAATCGCATCACCATCGCTCCACAAGACCTGACGCTGCGCGAGCGTCACTTATCATTTCATTCGCGGACAATTTGGCAGTACCGCCGAAAGCTCTCGAACTCGGCCAGCGGAACTGTTCGCCTCCACCAATATCAACGGACGTCCCAGCTGAGGTGGAGTTCTGCGCAGCCGTTAACAGTTCCGCAGGTATGCCGCGGGTGCGTACTCGGCTTGATCGTGAAATCGGGAATGCGTTTCAGCCATTCCTCGATGAAGACCCGTAGCTCGCGCCGCGCCAACGGCGCACCGATGCATTTGTGAGGCAACTGGCCGAACGTGGCATGCTGGTCGGCATCCAGCCGACGAAAATCGACTTTGAGCGGATCGCCAAACTTCCGGTCGTCCAGGCCGACCAAGGTCCCAATCTGCTGGATACATTCCCCCTGCTTAAACTGAAGGCCCTTATAATCCATGTCGCGTGTGATGATCCGACCAGTCTGCGAAATCGGGTAACGCCGCAACATCTCCTCAATCGCGTTGGGAATGAGTTCAGGGTCTTCGATCAGCAACTGACGCTGCTTGGGATTCGTCGCAAGGCACTGCGCGGCATAGCCGAGCATGGTCGCCACCGTGTCAAGACCGCCCGACATCAACAACACGCACATGCCCAGGACAGTATCATAGGGAAGCGGTTCGCCATCCACCTTGGCGCGGAACAAGTCGCTAATCAAATCCTTGCCGGGTTCAGCCTGCCGCTTGTCGAGCCAACTCCGCAAATAGTGGGCGATCTTGTGGCGCGCCTCGTGCTGAGCCCCTGGGTAGCTCGGACGCACGATCTGGTCGGCCAGAGGCAGCAGCAGGTCACTGTCCTCCCAAGGCAGATCCATCATGCCGAGGAACACCACAATCGGCAGGTTCTTGGCGAAATCCGACATGAACTCGCACTCGCCCTTGGGCGCCAAGCCGTCGATGATCGAGATCGCCAAGCCGCGGGCCTTGCGTTCCAGCGACGCGACGGCTGCGGGTGAGAAGGCCGGCGAGATCAAAAACCGATACTTGCTGTGAAGCGGCGGATCGAGATCGATCGGATGCGCCGGCAGCGGCCGCGGCACCGGTGGAATCAGCGTACTTTCGAAGGAGAAGCGGTCATAGTCCCCCTGCACCACTTCGATGTCTTCCGCCCGCGTGACGACCCAATGGCCGCCGTTGCGGGGAGTCCAGAAGATTTCCGGCGAACTATCCCGAAGCGCCAGCCATGCCAGATGGACATCCTCGCCATCCTTCAGGAAGTTGTAGAAGTCAAAATCGACCACTCGTTCCACGGGAACGTGCGCAGGCCTGGGTGTGATATCGGGGACATCCTCAAACCGAAGTGGGCGCGGCGCAGTATTCATCTTGAGGTCCTTCCGTGGTCGCTACTGCCTGAGCCGACGCCCACCGCGTCAAATTCTGCAAGGAGTACCCGCTCCTCCAGATTGCCCAGACCAAAAACCTATCTGGACTTAAGTCTAGCCCAATCATCCCAAATCGTGGCGTGCCAAGGGTCTTGTTGTCATTGCCCAGCGTCTATTTCAGTAAGCAACTCGTGATCGCAGTCGCTGCGCGGGAAATCACCTCCCGGGCAAACGCACCGATCACTGACCTTTTTCGGGCTCACCAGCCGCATTTAGCCTCTTGCGCGTCGGGCCACGATCATCGTGCCGCACGAGGCCAAGGCCGAGAAGCACGGATACCCTTCCCATCCGATCGTGTACGCCGGCAAGTCTCGGCAGAACAAAGCGACAGCGACATCCTACACATCGCGAACACACAGAAGGAGGCACTAGCTGCAAACATGGCAACAAATTCATTCGGGCCGTTCAGGCTTGCGTGAAGAGGCCGAGGCAGACGTTCGGGTCAGTTTATGAGTTTACCGTTTGGTCAGGATAGGCGACGGTTGCTCCGTACACCTCTTGTGCGAATTCGAGTGTGTCGAGGAAGGGATAGCCCTTCACGATTCTGCCTTCGCGAATGATCATCAACTGATGATAGACTTGCCGGTAGCTCGTGCCGTCCGGCTTGGGAGCGCGCGAGCGCATCAGTACCGCCACCCGGTCCCCCTCTGCGGTCACATATTCAATTTCGAAGGTCAGAGGCTGAGACCAGCTGTGGGCGATCTTTTTCAACTTGTCGTAGATCGCCTGCTTGTTGATGAATCCGCCGCCAGGCAGTGAATCTGGAACCCACCACTGCAGGTCATCGGAAAGCAGATCGAATGCCTCCTCGTGGCGATGTTCCGAAACCATACGCAGAAAGGTGAGTGCGACGGCCTTGTTGCTTTCGATATCGTTCATTGGAAAAGAACCCTTGGCTGATTTCATGCATCGACGAACCGCGCGATCTAGTGAAGCCATTGCCCACCGTTGGCGTGTACTGACTGCCCTGTCATGGGCGCCGAGAAATCCGATGCGAGGAAAAGTGCCACTCGTGCATACTCGGCGGTAGGCGGAATATAACCGAGGGGAATCGTGGCCAGCACCTTGGCACGCTCTTCCTCAACGTTGGTGCCATTCTGTTCGGCCCAAAACCGGAACGCCTTCTCAATCGGTTCACCGGCCATGAAGCCAGGGTGAAGACTGTTTATTCGGATGTTGTATTGCGCCAATTCAAGCGCTGCGGTCTTGCTCATGGTCGCCAGCGCCGCTTTAGACCCTTGATAGGCGGCACGGCCGACGCGTAGCCGTTCGGCGGCCATGCTGTTGATCATCACGATGGTTCCACTTCTCTGCTCTACCATCTGGCGTGCTGCGGCACGGAGCATACCCATCGCCCCGAAAACATTGACGTCGAAAATCGAGCGCCACGAAGTGAAGTCGGCAGGCGTGTCGAGCACCGGCCCCGATTTCTCACTGAGATGGGCGACATTGATCAGCGTGTCGACATGACCGAATGCTGTAACGGACCGTGCTATGGCCTCGTCACATTGTTCCGCCGAGGTGATATCACAAACGATCGGCAAAGCGCGCGAACCGAGTTGCTCGATCTCAGCCGCTAGCGATGCGATGACGTCAGGGCGGCGCGCAAGCAGCACCAGCACGGTGCTTGAACCAGCGGCCTCTAGTGCCAGGTCGCGGCCGAGACCTTCACCGACCCCGGCGATGACCATAACGCGTTCGCCCATAAAACTCCCAGTCATATCCTATCCTGCTCCCTTGCGGCACCTGAACGGAGTTCCGATGGTGTTGTGTTCTGAGCATGATGCCCACCTTGGCGCATGTGGCCGCTAGCACGTCGGAAGTGTTGGTTTATAGGCGCGTCGAAGCGACACGTGAACGTTTGGATGAACTGGCAAGTCTTATAGACGATCGGTATATTCGCAGACAAAAAGCACTTGCGATCCTGCTAAAGGAGCTGGCAATACGCGCCGTACAGAACGAGATCCAGGACCATCGGGACTGGTGCCGCTCAGAGTTAAAGGGGGCTGGCTATGGCGAGCGCACTTGTAGACGCGCTTAATTCTTTGAGATTCGCACAAGCCGATCCCAGCGTCTTTACGCTCACGTCCGGTACCAGCGTGCGCAAGGTAAAACGCGAGTGTGTTCATCTCTACATGGTCTTGGAAGGGGAGATTGAGATCAGGCTTTCGGCACCACTCCATTGCCTGCACGTTGCTGAAGGGAACTTCCTGTTCGTTCCATCAGGAGCCGATCATGAGATTCTCGCCGATTCCGCCGCCGAGCCGGTCGAGATCGGCTGTCGCCAAACGACGCCGGAAGAACTTCCAAGTTACGTGATCGGCGATGGAATTCCGGTGAGCCGTGTGGTGGAGGTCGCCATTGTGATGGACGACGTACGCAGGAAGCTGGTGGTGCGCATGCTACCCGAAGCCCGCTATCAACCCGCCAACGGGCCTCTCATAATGTCGCTGTCGCCTTTAACCTCGATCGCTGGCGTCGAGATGGCGATGCAGGGCCTCGGCGCGACGGCGGTGCTCGGACAACTGGCACAGATGCTATTCGTGGCAACCGTGCGCGAAGCACTGGTGCGAAGGAACGCTCTGGATCTTCGCGCGCGCACTCCACACGCGGCACAAATCGCGCAGGCGCTGCGGATGCTGCGCGACGACATCGCACGCCCGTGGTCGGTCAGCGGCCTCGCGCGCGCGGTGGGCATGTCGCGCGCTGCGTTCGCGGCTGCTTTTCGCAGTGAAGTGGACGAGGCACCTATCCAATATTTGACCGGACTACGCTTGCTGCGGGCCGATCGCCTGATCCGCGACGGTCGACATTCTTTCCCCGAGATAGCGAGTCTGGTCGGCTATCAGTCCGAAACGTCCTTTATTCGCGCATTCAAACGTTATTTCGGACACACGCCGGGGCGTCGCCGCGCAGAATTGCCCAAGCGCGACGGATGAGCGGACAGGGCATCGCATACCCTGCATCGATCTGACCCGGCCGAATATGGACGTTCAGTCGCTAGAACAAGACGGACGGTTATCTGCATTTGCCGCGGCCTCAGTTTAAGTCTCCCAAATATGGTGGGACCAGCGATCGACAACAAGCTTGCCGCGTTTCCCGCCCAAGGGATGTCTGCCTGATTCTTGGGAGCGAGACTTGAACGGCAATATTCTGTCTGGTCGAATTGCGCTCATCTCCGGTGTCGGGCCAGGACTAGGAAGCGATATCGCGAGGCTTTTCGCGAAGCATGGCGCCGATCTTCTGCTCACAGCGCGCAGCATTGACCGGCTGAAGGCCATTGCGGCAGAACTCAGTGAATCAGGCGTACGCTGCCTGATCCAGCAGTGCGACGTGTCTTCGGTGGATGCATGCGAAGCCGCCGTAGCGCGAACTGTTGCGGAATTCGGCCGCATCGACGTGCTGGTGAACGTGGCCTACGCAAGCGACGGCTGGCACAGCCTCCTTGAGACGTCCCAGGATATGGAGGACTGGCACCGAGCATTCGACATCAACGTCTTCGGCACCATGGCGATGACTCGCGCCGCTGCCAAGGCCATGATCGCGCATGAGCGTGGCACTATCGTGACCGTGAACTCAATGCTTTCGGCGATGAACGTCCCGCAGCGAGGAGGTTATCAGGGGTCCAAGGCGGCCCTGGCGACGATGACGAGGACTGCCGCACTCGAACTCGCCGCGCATGGCATCCGTGTCAACGGCCTTCACCCCGGTTGGATGGCAGGCGAACCGGTCGAACAGGCCTTTGTCGACATAGCTGCCCGTAACGGAACGACCGCCGAGGCGGAGCGCCGGAAGATTCTCGACCAAATTCCGTTGGGTTACATCCCGACCACGAGCGAATACGCCCGCATCGCCTTGTTTCTCGCATCGGATTTTTCAGCGCCGATCACCGGCCAGTGTCTCCACGCCAACGGCGGGCAATGGCTTTCCTGACAGCAAAGCACCGCCGACGTCAGGTGTGCGGGCCTGCGCCGACGCGAAAGAGCACCAAAGGGAGAAGAACGATGAAAATCAAAGCGATAGAGATCTCATGGAGAGCGCGGGTATCCGCCGCGGCGATGGCTATGGCAATTGTGTTTCCAGGTAGCGGGGCTCATGCGCAGCCGGCGACGGGAGCGGGTGAGACGCTTCATGGTAACGAAATTATCGTCATGGCGCGTAAGGCCGAGGAAAGCCTGCAAGAAGTGCCCGTCGTCGTGTCCGCGTTCTCCGAGCAGGACATGACTAACCGTACGTTCCAGGACATCAAGGATTTCCAGCGCGAGACCCCGACGCTCATTTTCTCGTCCACTCCGCAGGACAGCTTCTCGTCGTACGTCTCTATTCGCGGCCAGCCCGCGACAGACATCCTGCTAGCGCTTCAGCCCTCGGTCGGCATCTATATCGACGGCGTCTACCAGGCGAGTACGCTGGGTGTAGGTCTCAGCGACCTTTACGATCTCCAGCGCGTCGAGGTCATCAAGGGTCCGCAGGGCACCTTGTATGGCCGCAACAGCACGGGCGGGGCGATCAGCCTCTATTCGAACCTGCCGCAGTTCGAGAAACGGACAATGGATTTTCGTCTGCGTGCAGGCAACTACAAGACCGTGGCCGCCGCCGCCGCAGTCAACTTGCCGCTCGGCAGCAACGCCGCGCTGCGCATGGTCGTTCAGATGCAGAACCGCGGAGAGGGTTTCGGCATCGATCTGACCAACGGCCGCGAGCTCGACAAGCAGACGACCTATAGCCTGCGCGGCGCGCTCCGTTTCCAGCCAACCGACCAGTTCGAGGTGATCCTTCGCGGCGACTATTCCCTGGGCAAGAACTCCGGCATGCTGTCGCGCCTACTGGCGCTGAATCCATCGTCTAACGGGGCAACTGTCGCGGCGCTCGACTATGGCTTCATAACACGGGCCGAAATCGGTGACGCGCAGAAGCTTGCGATCGCACGCGCGCTTGCCGTCCAGCGCGCCCTGGCGGAATCGGGGCGCCGGCAAGTCCACTATACCCCCGGCTTCGACCAGTTCCAGAATATGGAGGTATGGAGTACGTCGGCCACGCTCAACTATGATCTGACCGACAATGTCGAGCTCAAGTCGATAACCTCCTACCGGGACGTCGATCGTGAATTCTTCAACGAAGCGGTCGACGCCAGCTTCTTTCGGCTCCTGCCGGGCATCGCGAGCTCGACCGTACAGAAGGTCTTCACGCAGGAGTTCCAGATCAGCGGCAGCGCGATCGACGACCGGCTGAACTACACTGCGGGACTCTACTACTTCTGGAGCAACGGCACCGAGGTCCGCGATTCCGGGGTGCTGCCGGCCCTGCTCAGCCTGCAGCGAAGCATTCAGGATTTCGATATCAAGAACGAGAGTTACTCGGCTTTTACACAGGGCAGCTTCGAGATCGTCGAGAACCTGCGCGCAACAGCCGGCGTCCGTTATACCGATGAAAAGGTGATATTCACATCACGCAACTACGCCATTTCGAGCGCTGGGGCGCCGATCTGTAGCGTGCCTGCGCCAGACATTATCGACAATCGTTGTCTGGGTATCTTCACAACCAAGTTCAACAATTGGTCGTATACTTTTGGGTTGGACTATCAAGCGACGCCTGACGTTCTCGTCTATGGCCGCACGAGTTCCGGCTTCAAGGCCGGCGGCATCAATCCCCGAGGAAATACGCTGATCGGATCCTACCAAGCTTTCGCGCCCGAAAAGGTCACCGATTACGAGGTCGGCTTCAAGTTGGATCTGCTCAACCGCAAGCTACGGCTGAACGCGGCCGCGTTCCTCGTCGATTACAGCGGACTTCAGCAATCAACCGTTGTTGGGCTGCCCGACGGCGGCGTTACTTCTGTGATCGCCAATATCGATCCGGCGACCGGCAGACCCAACACGGTCAAGACTAAGGGCTTCGAGATCGAAACCCGCTTTCAGCCGCTCCGCGAACTCACGCTGCGCGGCAGCTATGCCTACATCGATCCCGAGTACAAGTCGGGCAGACCAGCGGCCAACGTCACAGGCAAACTGCAGGGCGTGGCGAACCACCAGGCCAGCGCCTCGGCTAACCTCGAACTTCCCGCAAAATTCGGGGCGGTCAGCCTCTTTGGCGGCTGGTCATACATTTCCCGCGTCGAGTTTCAGCCGGCAAACTCGCTGATCCTGCCCGATGGGACGCGGTTCGGCGACGATTTGTCGGGGCAGGACCACTACAGTCTGTTTGACGCGCGGCTGACCTTTCGCATCGACGATCCGGGGCTTTCCGTGGCGTTGTTTGGCCGCAATCTGACCAACAAGTACTATTACGTCGGTTCACTCGACACGGCCGGCGCTGGATTCGGCGCAATCACTGGTACGGTTGGCGCGCCACGCACCTGGGGCGTCGAACTGAGCACATCGTTCTGACAAGGGAAATGAGCTCCCGCGGCTAATGTCGCGGGAACCGTTCAAATTCAACGAAGGGAGGAATTCGGAGATGGCGGCAGGCAAGCGTGGCGCGAAAGTTCCATACAGGGTGATCCAATGGGCGACTGGCAAGGTCGGAAATGAGGGCCTCCGGCAAATCATCGATCACCCGGACCTTGAGCTTTCGGGTGTCTATGTGTTTTCCGAAGGCAAGGTCGGCATGGACGCCGGTGACATCTGCGGTCGTCCCACGACAGGTATCAGGGCGACCAATCGCATCGAGGATTTGCTGACGGTCGATGCTGACATCATCCTGCACACGCCCATGCGCGAACTGACCAGCGACAACAGTGATCGCGAAGTCCTAGCCCTGCTGAAATCAGGCAAAAACGTGATTTCTGTGCGCGGATACTACTGGCCGCGTTGGCTGGGTGAAGATTACGAACGGCAATTTCTGGAAGCTTGCCAGCACGGCAATGCCACGTTGCACGCCAACGGGATTTCGCCGGGTTTCATATACGACCGGCTAGCCCCGACGATGAGCAGCTTCTGCCAAAAGGTACGCGCCGTCTATCTGAACGAGTATTTCGACCTCCGTCTTCGGCCCTGGCATACGATCTACGACGTCTGTGGCCTTGCCACCACGCCGGGCGAACTCACGCCAGAACATCCCACAGCGGTTTCGCTTAACGGACTCTACACCGAGATGTATCATCTGATGGCCGAGCATTGGGAAACCAAGGTGAAATCGGTGTCGCTGCGCTTCGAATATGAAGTGACCGATCACGATATCACCATCGAATCGGGAGTCATTCCCGCAGGCACTTGTCGCGGCAATAAGTGGATCTGGGAGGTCGACTTCGCGAACGGCGTATTCATGCGCAGCATCTCGCACTACTACATTGATCCTATCCCGGGCTGGGAGCACCGTAACGTCTGGAAAATCGAGATCGACGGCGAACCGAAGTTCGTTGCCGAGATGCCGCTGGAGGAAACCGGAGCCGATACTCTCACGACTGGCGGCTATGATCCCAATGGCAAGGCGATCATCGCGCTGAGCATCAACGCCATTCCCGAAGTGATCGCCGCGCCGCCGGGGGTTTTGAAGGCGACGGTCTTCGCCCCCTGGCGCGCACGCTTTCGTTGACGCAGGAGTAAATAGCATGGCCGGGGTGAATCTCGCCGGAAAAATCTGTGTCCTGACAGGCGACGTGCGCGGCAGCGTCGCCGCAAGGACGGGAGGCATCGCCTTGCAGTCCGACATTACCCGTGCCGGGATATGAGATGGAGATCATTGCCGCGGTGGAATTGGGTTTGGGACCGATCGACATATGGTTCACGAATGCGGGAACCGGCGGCAGGGCAGAGTTTCTCGCGATTGAGGACAAGCATTGGATGCGTTGTGGCAACTGCATGTGATGAGCCATGTTCGAGCTTGTCGGGCGCTCCTGCCCGGCATGTTGAACCGGGGATCAGGCCATCTCATCCAGACCCCCGGCGTCGCCTTGGTGATGCAGCGCACTCAAATTGCCGCCGCCCATGCCCGCTCGTCCCAACCCTCACGGTTAACCACGCGCGACATCAGATCGGTCTTGATGCCCAGAGGGCAGAAGCAGGACACGCCGATGCCCCGCGGGGTGTAGGTATGGTAGAGCCATTCATTAAAAGTGAGTGCGACATTCTTGGTGACTGTGTAGTCGGCTTCCCCCGACGAGGCGGCCGAGATCGTCGTCAACGGAGTGTGCGTTGGCCAAATGCTGATCCTGAGCCATCTGGAAATCCTCGAGTCGACGCAACTGCGCGCTGCCGATCACGCCGAGTGGCTCGGCAATCCGTTTCCGCATTTCAATTGATGTCACCAGGAAGGAGAGTGCCAAATGGTATTGCCCGGTGAAAAAAGCAGGGTCGAATTCGATCACATGAGTACAGCCTATGCAGCCGGGCATGTGGCTCAGCTCACTCAGATGCGCTCTCAGTGCCCGATGAGCTGGGCCGAGAGCCACGGCGGTTTCTGGATCGCCACGACCTACGAAGACTGTGTCAAGATCGCGACCAACGGGGAACTATTTTCGTCAGCAAATCATGTGGGTCAAGGTGACAGCAGCCGCACCGGCATCCTCATCCCGCCAATGCCGTTCCAGCTACCACTCAACGAGGTTGATGCGCCGCTGCATATGAAACGGCGGTTAATCGAAGCACCTTTCTTCAGCCCTAAATATCTGCGGATTTACGAACGTGCCTCACAGCGTATCGTTGATCAAGCCATCGACGACGTTATCGAGCGAGGCGCAGCTGACATGATGCGCGATCTCTGCATGCGTATCCCAGCGTCTGTCGCGCTGCATGTTTGTGGGATTGGAGCCGAACGCTGGGCCGATTTCGCGATACCGAAAAGCATGGCGGCGATCCTGCCGCCCCACCATCCCGATTTTCCGCATGAAGCCCTTGATCGCATTTCGCGCGAGGTGCTAGATGTCATTCGCAAGCGACGCGAGCATCCACGGGATGACGTAGCCACCGCATTGGCGCTGGCGAAGATCGATGGTCAGCCGATTGCGGATGATGTTGCTGCGGGCATGCTCCATACCCTCGCCACGGGCGGCTTCGACACCGCCATAAGTGTTCTGTCCAACAGCTTTGAATGGCTGGAACGACACCCGGACCAGCGGGAGCAACTCCGCACAAATCCTGACCTCCTCCCTAATGCGATCGAGGAACTGCTACGGATGTTCCCACCCTTGCATGTTCTAGCGCGCAATGCCACGCGCGAGAACGAGATGCGAGGGCAGATCATCCGCGATGGCGAAAAGGTCGCGATGTCACTGTGGGCAGCGAACCGCGATCCGGCGCAGTTCGCCAATCCCGAGGAGATGTGTTTCGACCGTCCCAACGCCGGCGAGCATCTGTCATTTAGCGCCGGCCCGCACCGTTGCCTTGGTGCCCCGCTCGCCCGGCAGGAACTGAAGGTCGCCATCGGGGAGATACTGCGGCGCCTCCCCGACTACAGGATCGACCGCTCCCGCGCGCAGCGCTTCGACGAGATCGGCCGAAACGACGGTTGGAAAACGATGCCGATCGCGTTCACACCCGGAAAACGCAAGGATAGGTGATCGTTTTCTGCTATTCGTACAGAAACCCTGTTAGGGTCAGGACCCATTGATATGAGAGGCGCGATCTGATTCAGGCTCCGCAAGGAGACTGAGAATGAGCGACCTGTACTGGCTGACGGACGAGCAGATG
>Ga0265293_10006702_pt1 | contig 18167 bp, 19 predicted proteins | sample Munlanlewell138R_FD_192505 | JGI IMG/M metagenome (GOLD analysis project Ga0265293, IMG submission 192505) | Leachate microbial communities from a municipal landfill in Southern Ontario, Canada - Leachate well 138R | ecosystem: Engineered > Solid waste > Landfill > Unclassified | place: Canada...
CCCCCATACGGATTACCCTTTTCATACAAATAAACTACTTTCTCGATTCCGTCTTTCTTTTGAATTTCCTTATTCAACCCCTCAATTGCCGGCGCCATCTCAAACTTTTTCTCAATCTCGCTTTTTTCAATTTCCTCTGTCGGGCTAGGAGACCCGTCCGGACTTGGCGCCTGTGTCTCAATCGCGCTCGGAGCCGGAGATGTCACTTCCTGCATACATCTTGTCAAAGCCGCCACTGCCGCCACCGGGCCTAAAATCCTTGCCCAAGTCCTTCTCCAACCACCGGTATTTCTCTCTTCCGATTGACTATCTTCTATAGGTTTATTCTTATACATCTCCTGCACTTCCTTACCTGCTACTTTTTACCGCTACACCCACCCGGCCAACCCGCCACAATACCAACGCCATAAAAAATCTGCCATGTGCAATATAACAATCAGTATAGACTTTAGCCAAAGTTAGTCTGCAAGTATAAATACTAACTCACCACCAACCAAAAGCGGATACTCTAACACCTGCCCACCAGCATTAACTATTCTAAGATCACCTTCCACATTACAAATCTTATCCCCATAGTTAAAATTACCAACTGAAGCTTTCCGAGATATTTCATCAAAAGAATAATCAAGATCAAAATCACCCAAAAAACCAAACAACCTGATCATACTTTCATAATAAAAAGCTCCATCATTACCATAAGCATATTCATTTTCAAGTGCAAAACTGTCGCACAAAAGAATAGCTTCCGGGTCAATACTATACCCCCTCCTTACCACGTAATCAGTAACAATTTCGTCCCTGCCAAAACTTATACACATCAAAGGTAATGATCCCTCAAACTTCACATCTATACTCCCCAAACTATTAACAAATCCATCTGCACGATTATAAACAACCATAACAGATTCATCAGAATTTAAAGAAGAAGCATCAAATGGTATAACACAAATCGGATTACCTCTATAACCATCATTAATTTCAAACATCCTCCTAATCACTTCCTTGGATAAAACGACACCCCCAATCTCCCTTAAAGGTTCAATCGACTGGCCATCACTACCTAAAGTCTCCGTTTTTACTTGACTGGTTAATAACCTCTCTCCAGCTTTTTTTCCTTCCACTCCACCATAAGGATTATCAGCCGCATAGTAATAAATTCCGCTTAAGCTACCGTCCTCATTCTCTTCTATTTTATAAACTAATCCATCAATTACCGGCGAATCCTCCAAATCTTTTCGTATAGCTTCTATTTCTACATTCTCCGTCGGGCTAGGAGACCCATCCGGACTTGGCGCCTGTGTCTCAATCGCGCTCGGAGCCGGAGATGTCACTTCCTGCATACATCCTGTCAAAGCCGCCACTGCCGCCACCGGACCTAAAATCTTTGCCCAAGCCCTTCTCCAACCACCGGTATTTCTTTCTTCCGATTGACTTTCTTCTATAGATTTATACTCAAACATCTCTTCCACTTCCTTACATGCTGTTTATTACCGCTACACCCACCAGGCCAATGTGCCACAATACCAACGCCATAAAAAAACCTACTATGTGAAAATAACAATCAGAATAGACTTCGCTGACGTCCAACCAGAAACCCACACTTTTATGCGGTAATTGCCAGATAGAAGTAACCTAAGAAATCAGTTTCCATGTAAACCTTATCAAATATAATTTAAAAGCACCTTTGATAAAAACTACTTTTGGACTAAAAATACAATACCCAAAAGCAACCCTAAAAAAATACCCGCACGTCTCATTTAAAATGATAACACAATATCTAGCCGTTTCGACCCTCACCCATAAAAATCATTACTCCAGTTCCTGGAATATCTAAAAAATCTTGAGGAGCCGCACGTCCGCGGGTAATTACCAACTCATCAGTCACATCACAAATCTTATCACCATATTCAAACGGCCCAAAAGTGGTTCCCCACTGATTTTCAGAAGTGTCATGAACGGAAAAATACCCGTTATATTCGTAAAACCTGCTTCCGCAAAACTCTTCTGCCTCTACACCTTCAGTTTGAACATTAACATCAAACATCCACCCTCTAGTAGGGTCATTGGGTAAATTTCTGATTTCGTATTCTATGGGCAAATCTTCTTTACCTTGCCCGACACAAACCAAGGGCAAAGTTGAACCATCAAAATTAATTACATATTTCTCCCTCACTCCCCCAGTCTCAACCTCCTCTTCCACATAGCGAAAGGTAGCCCTTTCATCCTTTCCAAGCTTAGAAATATCCAAAGGAACGGCGGCACGATCTTCCAAATACCCCCTATAGAATTCCAAGTAATAATCCACCACCTCCGGGACCAAAACTACCGCTTGTCGAATATTCGCATCAATGATTTCACCAAAATCGTTATAGAAATCCACCTTATCAGAATATTCTCCTGCATACGCACCTTCCGTTCCTCCAAAGGGATTATCACTTTCAAATAAGTAAACCACCCTCTTCTCCTCATCTTTCTCCTGTATCTCCTTATTCAATCCCTCGATCACCGGCGCCATCTCAAACTTTTTCTCAATCTCACTTTTTTCAATTACCTCCGTCGAACTAGGCGACCCGTCCGGACTTGGCGCCTGTGTTTCAATCGCACTCGGAGCCGGAGATGTCACTTCCTGCACACATCCTGTCAAAGCCGCCATTACCGCCACCGGGCCAAAAATCTTTGCCCAAGCCCTTCTCCAACCACCGGTATTTCCTTCTTCCGATTGACTATCTTCTATAGGTTTATACTCAAACATCTCCACCACTTCCTTACATGCTGTTTATTACCGCTACACCCACCCGGCCAACCCGTCACAATACCAACGCCAATCAGTATAGACTTCGCTGACGCCCAACCAGGAACTCACACTTTTATGCGGTAATCTCCATATAGAAGTAACCCGTCTCTTGTTCTTCCGCCAATTACGATGGTTTCAGAAGCCCGCACAGATTAACGATGACGCGCGGATTAACGATGGCGTTTATTCCCGTAAATCACTAAGACGGGATTTCACCCACATTCCGGAGAACTCCAAAACATAGCCTTCCTCATACGCGGAATCCGCTAACGCGTTATATTCCTTCAGTATATTAGTATTATACAGATACCCCTCGTTGTCGCCGGCTTCTTTGCAGATAAGCGCCTTATAGTAGGCGGACATTATATAATATATATCCTTTTCTTTCTCTGCGTGCCCGAACATTTCCAAAGCCTTTTCATTGTAACCGAGCTTATAATAGCTGACACCCATGTAATAATAAAGCCCGGACGACTGTTTATCTTCAAACGCCTTAAAGAATTTATTACCCCACCAGGTTACTCCGTTATAGCCGCCGGCATAGAAATTACGCAGTAAACGGTTACCCATTTTTCTGTATTTATCAAACTTTCTTGTTCTCTCATCAAAGGGGTTCCCAACCCCCTGAGAACAAGAATCATGATAAGCCTCTAATACAATATCCTTTTCCGGCTTAATATTTTCCGCTGTCCATACTATTGTGCCATCTTCTTCAATGTATGTCGGTTCCATATCATAAAAATAAATGTTTTCGAATTTGTATCCTTCCAGCCGCATCCGTATTGTAATCTTCCCTATATTCCCCTTCCACGTTGCGCCGCTTCGAAGTATGTAATAAATAATCTCTCCAAAGTCAATTTCCTCCCATAGATTGCTCATCCAATATTTATTAACAACCTTTATTCGTTCATCCGCGGAAAAATGCATACGCCAAGTGTACCACTTTGGGTAATACAATAATTCTAATTCATCTTCATCAACAGCAGTTTCATGTTTGAACCCTTTTTTTACCTTAACGGGCACTCTTCTTCCGTTAATAAATGTACGGAACCAGTTAAGCTGTTTGTCGGACGGAAACCCCACCAATAGATCTGTGCTTTCTCCCGTGTTATGGAAGAAAAACTGGCAGTTTACATAAGAGCAACCGTCCCGCACGACTATGTCTATGATTTCCTCTTCCATTTCCACATCGGTATCATAGACAGGATAAACAGTTCTGCCAACTTGTACTTCCAATACGCTGTCATTAGCAAACGCGGCCGCAGGAAAAAAAGCGGCGGCAATAAATACCGATAGTATAATAACGGATACTGCTTTTTTCATAATGACACCTCAAAAAAATGCTATTGTTATATGTAATTCCTTGTTATGCCATTATGGTAACATAATAGAATGGGTTTATCAATCAGAAAATGTTATTCCCCTTAAAGCGCGCAAAGCGTTTTCAAAGTAATCGGGCAGTGGCGCTTCAAACGTCATTTGCCTGCCCGTGTCAGGATGAGACAGTATAAGCTTTTTTGCGTGCAGAAGCTGCCCGCCGTCGTGAAGCTTTGTAACCTTAGGGCCGTAAACCATATCTCCCGCAACGGGTCTTCGCATATCGGAAAGATGCACGCGTATCTGGTGCGTCCGGCCGGTCTTAAGCTCGGCCTCTATAAAAGTATATTCCCCAAAGCGCTCAAGCACGCGTATAAAAGTGACCGCTCTTCTACCGCCCGCCTCCACCGCCATCTTTTTACGGTCGCGGCGGCTTCTGCCTACCGGCTTATCTATGGTCAGCTTATCTTGTTTTATATCGCCATGCACTATGGCGGCATATATGCGCCGCGCGCTTTTGTCCGCTATCTGCCGCGCAAGCGCGTTATGCGCCTTATCATTTTTAGCGACAACAATCAGTCCGGACGTATCTTTGTCGAGCCTATGCACAATGCCTGGCCTTAGCTGCCCGTTTATACCGGATAATCCGTCCAGCCTAAACAACAGCGCGCTTACAAGAGTACCGCTGCGGCTGCCGGGGGCGGGATGCACAACCATACCCTGCGGCTTGTTGACCACGGCCATCCATTCGTCCTCATATACAATTTCAATTGGAATATCTTCGGGTTTTGCGGCTATAGGCTCCGGCGGACTTATATCTACGGTTACGATATCGCCGCTTCTTAATTTGTCGCCCGGTTTGGCGCGCGCGCCGTTTACGCGCACATCTCCGGAAAGTACGGCGTTTTTTATGTGCGAACGCGTAAGCGGCATAACGCGGGCAAGATATTTATCGAGCCTTTCCTCCGGCTTCTTTATTTCAAACCGTTTTTCGCCGCCCATACACGCTAATCCCGCTTATTTTTTTCCGCGCCGCCGAGAGCCTGCGTATGCTCTCCGGTTTTGTCTGCGCACGGCTTGTCCTTGTATATAAACAGGAAGTATACGCACAAAAATATAGCGCCTATAACAAGGCACGAATCGGCTGCGTTGAATACCCAAAAATTGATTATACGAAAATCGAACAAATCCCTTACATACCCGAAAACCACCCTGTCAATAAGGTTACCGAAAGCGCCCGCCCACAGCAGCGCGAGAGTATTTTTAAGAAAAAGAGGATGCGTTTTTCTGCCCCGAATAATATAAACGGTCGCCGCGACAAGCACAATTACCGTTATTATAATAAAAAGCGGCTGCTTGCCCTGAAGCATACCGAAAGAAGCGCCTTTGTTTTGCACATATGTTAAATGGAACACTCCCTCGATAACGGGCAGCGTATTTCCGGGCAGCGAGCTTAACACGGGAGCCAGCAGAAACTTGCTCAGCTGGTCTGCCGCCAAGGCCAGCACAATTATGATTATCTGCAGCATTTAGCCTCCTTACAGCTGGTTTTCCTTACCCTCTGCCAGCCTTTTTAAATTCGCCCTGTGCGAATAGAATACCAGTAAAAACAACAGCACGCATGTCGCGTTATGCCATATGTCGCCGAAATAAAACAACAGCGAACACACCGTCATAAGCAGCGTGCCGGTTAGAGAGCCCACGGACATGGTGCGCGTTAGCGCAATCAGTATTATACAAAAGCCCAGCACTACGGCGGTGTATAAAGGCATCATCATAAGGAACACGCCAAGGCTTGTCGCTACTCCCTTTCCGCCCCGAAATTTTAAGAACACAGGCCATATGTGCCCGAGCACGGCGGCAAGCCCGCCGATACAGACGCCTATTGCCACGGGGTCGGCAGCCCCGAGTATGCCGAAGCCTCCGTTTAGCATACCCTCGGGTACAAGTACGGAGCCTAAAAGAGCCGCGCCTACGCCTTTCGCCACGTCTCCGACAAACGTAAACAGCCCTATTGCCCAGCCGTAGTTGCGAATAACATTAGCTGTCCCCGCGTTGCCGCTGCCTACTTCCCTTATGTCTTTGCCTTTAAAAAGCTTGCCGGCAACGTAGCCGAACGATATACAGCCTATAAGATAACCCGCGGCCGCAGCCAAAATACACCGTAACACCATAAAACCAGTCTCCTTGACTATTCGTTTTTATTTCGGGCGGTCATGCGCAAAGGCGTGCCCGAAAAGTCGAATGTTTTTCTTAAATAGTTTTCAAGATAACGCAAATACGAAAAATGCATAAGCCTTCCGTCGTTGACAAACACCACGAAATGGGGAGGTGAAACGCCAACCTGCGCGGCATAATATATTTTCAGTCTTCTGCCCTTATCGGACGGCGGCTGCGACATTGCGACAGCCTCGGATACGCATTCGTTTAACAGCCCCGTTGTTATTCGCCTTTGGCTGTTTTCACGGGCCGCAAGCAGCATATCGAACAAACGCCCTAACCGTTGACCTGTCAGCGCGGATATATATACGGTTTGAGCATAATTCATAAACGCAAGCGACGCGCTTATCTCCTTGTTAAACCTGTTAACGGTGTGCGTATCTTTTTCTACCGCGTCCCATTTGTTTACGGCTATAACGCACGGCTTACCCTCTTCGTGTACATATCCGGCTATTTTAACGTCCTGCTCCGCTATCCCCTGCACGGCGTCAATCATCACAACCGCCGCGTCGGCGCGCCGCACCGCGGCAAACGCCCGTATAACGCCGTAACGCTCTATTGATTTATCTTCAATACGCGCCTTTTTCCGTATACCGGCCGTATCGATAAGCACATACTGCCTGCCCCCGCGGACAAACGGAACGTCCACAGCGTCGCGGGTGGTGCCCGCAATATCCGACACTATTGTGCGCTCCTGCCCTATAATGGTATTGACAAGTGAGGATTTTCCGGCGTTCGGACGGCCTACAACGGCAATTTTAAGCTTATCCTCCCGCTCTTCCTCCCGACTGTCTCCAAAGTCCGCTATAACGGCGTCCAGCAAATCGCCAAGCCCAAGCCCCTGCGCCGATGATATCGCGAAAAGCTGATCGGCGCCGAGAGAGTAAAACTCGTACATGCTTTGTTCGTCGCGGCGGGTATCCGCCTTGTTGACGACTGTTATAACAGGCTTGCCGGAGCGCCTTAACATATCGGCAATCTCGTAATCAGCGGGCAGAACGCCTTCCTTCGCGTCGACAAAAAACAATATCACGTCGGCTATATCCACGGCAAGCCGCGCCTGAAGCCGCATCTGCTTTAATATCTCATCGCCCGCGTTAGGGTCTATACCGCCCGTGTCTATCATGGTGAATGTTCGCCCCAGCCATTCCGCGTCCGCATATATGCGGTCTCTCGTCACTCCGGGCGTATCTTCCACAATAGAAATGCGCCGTCCGGCTATTCTGTTGAAGAAAGTGGATTTGCCTACGTTAGGGCGCCCCACTATTGCCACAAACGGCTTAGCCATTATTTTTTCCTTCTTCGCATATATTGGCGGCAAACTCATATCCGTCCGCAACGGGTATAACGGGCACGCCGAGCATTTCGGACAAACCGGCGAGAGTCATATCGTCAATAAACAGATTATCGCCGCGCAGCGCGCTTTTTGATATAAGAAGCTTATCGCCCAGCTCTTTACCCCGCAAATCGCGCAGTATATCGCGCCCTCCAAGAAGCCCAGATACGCCAACGCCGCCTCCGAAGGTGCCGTTAGCAACCGGATATACTTCCACACGCGCGCCGCAGCTTATATCGGCACGCCGCGCAAGCTCCAAAATAAGAGAATACGCGTCCTGTCCTGCGGCCGCGCTTACATGCGCGCCCTTGCCGCGGCAGGCGCTAAACGCCTCATGCGCTTCGCTTATAAACTTTCGCGCAAGCCCTACGCCGTTTTCTATCTGCGCGTATCCCTCATAACTGTTTGCGTCGGGAAACGCAGCGCCCGCGCGTATATAATACTCGTCGGCGGCAAATACAAAACGAGTGCCTTTTCTATTTAAACATTCTTTCTGCCATTTTTCAACCTCTTTGATTGTGTCCACGGCCATTTCCGGCGTTACCGGTTGCAGAGGAAAAAGGCCTTCCCTATGGCCGGTTAGCCCCACCGGCACCACCGCTAAAGAAGCTGCCGCCGGATATAATGAAAATAAAAACTTTATAGTCTCGCGCAACCGACCGCCGTCATTATAGCCCGGGCAAACCACCGCCTGCGCGTGAAAACGCACTCCGGCGCGCGCCAGCCTGCGCAGCAACGGCCGTATGGGCAGCGCGTCTTTGTTGCCCAGCATAAACCGCCTTAACTTTTCGTCAACGGTATGCACCGATATATATAACGGCGAGGCTTTCCGGCGCAGCATACGCTTCAGTTCTTTTTTCTCAATAGAAGAGAGCGTAACATAATTGCCCATAATAAGCGAATAGCGCCAGTCCTCGTCTTTCAAATAAAGACTTTTTCTCATGCCTTTGGGCAGCTGGTCAACAAAACAAAATACGCACCGGTTTTTGCATACGCGTTTTTTACCCAGCAAAGGCCGGGTAAAGCTAAGCCCCAAATCTTCTCCCGCACACTTATATAAACGCAGCTTGCATAAACGCCCTTCACGCAGTACGCGAACGCCAAGCTTTCTTTTAGAACAAAAATAGACGTAGTCAACGTAATCAATCAAAGGCTCGCCGTTTATTGATATTATTTTATCCTTAGGACGAATGCCGCCGCGCCGTGCCGGACTGCCCGCGTCAACGCTTTTTACTTCAAAAAACAATTGGCAGATGCCTTTCCCTTTGCTCGCGCTATTATATACCATAATAAAAGGATGCGCCACTGTCCCGGCGGTCATATTCTTATTTGTTTACATATAATTTTGATATGGTCAATACAATCGTCAGCTTTCGCTGGGCTTTGGTTCCTCCGGCGCGATGCTTTGAGTTAAAGGCTCCAAACCGATATTAAGAACGTCGTTTTCCTCAAGCCGCGGCTCCGTGGACTCAAGCGCCGGAAATTCAATCCCGGGGAATTTTGGCTCCGGAATATTCGGGCTGAGCGGCTTTTCTATATCCGTGTCGGGAGGAGCCGGAACATACGTCCGCGCTTTTCGCGCTTTTACCCGCCGCATATATAACGCCAGCGAGGCTGAGGCGAAACACAGCATAAAGCACAATACCGCGAGTTCCGCCGCGTCGAACAGGCGAAGCGTGCGCGTCTGCCCCGTAAGCAAAGACATTATGTTTTCGCTGACGGCATATATTCCCGCCAGCGCCGGCGCGTTCGGAGCGGCTTTGTATCCGAAACAGCAAAGCGCGATAACCGCGGCAGCCGCGCCCGTAAGCGGCTTTATGGCCGGTAAAGTAAATGATAACAATAAATAATGCGAAAGCACCGCCAGCAATACCATAAGTTTGCTTGCGAGCAAAAATCTATATCCGCATTCCTTTTTAAACGCCAGGTAAACCGGAGGAGCGACGCAGATAAACGTGCCCGCTATGTTTACCGAAAGCACCGATATAACGGCAACGTCGGGTATCATTGAAAGCGCCGCGGACGATAGAAAATAAAGCACGAAAGCCGCGCCGCCTATTTTCATTTCGGCAATTATTTTTCTAAAGCTGCCTGTCAAATAAAGCACAGGCATAGAAAGCATTACTATAAGAGAAATATTCATATCCCGCCCTTGCTCGTTCGTTAGCATTAGCATAACTCGGGCAGGCAAAAATTATTGACGCGGATTAACTTTTTTATTGTATAGGCGTTAAAGCGGCGGCTTTTAAAATACCATGCCTATTAAAAAAGCCCCCGTTTTTTGAGGGCTTACGCTGCGCACGCTTATTGTTTTTTATATAAAGGCCGCTTCGCGCACAAAGAGCGCACCTTTTGCAGCACATCGCCAACCGCGTCCTCGCGGCGGTTTATAACGTCGGCAATCCATTCTCCTATATCCGCCATATCCGCCTCGTCCATGCCCCGTGTTGTTACGGCGGGCGTTCCTATACGTATGCCGCTTGTAATAAACGGGCTTTTTGTGTCAAAAGGAATGGCGTTTTTATTTACCGTTATTCCCGAAAGACCGAGCAGCGCCTCAAGCTCTTTGCCCGTCATGCCTTTATCGGTCAAGTCTAAAAGCATAAGATGGTTATCCGTGCCGCCGGAAACAAGACGGACTCCGTTTGAAACAAGGCTTTCCGCCAGCGCCGCCGCGTTAGCGACAATCTGGCGCTGATATGCCTTAAAAGAATCCGAAAACGCCTCGTTAAAGCATACCGCCTTCGCGGCGATAACGTGCATAAGCGGTCCTCCCTGTATGCCGGGGAACACAGCCTTGTTTATTGCGGCGCCGTACCGCTCTTTACAAAGTATCATCCCCCCGCGCGGTCCGCGCAGAGTTTTGTGCGTTGTGGTGGTGACAAAATCGGCATAAGGCACCGGGCTCTCGTGTACTCCGGCGGCTACAAGCCCCGCGATATGCGCCATATCAACCATAAGAAGAGCGCCGGCTTCCTGCGCTATTTGTGAAAACAGCCTAAAATCAAGCTTGCGCGGATACGCGCTCGCTCCCGCCACTATCATCTTTGGCTTGTGCGTTTTGGCTAGCTCCCGCAGTACGTTATAGTCTATCTGGCCGGTATCCCGGCTTACACCGTAAGGCACAATGGTAAAATATTTACCCGATATATTAACCGGACTGCCGTGTGTCAAATGCCCGCCGTGCGCTAAGTTCATGCCAAGAATGGTATCGCCCGGCTGCAGCATCGCAAAATACACCGCGGTATTGGCCTGCGCGCCCGAATGCGGCTGTACGTTGGCAAACTCGGCGCCGAACAGCTTTTTGGCGCGCTCTATAGCGAGCGTTTCCGCGACGTCAACAAATTCACAGCCGCCGTAATAGCGTTTGCCCGGGTATCCTTCCGCATACTTGTTGGTCAGATGAGACCCCATCGCGTCCATAACCGCTTCGGATACAAAATTCTCCGACGCTATAAGCTCTATATTGTTTTCCTGACGGTCAAGCTCGTCCATAATCGCGCGGTATACTGATTCGTCCGCCGCCTTGACCTTTAAATAATCTAACATTCTATTCCCCCCTATTTGGCTTTTTGCATACAGGCTTTCCTTGCCGCCTTTTGCTCCGCGGCTTTTTTTGACTTTCCCCTACCCCGCGAAACTTCCTCGCCGCCTATAAGCAGCTTTACATAAAACACCCTGTTGTGAGGCGGCCCTTCCTCCCTGTAGACTGTGTATTTAATATCGCTTATGCCCTGTTTATGATAATATTCCTGAAGCCTTGTTTTAAAATCCTTAAAGCCTCCGCCCGAAAGCACCGTCGCTATTCCGTCGCTTAAAAGGGTGTTGACTACATTTCGGGCGGCTTTTAACCCCCCGTCAATATAGACGGCGCCTATAAGCGCCTCAACCGTGTCCGCCAGTATGGAGGGCTTATCAAGACCGCCGGAGCTGCGCTCTCCCCGCCCCAGTATAAAATAATTGCTCAAACAAAGCTTACGGGCGACATCGGCAAGCATAGCCTCGTTAACAAGCGCCGCGCGGTTTTTTGTCAGCTCTCCCTCCGAGAATTCAGGTTTATTAATAAACAAATATTCGCTTATTACCAGCTCTAAAACCGCGTCGCCCAAAAACTCAAGCCTTTCATAGCTCTCGCCCGTATCCGCCGACGCGTGAATAAAAGCTTTCTTTAAAAGCTTTTTATCATCAAACGCATACCCTATGCTGTTTTCCAGTTGCAGATATCCGTCGTCCGTCATGTATAAACCGCCTGTACAAAAATAAACTCAAGCATATGCTTGTTTATCCGGAATGCCGCGTTCAACAAAAGCAATACCCGAACCAAAAAGAGGTCCGGGCATTGTTTGTTTTGCTTAGAACCCGCCGACGTTTTTTTCGATATAGGTCACAACATCCTTTACCGTCACAACTTTAGGTAGTTCTTCGTCCGGAATATCAAGATCAAATTCCTGTTCGAGATCCATAATAAGTTCAACGATTGCCAGAGAATCGGCCTTTAAATCCTCGACAAGATCGGATTCCATCGTTATGTTTTCTTCGTCAATCTCGAGCTGATCGGATAAGATTTTCCTAACTTTTTCAAATACCATTGTGATCCTCCTGTAACAATATTAATCGCTTATTGCAACCTTTGATATTTCTTGTTTTATCACGTTTACGGCGTCGCCCTTTATAAAGCCGGCGGCCTGCCGCAGCGTGCTTAATATCGCTTTCGCGTTGGAAGAGCCGTGCGCTTTAACAACCCCTCCGTTAACGCCCAGCAGCATCGCGCCGCCGTATTCCGTATAATCCATACTCTTTTTAAGGTTTTTAAAAGCCGGCATTGATAACGCGGCGCCAAGCTTTGTTCGGAAGGTGCTTTTAAGCTCCTTCTTTAACATGCCAAGCAACGTGCCTGCCATGCCCTCCATAAACTTTAACACTACATTGCCCGTAAACCCATCGCACACAAGCACGTCAAAATCTCCGGAAACAAGGTCCCTTCCCTCCGCGTTGCCCGCAAATAAAACGGGCATTTGTTCTATCAGCTTGTAAGCTTCCTTTGTAAGCTCGGTGCCTTTTTCGGCCTCCGCGCCGTTGTTTATAAGCCCGACACGCGGAGCCTTAACGCCTATGACTTTGCGCATATATATGCTTCCCATAAGCGCAAACTGCGCCAGATAAGACGCGCGGCATTCGGTATTGGCGCCCGCGTCTATAAGCATCGCCTTGCCTGTTTTAGTCGGCAGCAGCGGCGCCAGCGCGGGACGTCTTACTCCCGGCAGCCTTTTTACAATAAGCGTCGCGCCGGCAATCATAGCGCCTGTGCTTCCGGCGGTTATAAAAACCTCGCCTTCGCCGTCTCGGAGCAAACGCAAACCCTTAACAAGCGACGAATCACGCTTATGGCGAATTGCGTCCACAGGCGGCTCGGCCATATCTATAACTTCTGTTGCGTTAACAATATTTATGCGCGCGCTGTCAAATTGGTGTTTCGTAAGTTCCGCGAATATAGAATCTTCACGACCGGTAAGAATAAGATTAAGAGACGGCATCTCTTCAAGCGCTAGCACACAGCCTTCAACAATGGCCTGCGGCGCGTTGTCCCCGCCCATTGCATCGACAATTACTTTCAAACAGACACCTCACTCATTTATTATAAAGGTAGTATATTAAAAAAACTTTTTTATTGCAACTTTTTTTCTTATTATATTCTAATTCTATTGTATTAGTATCATTAACTGCTCTAAATGCCCGGTCATGCCGTCGCCCTGCTGAAAATCAAACTTGCAACAGGGTATCACCTTCCATATAAACTCAAAATCAGCGTCAACACCGTTGGCGCCAATATATGCCGACGCTTTTTTACGCTTTGTGGTTACAAACCTTACGGAAGCCTCGATTGCGGTTAAAAATTTTGAAATTGACGGCGCCTTATCCTTTATACAGTCATCACGCGCGACAATGCAATATCCCGCGGGTGGCGGCGCGTTGAATATAACGCTCCACTGTCCGGAAAGACTAAAGCTGCTTCGGCAGTTTTGGTTTTTAAGCAAAACTTTCGCGCATTTCTCGGGCGGAAGCATCAGTATGTCAAAATCGGTATCGTCGGCCATACGCTGTATATCGGCGTCGCTTTCAAAAAGTATGTCCGCGGCGGTTTGGGTGAAGGCAAGCATCTCGCTTAGCATTCGCAGCTCAAGCGTATCCGCTAAGGTATCCGGCACGACTACTGTCCGCCCGCCTAAGTCTGTCAAAGAATAAACGGAATATCCGCTTTCAACGGCCGTAAGATTCAAACAGGACGTCATGGCGACAACGGAATATCCGTCAGCGATAGCGTCCAAATACTTAACCGGCAGCAGCGCCGTATCAAGAACGCCGTCTTCTAAAGCGTTTACTATATCATCGTAGCTTTCGGCGACAGCCGCTTGATAGTTCGAACCGGGGGTTGATATTGCGGGTATTAAACAATACGAATTCGGCTCATTAACAAAGCCGACGCTCACTGTATTATATGCCAGCGTCGGCACAAAATTATTCGCCGCGAACGCAAAAGCGGCGACCAAAACAATCAAAAGAACAAGAACCGTTGTTTTCTTTAAAACTGTATTCTTTTTCTCCGAATAATTGTTCATTTGCTTAAATATAAGACAACGGTGTCCCCTCTAACTTTCTTTCTTTTGTTTTTCTGTCTCTACCACTTTTCTGCCGTTGTAATAGCCGCAAGCAGGGCAAAGCCTGTGCAGCAGCTTTTGCGCGTGGCACTGCGGGCACTCGGCCATACCGGGCGCCGAAAGCTTATACGTGGCCGAACGCCTTGTATTCCTGCGCTGTTTTGACGTTTTTCTTTTTGGAACCGCCATCTATACACACCTCCCATTGTCGTTAAATACTGTATCTGTAAACTAAAGCTTGCAGCCGCATTCATTCTCGTTCAGATTTGCACCGCAGCGGCCGCAAAGCCCTTTGCATTCTTCCCTGCAAATAAACCTCGTAGGCAGATTTATTACTACGTTATCCTCAAGCATCTGCGACAAATCGATTGATTCCCCGCCGTACGCGTAAACGCCCTCTTCGGGCTGCTTTTTATAATATTCGACGAAATTAAAATCAAGCCTGTATACAAACTCTTCAAGGCAGCGCGCGCATCTTACCGCGATATCCGCCGAAAAATCTCCCGATACTATAACGCCCTGTCCGTCAAAGCGCCAGTTTGCGCCAACCTTCGCTCCGGCGGGAAATTTGTAGCTTTCGCCTAAAAAATCTATTCCGTCAAACGAACCGCTTACATCCGCCGAAAACGATTCGCCTTCGCAGCGGACAGCCTCCGCAATATTTATTTTCATAATAATACCCGTCACCAACAGCTTTTTGTCAACGGCTAAGATTATATTTTAAGCTCGGCTTTATGTCAACTTCTTTTTCATAAGTCGGGCTGCGCAAACAGCGCCCGTTTAGCCTCCGCCATCTTCGCGCATCGCTGTATGTATTCTTTTAGCTCCTTTACATTGGCGGCGCGTTCTATTCTTTGCCCGCCGGCAAACAGCCGTTTGGAAATCGCGCCGGCGCCAAAAGCCAAAACGCCGCACAGCTCTTCCATGTTGTCTATGTTATAAAGGCACTCCTTGCCGCTTTTGGCATAACCGGTGTTTTCATGGCTGCCTTTCATATACTTTTGGCGGTACATATAATAAGGCAGATAGCCCGCGGCTCCAAGCATCTCCCGCGATTTTTCAAGCGCGGCGCTCATGTGCAAATCGGCGGGCAGCAGGCTTAAATTTGCCGCCGCGAAAGCGGACGAACGCTTTATCGCAAGAGTGTGCACCGTTATGTTTTCGGGAGACAATTCGATGACTTTTGAAAGCGAATCGCAAAACTCGTTTGTTTCGCCCGGAAGTCCGGCTATCAAATCGACATTAACGGAATCAAACCCCGCGCTTCGCGCAAGCCCGTACGCCTTATAAAACTGCAAAGCCGTATGACGCCGCCCTATGCGCCGCAATGTGTCGTCACATAAAGTCTGGGCGTTTACGCTTATTCTGCCCGCCCCGTAACGCTTTATAAGCGTCAGCTTCTCCTCGTCGATGGTATCGGGACGGCCGGCCTCAACCGTTATCTCTTGCGCCCCTCCCGTCAGTTCACAGGCTTTTTCCAGCACTTTCCCGAGCAGCTTTACATCAAGAGCCGTCGGGGTGCCGCCGCCTATATAAAGCGCCCTTATATGATAGCTTCCGATTATATCCTTTGCCGCGTCAAGCTCATACAAAAGCGCGCCCACATATTTGCGAGCCGCGTTTTCGAACGCTTCAAGCGGATATGAAGCGAAAGAACAATACGCGCAGCGCGTTGTGCAAAAAGGTATGCCTATATAAATATCAAGCGCGTTTTCGGGCGGTTTTAACCCCGCCTGCGCGTCAACAATGCTTTTTGCCAATTCGTACTTTTCGGGCGAAACGTCAAACTCGTCAAGAAAAAGCGCTTTCGCGCCGCTTGACCCCAAAAGCGCCTCGCTGTCCCTTAAAAGCTTTGTAGGGCGTATACCGGTTAAAGAGCCCCACGGGGGAGGCGAGCCGAAGTGCGAGAGCAGCGCCCTGTAAACGCTTATTTTAGCCGCGCGTTTTGCCGCGCGCTTATACTCAAGCGCTCCGGAAGGCATGTCGCACGAATATGTGTGCCGCGAAGCTTCGGCTCCGTTAGCGTAAAAAATAACGTCGCTTTTTATAACCGCGTCTTTTTCCGTCTGCGTATGCAATACGGCATACCCTTCGGTTGCAATATCTTCGGTTCGCTCTATGCGGCGCACATTAACAAAAAGCCTTATTACCTCGCATATGTCGCTAAAAAATTCAGGTTTGTCCGTTTTTAACGCCGTCATAAAACCAGATACGGGTTGTCGGCGAATTCGGTATAAAGAGTGGTGCCCCCGCCGTGCCCCGGATATACTTTATAATCACGCCCAAGACCCGGCAGCGTAATCCGCAAAGTTTTACGATATTCGCTTTCGCTGCCGCCCGGAAAATCGGTGCGTCCTACGCTTCCGCAAAAAAGCGTATCGCCGGTAAACAGGTTTTCTCCGGCCGCGTAGCAAACGCTTCCTCCCGAATGCCCGGGGGTATGTACCACCGAAACGTCTATCCCCGCCGCGTTTACGGTCTCCCCGCCTTGAAAAATCACATCCGCGTTTATTTTTTTTATACTTGCGCCCGCTATCAGCGCGAGGTTGTCTCTATCGCTTTCAAGCATAGATTTATCACGCGAATGTATACACACTTTGGCGCCGGTTTTTTCTTTTATGTCCGCAACCGCCCCTATATGGTCAAAATGACCGTGGGTCAACAATATATGAGTCACCGCGCCTATTTTCTCTTTCTCGAGAGTTTTTATTATCTTATAGGCGTCCGCGCCCGGATCAATAATAAAGGCTTCATTTATATTCTCAAACACTATGTATGCGTTGGCCATTATAGGACCTACCGCCATCTGTATAACGCGCATTTTTCCTCTCCCCTAAAAACCGCGGCGCGAGTTAAGCAGTATTGTGACAGGACCGTCTCCGCGGGATTCGACAATCATATGCGCGCCGAATTCCCCCGACTGAGTGACAATCCCCAGCGCCCGAAACTTCTTTATGCATTCTTCGTACATCTGCCGCGCGCTTCGCGCCAGGGCCGCCCGTCCAAAATCCGGCCTCGTTCCGCGCCGCGCGTCTCCAAGCAGTGTAAACTGGGACACCACAAGCAGCTGACCGCCTATGTCCATAACGCTTTTATCCATCTTCCCGTTATGAGGGAAAATGCGCAGCGCCGCCGTTTTGCGCACAATATAATCAACATCTTCACCGGAATCCCCGTTTTCGACCCCGAGGAGCACAAGCAGCCCTTTACCTATGCCGCCCGTTATGCTGCCGTCCGCTTTTACGCGCGCGTCCAAAACACGCTCTATAACGGCTATCATAATCACTTGTTTATGCGGAACACTTCCCGCACGCCCTCGATGGATTTAAGACCGTTTATCACCTGCTCAAGCTGTGCCGTCCGCGTAATCTCAAACCCGAACACCATAAACGCCGTGCTGCCCTTTCCCATGCGGGCGTTTACCGACGTGATTGAAACTCCCATATTAAAAAGCTTGCTGGAAACCTCGGCAATCAGTCCCGAGCGGTCCTCCGCGGTTACCTGAACCTCTACGTTATAGCTTGAACCCGTATCAAACGACCATTTAACCTCTATCATCCTGCCCGATTCAAAATCCGCGGTCGTAATATTAGAACAATCGCTGCGATGCACGGAAACGCCCCGCCCCCGGGTTACGTAGCCGAGTATTTTATCCCCGGGTACGGGATTGCAGCATTTTGCCAGCCGCACAACCATATCGTCATATCCCATAACGGTAACGCCGCTTGTCTCGCCCGTCTTTCTCCTTGTCGGATACGTCTGCTTTTCACCCTCCGGCTGATGAATCTTGCGATATTCTTCTATAAGCCTGTGCAGTATCTGCGATGTGGTTATACCGCCGTAG
>Ga0265293_10006703_pt1 | contig 18167 bp, 20 predicted proteins | sample Munlanlewell138R_FD_192505 | JGI IMG/M metagenome (GOLD analysis project Ga0265293, IMG submission 192505) | Leachate microbial communities from a municipal landfill in Southern Ontario, Canada - Leachate well 138R | ecosystem: Engineered > Solid waste > Landfill > Unclassified | place: Canada...
CGATATCGTGTTTGTCACGGACATGTCCGACAGCATGAGATCTGCTCCAGGCGGAGGAAGTGCGACTCAACCAAACCGACGGATCGATATCGTCGCTCAATCTGCCCAGGAATCCATTGACCGTTTCGTCGAAGAATTTGGCCCGACAGGAAACGTGCGTGTTGGATTGGTTTCGTTTGGAACTATCTTCAATGATTTGGCTACAGGCGGAACCATTCGTCCACCCAGAGGATTCCGAGTCGACATTCCTTTGACAAACATTATGGACGCGGGAGGCAAGCAATCTGTTCAAGCGCAGTTAGCTGAGTATTCGGATGAGCAATACAGCGCCAGTTTTGCGCCGATGTATAACGGAGTCGAACAAGCGATTTCCATGTTAAACAGCGCATCGCCTCCCGCAGATAGAAAGATCATCATTCTCCTTTCCGACGGAGGAATCACGAATAATAAGACGACTATCGGGAATAGTAACAGTTGTGTTCCATTCAGCTATACGGGGGGTGGTGTGAGCTATTCAGACGTAGACGCATGTTTCGCGGAAACGTTTACGGAACTTATTCGTCCGAATTTCCCGACCGTCTCCGGAGGAATCCATGTCTACTCCGCCGCTCTTACGAATAACGCAAGCGAGCGGGGACGCATTGCCCATGTCTCAAGTAACGTGTGTGGAAATAATCTTACGAGCGTGAATGATTGTCAGCCACGTGCTGGTATTCAATATGCATATAGTGGTGCGACGGCCGCAGATGTTCGTGGCATGTATCAATCCATTACGGACAGCATTCTGAATCCCACTGTTGCGTATGCGGTAGGCGGCCAGGTGTCCGGAGCTTCTATTGCAAAGGGCCGTGGTGTTCCACTTCCGTTCCCACAAGGATTCGTCTGCGACCCGAACAATGCTCAGCAGGTTCCGTTCAACATTTCATTCGCGGGGACAGGTACGCTGAATATCAGCAACGTCCGCTTCGCCTACTGTCCCGCTCGTTGACGGACGCTGAAGCCCCTTCCTCCGCTTGTCGGAGGGAGGCCTTCAGGGCCTGTCGCCCCTCTTCCGTATGGACGAATATTCCACACCTTCCTATTCCTACGCTCCCGCACCAGGGGAGCCACAAAAACCACGAATGCGGGTTTTTGCCAGTATTCTTGCTGGGATTCTTGTCCTTGCAGTGGTTGTTGGTCTCCTTGTGTTCATGCGCCTTCGGACCCAGCGGACAAACATACTCGTGCTCCAGGAGACCATTGATCGAGAAGGAGACCGTGCGGATGAGATATGCGAATCCGCAGAAGATGTGGAGAGTTGCCGTGGTATGGTTATCTCTCAAACGGCGCGGAATTTGCGGGCGCCCGACGTGTGTCAATTATTGAATCCGGGTGACACGCTTGATGCGTGTTTGACGGAAGTTGCCCTGGAGACGCGCGACGTTCGTCTCTGCGCGCAAATCACAGGTAACCTCCAGGAAGGATGTTATACGCTCGTTGTCCAATCCCTTATTGCAACGGAAGGATTGGAGGCCTGCACGCATTATCCATCTGAACAAAGACAGGAGGTTTGCCGGCGCTCCTTTGAAATGCCGGCCTTGCAAACGTGTTTGGGGCAACATGTGGATGATCCTGACATTTGTCATGATCTTGCGTTGACGGAACGGGCCGCACGAGAGCGGAATCCGTCATTGTGTTTGGAATCGCGCAATCCCGATTCCTTCATTCCCTGCGTTTTAAGTGTTGGAGTCGAAGATTGGGACGGTGATGGCTTGTCGGATCTTGAGGAACTTACCGTCTATTTTACTGACCCTCTCAACCCCGACACCGACGGCGATGGGTTCCTGGACGGGGATGAAGTCCGCGAGGGATTCAATCCGCTGGGTCCGGGGCCGTTGGGAGAACGCGGCGAGTAACGTATAATGAAGGCGCTTGCTACCTAACCCGTCGTCTATGTTCGAGAACGTTCCAGGAACCGAGCCGGAAGACATCTTCGCAGGCACGGATGTGCCCCAGCCTGCGCCGCCTGCCGGTGGTCCGCTCCCGCCCGCGTCCGCTTCGCCCGTTGCGCCGTCCCTCGACGGTTCCACGCCCGCCTCAGCGCCCGTTGAACCGTCCCACGGGGGAGGGGGTCTGCGCGTCTTGTTGACCGTCTTGGTCGCTGTGGTGGTGTTGGGTGCCGCCGCCGGGATCGGCTATTTCGTCCTGCGCGCGCGCGAACCGGTGGTGCCCCTTGATCCGGGACCCGTGGCGCCCGAGGTGCCCGTGTTGCCGCCCAACGGCTTCCTGGACCCGAACGACGTAAACATCGGCATGCCCGTGCCGCCCGTGGAAGAACCCACGGATCCCTCGGAGCCGGTGCTTCCTCCGCCCCCGCCCGTTGATTCCGACGGCGACGGCCTGACGGACGAACAGGAAATCGCGCTCGGCACGGACCCGTTCAACCCGGACACGGACAACGACGGCCTGACCGATGGCGAAGAGGTGAACATCTACGGAACTGACCCGCTGAATCCCGACACCGACGGCGATGGGTTCTTGGACGGAGAAGAGGTCCGCGCCGGATATGACCCGAAAGGTCCCGGCCGGCTGTTCCAGGTCCCCACCACCGAAACGGAACCCGAACCCGAAACGCCCTAGCCCTCATTCCTTCCTATGGCCGCGCCCCAGCCCCTCATTGAAAAACCGTCGGACGTTTCCGTGGCCGGGGCGGAACCGCGGGTGTTCGTGATGGCCGAACGGTACCGGGGCGGGGCCTCCGGGCTGGCCATGGCCGAGCCGAAAAAAGACGAACCGAAACCGCCGCCCAAACCCGTTACGCCTCCGCCCCCGCCGCCGAAGCCGGCTGCACCCCCCAAGCCCTCCGCCATGCCCGCGCACGGCAAAGGCAGGGGAAAGGCGGTCGTCATCATCGGCATCGTGGTGTTGCTGCTGGTGGGCGTGGGCGGGTTTTTCGCCCTCCCGTACCTGACGCCGCCTGCGGAAGAACCGGCGCCGACCGTGCCGCCACCGACCATTCCCACGCCGCCGGTCACGCCTCCCGTTACGCCTCCGCCCCCGCCGCCCGTGGAAGAACCCACCACCCCGCAGGTGCCCGTTTCGCCCTTCCCGTCGGGGACGGTGCCCGGCACGGATTCCGACAGCGACGGCCTGACGGATTTGGAAGAACGGTTGGTCTACGACACGGACGCCCATCTGCCCGACACCGATGGCGACGGCTTCTTGGACGGAAACGAAGTGTTCAACCTGTACGACCCGCGCGTGCCCGCCCCGGCCACCTTGTTGGAATCCGGCGTCGTGCGCCTGTACGACGTTTCCATCGCCCCGTCCGCCGCCCCGTTGCCGTACAACGTGCTCTATCCGGCCGGGTGGAACCCGCGCGCGCAGGACACGTCCCCGTTCGACGTCGTCTTCGCCGTCACCACGGGGGAAAGCATTTCCGTAAGCGTCCTGCCGAAAGCCGCGCCGGACCAGTCCCTGGGGGATTGGGTGGCGGGGCAGGGGCTCACCGCGCGCGTCCTGCCGTTTACCACGCGCAGCGGCCTGCCGGGCATTTCCACGGAAGACCAGTTAACGGCGTACGTGGATGCTGGCGATCAGGTCATCGTCCTGCGGTATGACACGGGTATCAAGGGAACCGTGGACTATCTGCAGACCTTCAAGATGATGCAGAACAGCCTGCGTCTGGCCGAGGTGCCGGCGCCGGCGTCAGCGTTGGCGGAGGACGAATAACCTATGGCCCGCATCCTTCTCGAACTGAATCAGGCGGCGGTGCGGGGAGGGCAGCGCCTGCCGCGGGCGGAAGCGGCCCGTGCGGCGGCGGCCGTGGCGCGGGCCTTGCGCTTAAAGCAGGACGCGCGCGTGTCCGTTGCCTTCGTGGGCGAGCGGGACATCCGCCGGCTCAACGCCCAGTACCGCGGCAAAGACTGCGTGACGGACGTCCTGTCGTTTCCGCTGGAAGGGGAAGACGCGGAAGAGGAACCGGTCCTCGGCGAAATCCTCCTCTGCTATCCGCAGGCGCGCCGCCAGGCAGAAGAGCGGGGCCACTCCGCACGGCAGGAAACCATGTTCTTGCTCGTGCACGGCCTGCTCCACCTGTTCGGCTTCGACCACGAAACGCCCAAGGACGCCGCCCGCATGTTCCCGTTGCAAACCCGCATTTTGGAAGGCCTTGGCGTGCCCGCACGCATCGAATGATCCCTATGATCCGACCCGACCAGCTGATCCGGAGTTTCCGCAACGCCCTGCGGGGCGTGGGCGTGGTGTTCACCCATGAACAAAGTTTTCGCCTGCAGGTGGCCGCCGGGGCCGCCGTGCTCCTGGCCGCCTGGGCGTTCCAGGTGTCCAAAACGGAGTGGATCGTCCTGATCCTGCTCATCGCCGCGGTGCTGACGCTGGAACTCATCAACAGCGTGTTCGAGCGCCTGGCGGACGCCTTCAAGCCGCGCCTGCACCCCGTAGTGCGGGACGTGAAGGACATGACGGCCGGCATGGTGCTGCTCGGCTCCGTGGCGGCGGCGGCCATCGGCGCGTTCATCTTCCTGCCCCGTATCCTGCCGCTGCTGGGTTGGTAGGCCGGGCGCGTTGTGTCGGTTCATGTTATACTGTCCGTCAGTTTTCCCTTCCTATGTCAGAGGAACTCTACGCAGGCCTGGACATCGGTTCGTACGCCGTTCGCATTGCGGTCGGCAAGGTCGTTCCCTCGGCCGACGGCAAAGAACAATTGCATGTCGTCGGCGCGGTGGAAGTGCCTTCCGGCGGCGTTGCGAAAGGCGGCATTACGGACGTAGAAGAAGCAGTTTCTTCCGTTTCCAAGGCCTTGGAACAGGCGGAGCGGTTGACGGGCATGCCCATCAACGCCGCGTGGGTCGGTATTTCGGGCACCCAAATGTTGGCGCAGGAAAGCCGCGGCGTGGTGGGCGTCGCCCGGCCGGACGGCGAGATCCGGGAAGAGGACGTCGAACGCGCTATCGAGGCGGCGCGCACGGTGGCCACCCCGCCCAACTACGACATCGTCCACGTCATTCCCAAGAGTTTCATCGTCGACGGCCAGCGCGGCATCAAGGATCCGGTGGGCATGCACGGCACGCGCTTGGAAGTGGACGCGCTGATCATTCTCGGCCTCGCGTCGCACCTCAAGAATCTCACCAAGTGCGTGTACCGCACGGGGTTGGATATCGAAGACCTCGTCTTTTCGATTTTAGCCACGGCGGAGGCCACGCTGACGTCCAAGCAAAAGGAGTTGGGCGTGTGTTTGGTCAACCTCGGTTCCACCACCACCAGCGTCGCCGTGTTTGAAGAAGGCGACATCCTGCACACGGCCGTTCTGCCCGTGGGCAGCGACCACGTCACCCGGGATTTGGCCATGGGATTGCGCACGTCCATGGACGCGGCCGAACAGGTGAAGATCCGCTACGCCACCTGCCTGCCGGAAACGGTGGGGAAGAAAGAACACATCGACTTGGCCGAATTCGGCATCGAGGGGGCGGAGCCGGTGGACCGTGCCTTCGTGGCCGAAATCACCCAGGCCCGCATGCAGGAGATTTTCGAGAAAGTGGACGCCGAACTGCGGAAGGTGGAACGGTCCGGCCTGCTGCCCGCCGGCATCATCCTGACGGGCGGGGGCGTGCACGTGGACGGATGCGTGGAGGCCGCCAAGGACATCCTGCGCCTGCCTGCCGGCATCGGCGCGCCGCTGGGCGTCAGTTCGGTCATCGACCGGGCGCACGACCCCGCGTTGTCCACGGCCGTCGGCTTGGTGCTGTGGGGCCGCCACATTCGCGGCACGGCGCCGGGGAAGGGCGTGGCCGGAGCCGTCTTCGGAAAGATCAAAGGGTTAAGCGGCGTGGCGGGGACGTTCGCCAAGGGGATGAAGAAAGTTTTTTCCTCGTTCAAAACATAGGGTGTGCGCCTTGACGTTTTCTTGACAGCGCCCGGTGCGGCCACTACAGTTGATGAAGAAAATTTTTGCTGAGCCAAGCGGTGTTCGAATACATAAATTGCTCAGTTTCCCCTGCATATGGGTGAGGTCAAACCCGGAATCGAGACGTTTGCCAAAATCAAGGTTGTTGGTTTGGGAGGAGGCGGCGGCTCGGCGGTCAACCGGATGATCAGCGACAATATCAAGGGGGTGGATTTCATCGTCGTGAACACGGATATTCAGGCGTTGAATCAGAATTTGGCTCCCACCAAAATCGCCATCGGCAAGACGGTTACCCGCGGCCTGGGCGCCGGCATGAACCCGGAGATCGGCGCGCGCGCCGCGGAGGAAAACCAAAACGAAATCCGCAACGCACTCAACGGCGCGGACATGGTCTTCCTCACCTGCGGGTTGGGCGGAGGTACGGGCACGGGTTCCATTCCGGAAGTGGCCAAGGTCGCCAAGGAACTGGGCGCGCTCACCGTGGCCGTGGTCACCAAGCCGTTCTCGTTCGAAGGCGCGCAGCGCCGCCGCATCGGGGACGAGGGCTTCGACAAACTCAGCCAGTACGTGGATTCGGTCATCACGATTCCGAACGACCGGGTGCTGCAGATCATCGACAAGAAAACGTCCCTGGTGGAAGCGTTCCGCATCGTGGACGACGTCCTGCGGCAGGGGGTGCAGGGCATCGCTGAAATCATCACGGTGCCGTCGCTCATCAACGTGGACTTCGCCGACGTCCGCGCCATCATGGCGAACTCCGGGTCCGCGCTGATGGGTATCGGCAAGGCCTCCGGCGAAAACCGTGCCGTGGACGCCGCCAAGCAGGCCATCGCCTCGCCGCTGCTGGAACTGTCCATCGACGGCGCCAAGGGCATTCTCTTCACCATCACCGGCGGCAGCAGCCTGGGCATGCACGAAGTGTCCGAGGCCGCCAAGATCATCACCAGTTCGGCCGACGAAGACGCCAAGGTCATCTTCGGCGCCAACATCGACGAAGACCTGAAGGACGAATTGCGCATCACGGTGGTGGCCACGGGCTTCGACAGCCGCGACCGCCGCATGTCCGCGCCGGGCGTGGTGGAATTGCCCGCCCAGGGCACGTGGGCCCCGTCGGCGTCCTCCTCGCCGTTCCTGCGCCCGCGCGAGGACGACAACCGGCCCACCGCGCGGAAAATCCCGTACCAACCGCCGTCCACGCCGCCGCGCGTGCCGCCGGAGGATTCCTACGCGCCGCCTGCCGCGCCCACGGCCCAGCCGCGCCCCCGGCTCATGCCCGAGGTGCGTCCGGAACCGTCGCAGCCGCAGCCGCCCGCTTCCCGGCCGACGGTCATGCGCCAGGCTCCGCCGGCGCCCTCCGCGCCCGCGTCGGAAGACGACGACATCGAGATCCCGGCCTTCATCCGCAAGAAGATGATGTAGCGGGGTGGATACGACATGCAGACGCCGCGCCCTCACGGGCGCGGTTTTGTTTTTTGCGATATACTGCACGGGAAAATCGCGCGACCTATGCCCACGTCTCCCTCTCCCGTTCCTCCGAAGAAACCCATGAACGCGGAAACGGTCTTGGTGGCAGCCATGGCGTTTTCCGCCTTGATCGGCGCCACGGCCGGCACCGTCGCTTCCGCCCTGGTGCTTGGCGCCTCGTCCGCCGGCGACCGGTTCGTCGCGGGCATTTCGTCTTCCGGCCGCGCCTTTTTGACGGCAGGTTCCGTGACGGCCGAAGAAGAAGCCACCTTGGCGGCGGTGGACGCCGTGCAGCGCGCCGTCGTGAGCATTTCGGTCAAGCGCCCGCGCCGCGACGCGCCGGACCAGTTCGTGGACGTCGGTGGCGGCACCGGCTTCTTCGTCACGCCGCGCGGCCACATCGTCACCAACCGGCACGTCATTTCCGATCCGCTCGCCGTCTACACCGTCCTGACCGACGACGGCGCGGAACTGCCGGTGGAGATCCTCGCCACCGATCCGTTCCTGGATATCGCCATCCTGCAGGTGGAAGGGGACGGGTACCCGACGGCCGTCCTGGGCGATTCCGAAGGCGTACGTATCGGCCAAACCGTACTGGCCGTGGGGAACACCCTTTCTTCGTTCCACAATACCGTCACGAAAGGCATTGTTTCTGGCCTGGACCGCCGCGTAACGGGCAGCCGGCTGGCAGGCGACATCATCGAACAGGCCATCCAAACGGACGCGGCCATCAACCCCGGTAATTCCGGCGGGCCGTTGGTGAACCTGCTGGGAGAAGTGATCGGCGTGAACACGGCCATCAGTTTCGACGGACAGTCCGTGGGCTTCGCCATTCCCATCAACGAGATCAAGCGCGCCGTTACCGACGTGGAGCAATACGGCCGCATCGTGCGCCCGTGGATGGGCGTGCGCTACGTCATGCTGGATCCCGAGCTGGCCCGCGCCGAGGGGCTTTCCGTCACGCACGGGGCGCTAGTCGGCACCACGCAACCGGGCGCGCCGTCGGCCGTTACGCCCGATAGTCCGGCGGCCGCGGCCGGGTTGCGCGACGGGGACATCATCACGGCGGTGAACGGGCAGACGCTCGGGGACGGCCGGTCCTTGGGCCGCGCCATTTCCGTGTTCGCCCCCGGCGACGTTGTGACGCTTTCCGTGGCGCGCGGGGAAGAGGAGATAGAATTGCACGTCACGCTCGGTGAGTTTCCCGCGGAATAATTGAGCGGCTTCTTTCCCTATGTCCTCCGCCAAGCGCACGAAAATCGTCTGCACCATCGGCCCGGCCAGCCGCAAGCCCGACGTGTTGTTCGCCTTGGTGCGCGCGGGCATGAACGTGGCGCGGTTGAATTTCTCGCACGGCACGCGCGCGGACCACGCGTTGTTGTACCGGGGCGTTCGTGCCGCGGCGCGCCGGGCGGGGGAACCCGTGGCCGTGCTGGCGGATTTGCAGGGGCCGAAAATCCGTCTGGGCGAATTGCCGGACACGGGCGTGGGGGTCAAAACGGGGGAAACAGTCACGTTCACCACGGCGCCGGGCGCGTTCCACAACGGCGCCATTCCGGTCGCGTACGCAAACCTGCACAAGGACGTAAAGCCCGGACACCGCATGTTGATTGAAGACGGGTTGTACGAGGCCGAGGTGCTGGCGGTGAAGGGAAGGCAGATCCGCGCGAAGATGAAAAACGGCGGACGGCTGCTTTCCCACAAGGGCCTGAACTTTCCGGACTCGACCTTGCGCGTGCCCGCGCTGACGGCCAAGGACCGCGTGGACGCCGCCTTCGCCGCCAAGATGGGCGCGGACTGGGTGGCGCTGTCCTTCGTGACGTCGGCCGCGGACGTGCGGGCGCTCAAGCGCGTGTTGGCCAAGGCCGTGCCGCGCGGCACGCACGCTCCGCGCGTGATGGTCAAAATCGAAAAGCACGAGGCCGTGGACCGGTTCGAGGAAATTTTGGAAGCCGCCGACGGGGTGATGGTGGCCCGCGGCGACTTGGGCGTGGAGATTCCGCCCGAGGACGTGCCGATCCGCCAGAAAGCCATGATCGAATTGTGCCGACTGGCCGGCAAGCCGGTGGTGGTCGCCACGCAGATGTTGGATTCGATGATCCGCAACCCGCGCCCCACCCGCGCGGAAGTGTCCGACGTGGCCAACGCGGTCTTCGACCATGCGGACGCCACCATGCTGTCCGGGGAAACCGCCACGGGTGCGTATCCCGTGGAAGCCGTTTCCATCATGGCGCGCATCATCCGCGAGGCCGAGGCTTCGCCCTACGACGACCTGCCCGCGCCCCCGCCCGCGTTGCCGGACGAACGGGCGGAGGTGGGCGCGGCGCGCGCCTTGCGCCAAATGGCCGCCGACGGGCACATCGACGGCGTGTTGGCCACCCTGGCCCTGGCACCCTGGTCCGAGACCCTGCACCGCTTCCATCCGGAGGTGCCGTTGTTCCTGGCCGCGCCGGATGCCGCCGTCGTGCGGCAGAACAACGTGCGCTGGGGCGTGTCGCCGTTCCTGTTGAAAACCGCCGATCCCAAAACCTTCGTCCGCCGGGCCGTGGCCGCGTTGCGCAAGGCGGGGAAGGTGAAGGCCGGTATGCGCCTGGCCGCCGTGCTCGGCGCGGAACATGGCAAAGGGTTCGACTTGGTGGAGGTGAAATAATCCGGCCGCGCATAAAGAAAATCCCCGATTGAGGTCGGGGATTTTCTGGCGGACCGGACGGGATTCGAACCCGCGATCTTCTCCGTGACAGGGAGACGTGTTAACCGGGCTACACCACCGGTCCGCGATGAATTGGTGGGCAGATAGTAGCATGGGCCGCCGCGGCTGACAAGGGTGCGGGTGGGGACAAAAATCCCGCCCTTGCGGGGCGGGATTTCCGTTACTTGGAAGCGACCTTGGAGAGGACGGCTTCGAAGACGGCGGGGTGGTCCTTCGCGAGGAAGGAGAGCACTTTGCGGTCCAGCGCGACGTTCTTTTCCTTCAGGGCCGCGATGAAGCGGCTGTAGGAAATGCCGGCGGGGCGGACGGCCGCGTTGATGCGGACGGTCCACAGCTGGCGCATGGTGCGCTTTTTGCGGCGGCGGTCGATGTAGGCGTTCTTGCCGGCCTTCAGGGCGGCGGTGCGGGCAAGTTTGATCTTGGACTTGCGGCCCCACATCATCCCCTTGGTTTTCTTCAGCAGGTTGCGGCGGCGCTTGACGTGCTGTGTGCCGCGTTTCACGCGAGGCATAGAGGAGGTTCGGAAACGGGGGATGAATTAGACGGGGAGCAGCGTATCCACGGCCTTTTGGTAGGCGGCGGAGAGGCCCTGGTCCCGGCGCTTCTTGCGGGTGATCTTGCCGGCGGCGCGGGAGTTGAAATGGGCCTGGCCGGCGCGGCGCTTCATGACCTTGCCGGTTTTCGTCACGCGTACGCGCTTGGAAAAGGCCTTGTGGGTCTTCAATTTCATACGGGTTCTTTAGGAAGGAATGCCGGGAGTGTATCGGAGCCGCCCCGGGCTGTCAAGGGAAAACCGTGTGGCCGGCGGGGCTTATTCCCGGGCCAAAATCGCCGTCATCCGGCCGTTTTGGTAGGTCACGGCCTGTTCGATACGCAGGGGATAATCCGCCCGCAGGGTTTCGATGAAGGTGTTGATGACCTCCTTGGCGCCGTCGCGGAAGGCCTTTTCCCGCCCGCGCAGGGGAAGTTCCAGCTTGACCTTGTCTCCGCGTTCGAAGAACTTCTTGGCCTGCTGATGGCGGGTTTCCAAGTCCCCCTGGCCGATGCGCAGGGAAAGGCGGATGCCCTTGATTTCCACTTCCGCCGACTGGGCCTTTTGTTTGCGGACCTCTTTTTCCTTTTGGTACTTGAACTGGCCGAAGTCCAGGATCCGGCACACGGGCGGGTCGGCCTTGGGGTTTACTTCCACCAGGTCCAGGCCCTTTTCCCGGGCGATCTCGATGGCCTTCGACGTGGGGAGCACGCCGAGCATTTCGTCCTTGTCGTCGATGACGCGGACTTCCGGAACGGTGATTTTCTCGTTCGCGTTAAAGACGGGAACGTCGAGCTTGGGTTTTTGATAGCGGTGGCGGTGAATGCGCATAGGGAAAACTGTGGGGAGGATAGCGGAAAACCGGGCGGAAGGCAAGGGAGTGGCACGGGTGAACGTTTCCGCGTACACTTCATCGCATATGCATCCCGAATCGGCATCGAAGGGCGTTCCCGCGTTGGAAGAAGAATACCGGCAGGCGCGGCGGCAGGCGCTGCGGTATCTGCGCAACGGCCTGTTGTTCCTGACCGTGTGTTTCGCCATTGGCGAGGCGCTGCAGTACGTGGAGGTTCCCTTTAAGCGGTTGTTGGTGGAAGGGGCGTCCATTGCGGGTTGGGTCGCGCTGTGGCGGCCGATGGAAATGTTCCTGTACGACCTGCCGGACCTGCGCAAGCGCAAGCGCGCGGCCCGCCGCGACGCGCAGGCGGTTGCGGAACCAGGTGCCGCGTAGAACGAAAAATCCCCCGCGCATCCGACCCAGCCGTGAGGCAGGGGCGCATGCCAGGGGATTTTTTCTTGGTGGAGCTGGGGGGAGTTGAACCCCCGTCCGACGGCCCTTCCCAAACGGTTCTCCAAGCTCAGTCCCGCCTGATACCTGACGTCGGTGAAGACGGGACCAAACCCGCCGCCAGGTGTTGACCGCCAAGGTCGTTCCGCGCGATCAACGGTTCGCGGAACCTAGCCGGAAATATATGGCGCCCGACCCTCCCGTATCCGGCGGCGGGAGGCGGACGGGTGGTCCTGCGATGAGGACACCGAACCGGCGATGCCGGACGGTCCGCCCTTAGGCGGCGACCAATGCGAGGTTGGAAACGCGCGGCGCCGAAGCGATCGCGTTCTTGACCTTCGAGAAGACGTTGGCAGTTGGGTTCTCTGCGCCAAGGATTTGCGAGGACTGGCGCGCCCTCGGCTTGCTGCGTTGGGTTGAAACCGGCGTCAAAGCCAGGGACAGCCCCTTATGTGTGTTCCCGGTCTTCCCGGGCGGCCTGGCGGCGCTTGATCGTTTCGCGCTTTTCGTACGCCCGTTTGCCGCGGGCCAGCGCGAAGGACAGCTTCACCAAACCGCGCTGAACATACAACGAAATCGGCACCAATGTCAATCCGGTACCGTGCGTTTTTCCCAGCAGCCGGTCGAGTTCCCGGCGCGTCACCAGCACCTTGCGGAGGCGCTGCGGCTGGTAGTCGGGCTGCGGACCCGCCGGGGCGTAGCGGGCGATCTGCGCGTTGTTCAACCACAGCTCCCCGCCGCGCACGAACAGGAACGCCCCGTTGAGCTGCGCGCGTCCCGCCTTGGCCGCCTTCACCTCGGGGCCGGTCAGCACCAACCCGCCTTCGAATTTCTCGAGGAATTCGTAGTCGTGGCGGGCGCGGCGGTTTTCGGCGAGGGGTTTTCCCATGCCGCCGAGTATACGGGCGCCGGGCAGCGGACGCAACGCGCCGGCAACAGACGCGCGGCGTGCGCCAGCGGGGAAGAACGCGCAGCGAAATATGGTATGATGAACGAAACATCCCGCCTATGTCCTTGCCGTTCCCGGACGACCGTCCGCGCGTTATCTCGATTTCCACGTCCACCTTCGCCAAAGGCGTGCTTATCGCCCTCGGATTGTGGTTCTTGTGGTTCGTGCGTGACATCGTCGCCATCGTGTTCGTGGCCGTGCTGCTGGCGGCCCTCATCGATCCGTTCGCCGATTTCTTCGCCCGCCACCGCCTGCCGCGTTCCGTGGCCGTGTTGCTCGTGTATTTGCTGCTGGCGGGGTTGCTGGCCGCCGTCATCTTCTTGCTCGTGCCGATTGTCACGGTGGAACTCGCCCAATTGGTCACGGCTATTCCCAACAGTCCGTTGCTGGATTATTTCGGCCAGTTCCAGGCGTTCACCACGGAATACGGATTGGAAGAAAACGTCCGCGCCGCCCTGCAGTCGCTGCAGGCGGGAATTACGAATTCATTCACGTCCATTTTCTCCACCATCGGGGGCGTGTTGGCCGCGGTGGCCGCCGCCCTCGTCATGCTCGTGCTCACCTTCTACATGGTGGTGGAAGAAGAAGCCGCCAAGCGCGTGTTCAAACACCTGGCGCCCGAGGAATACCAGCCGTTTCTGTCCCGCCTGTTGAGCCGCATGCAAAAGAAGGTCGGGTCGTGGCTGCGCGGCCAAATGCTGTTGGGGCTGGTGGTGGGCATGGTCGCCTATCTCGGCCTGCTCCTGTTGGACGTGCGGTACGCGCTCATCCTCGCCTTGATCGCCGGCTTGTTCGAAATGCTGCCGTACATCGGTCCCGTGCTGTCCGTGATGCCGGCCGTGCTGGTGGCCTTCGGGCAGTCGCCGGGCAAGGCCCTGGCGGTGGTTGCCCTGTACGTCGTCATTCAGCAACTGGAGAACAGCGTGCTGACGCCCAAGATCATGCAGAAGACCACGGGGTTGAATCCGGTGGTGTCCATCGTCGTGCTGTTGATCGGCGTGAAGGTCGGCGGGTTCATCGGGGCGTTGTTGGCCATTCCAGTGGCCACCATGATTTCCGTCGTTTTGAGCGAACTTCTTAACCGCGAGCCGCTTGAGGCCTAGCGCTTATTTTTCCTATGTCCTTCCACCGGCACCCCTCGTTTTTCCCCGTCGTGCTCGTCTTGCTCACCGTGTTGCTCGGCGGGTTCATGGTTTACACGTTCCGCGGCCGTTCCGCGCCGCCGCCGGAAGAGCCGGTGGTGAGCCAAGAGGATTATCGCGCCGACGTCCGCGCGGCCTTGGCGCCGGTCATCGTGCCGGACGGGTCGGACCGCGCCGGGAACGTGAACCGTGCCATTGCGGATTTGCTCGCCCTGCGCGTGCCGGGGGCCGATACGGACGCCCATTTGGAATTCGTCAGCAGCTTGTACCGCATGCGCGAGGGGCTGGACGGCGACCCGGACGCCCTGCGCGAGGGGCAGGTCCGGTTTGACGCGGCAGTGGACGCCCATCCGTGGGTGCGGTAAACAGGTCGCGTATGGCTCGTATGGACAAGAACGAAGGACAGATGCCGCCCCCGCCTCCGCCCCCGGCGGCGACAGCCACGGCCACGTCCGCCGCCCCCGTGTCTTCCGTCGTTCCGTCCGCGGCACCCGCTCCGGTTCCCGCCATCCCCCGTTCTCGCGTGGGGTGTTGCGTGGCCGGGTGCGTGGGCGTGCCGTTGCTGCTCACTCTCATCGCCGTGGGTGCAGGTGCGTGGGTTGCGGCGAAGGCCGGCGTGGCGCGCGTGCCCGTTTTGTCCCGTTTCGCCTATGAGGCGCACGCGCCCGTGCGCATGGTGCCGGACGCGCCGGAGAACGGCGCGGGCTTGTTTTCGACCGACGCCCTCGCGGCCTTCCAAAACGATGCGCTCACGCAGGAAGAAGCGCTCGAACGGTTTTTGACGGAAGAAAATCTTTCCGCGTTCTTCGGCAACCTTGAACGCCTGGGGCAGGCGGGAGCGGGCGGGCGGCTCAACGTCGCCCTGACGGACGCCATGCTGACGGCGTCCGTGCGGCAAACCGCCGCGCGTCAGGACGCTGCCAACCAAGCCCCCGCCGCAGACCAAGACCACCCGCAAAAACAAAACGGCCCCTTCGACATGGCCCGCGCCCAGCTGGCCGTGTCCCGCCAGCGCGGCATCGAACTCTTCCTGCCGCTGCGCGACAACGTCCAGGGGTCGTCCGTGCGTATGTATCTGCGCCCCGCCGTGGAAGATGGAGCTTTGGTGCTGCACGTGGCGGAAGCGTGGGTGGGCAACCTGCGCGTGCCGGCCTCCTTGGTGGCAACTTTCAGCGATGCTGTCGTGGCAGGGCCGCTGCGCGCCGCCGCGGACGACATGCGGGCGCGTCTTGTGTGGACGCACGTAGAAGTGGAAGATGGCGCCGTTCGTCTGGAAGGGATTCCCGCCGGTTTATGATCCTTCTGCACCGCATCACGCCGTTCGCCTTGTTCCTCGTCTGCGGGGCAGCCTTCGGCTTGGCCATGGCCTTGCCCGCACGGTCGGGGTTCGCCGCGTTGTGCGCGGGATTGGTTCTCGCCCTGTTGTTGCTCGTTCGGTTGGTGGGCTGGCATCCGCGCACCGGGGCGTTTTGGAACCTGACCTTCGCTCCGTGGCTGCTGTTCGCCTCGGGCGCGGGGTTGTTCCTGCTGTTGGAGCATCCCGCCCAACGGGTGTTGATCGCCGCGGTGGTGGCCATCCTTCTGTTCTTTTTCGCCGAGCAGGTATTCGCGTACGTCCATGCGCCGGCCGTGTACCGGGCGTATGCCATCCAACATCTGTCCCTGGGCATGAACGTGCTGACGTTGTTTTTCCTCGGCGCGTTCGGGTTCGGGGTGCGGATGTTCCTGCAGACGCCGTTGTACGTGCTTACGCCCGTGGTCTTTGCCGCGGCGGCCTACGCCATGTACCAGACCTTGTGGGTGAGCAAGATGGAACACCGCCGCGCGCTGACGTACGGGGCGGCGGGCGGGCTCGTGCTGGCCGAACTGTTCGTGGCGCTCACCTATTTGCCCACGGGCTTTGCGGTGAACGCGGTGGTGCTCGCCCTGGCCGGGTATTTGTTCCTCGGCTTGTCCCGCGCGTGGTTCCTGGAGCAGGCCGAACGGCCGCTGGTGCTCCGGTACGTGGCGGCGTGCGTCCTGCTTTCCCTCGCCGTCCTCGCCACGGCGCAATGGCGGTAACCTCTTCTTTCCTATGTCTTCTTGGCCCCATCTGTTCCGCGTGACCATCCTCGCTGTCGCCCTTGGGGCGGGCAGCGGCGTGGTTGCTTCCGCCCTGACGTCCGCGTATTTGGTGGACTACGCCTCCCAGCTGGGCGAGTTGTCCTCGCCGTTGCGGTTTGGGGAGCGCGTCCCGCGTCCGGCCGGATTGACCGACGCCGTGCTGGTGTCCCTGCGGGAGCGCGTGTTGCCGTCCACGGCGTTGTTCTATGCTGCCGCGCCCGGTGCGGACGGCTTCGATTTGGCCGCGCCGGAACGGGTGGGCGTAGTGCTCACGTCCGACGGGTGGATGCTGACTTCGGCGGAATCCGGCCGCCCGGCACCCACGCACGTGGTGGTGGGCCGCGAAGCGTACGCCGTGGAACGGACGGCGGCGGATCCGGTGTCCGGAACGTTGTTCGTGAAGGTGGCCGCCCGCAACCTGCCCACGGTGGCCTTCGGCGGGTCCGAAGCCTTGGCGCCGGCCGATTTGCTCTTCGTTGCCGATGGCGCGCGCGCCCTTTCGTCCGTGCGTCTGCGGGCCAACGTGCGTCCGGCCGCCGCGTCTTCCGACCGCGCCGCGCGCCGCCTGCACGTGGACGTAGCCCTCCCCGGTTCCCCCGTTTACGACGCCGACGGCGAACTGGTGGGCTTGGCTGTAGACGAAGACGGCGCCGTGCCGGTGGAGACCTTCCTGCCCGCATTCCGCGCCTTGCTGCGCGACGGCGCCCCCACGCGCGGCACCCTCGGCCTGACGTATCGCGACCTGTCCCTCTCCGTGGGGTTGCAGGTGTCCCTGCCGACGACGGGCTTACTGGTCACGTCCGTGGGGCGGGGAAGCGCCGCCGAAGTGGGCGGCGTGCGCGCGGGAGACGTGCTGGTTTCCCTGGACGGCCGTTCGTTGGACGGCGCCCGTTCGTTGGACGAAGAGTTGGGAGGCGCGGCCGCGGATCAGACCGTTACCTTCGTCGTGGATCGCAACGGGGAACGGCGCGACGTGCGCGTAACGCTGCGTTAACGCCCGCGACGCTGCGCGAACGCCCGCGCTCTGCTATCATAGGAGGAGATATGCCCCGGCCAAGCTACGCTTCAACTCTGCTGCGCGGATGGGAATACGTCGCCTTGTTCGCCCTGGCGGGATTGATTTTGTCCGTCGGCGTTTCCTTCGTGGAGCCGATGAAGTATTCGTCCACCGTGCGCCTGTTGGTGATGCAGGACGTCGGCGCGTCCGTGGACGCCTTCACCGCCAGCCGCTCCGAAGAACGCATCGCGGAAAACCTGGCGACCATCGTCTACACCACCACGTTCTTCGACCGTGTGTTAGACGCCGGCTTCGCCATCGACGCGCGGTATTTCCCCACGCAGGACAACCGCCGCCGCCGGGCGTGGACGCGGACCGTTACGCCCACCGTTTCGCGCGGGTCCGGCATCCTTACGGTGACGGCCTTCCATCCGGACGTGCGCCAGGCGGAATTGATCGCCCAGGCCGTGGGGTTCGTGCTGCGGGAACGGGTGGGGGAATACACCTCGGGCGGCAACGTGCAGGTGCGCCTCATCGACGCCCCGTTGAACTCCCGCTGGCCGGTCCGGCCCAATTTCGTGGCTAACGGCCTGTCCGGGTTCTTCCTGGGCGGGTTCGTCGGGGCGGGGTACGTGCTGCTGCGCGCGGAACGCGTGCGCCGCCGGCACCAATTGTTGCATGAGGATGATTAAAGAACGGCGTGAAGGGGAGGAACGGCCAAAACGGCCGTTTTTGCTTATTTTTCGAAGGTTTTGAAGCGAAGGGGCTTGACAGGAACGTGAAAAGACGCTATAGTCACCTCTTCAAAAAAGACGAAAACCGCCTTTTCTGGCGGCCTGGTATCCACCCGCCGTACCTCCTCCTTACGGCGCGGGACGATGCCAGGCCACTTGAGCAGGCGGCCGGGCCAAGGAACACGGAATCCCCGCGTTTCATGGCCCGAACGCATGCTCGAACGAACCTTTACAACCGGTTCAGAACATGGTCGGGCGCCTCCCATCGGGTGGCGTGCGTGGCGGATGGTCCGTCACGGCAAAACCCGTCGCCTACAGAGGCGAAGGGAGGAAACATGCGTTCCAACCC
>Ga0265293_10006704_pt1 | contig 18164 bp, 14 predicted proteins | sample Munlanlewell138R_FD_192505 | JGI IMG/M metagenome (GOLD analysis project Ga0265293, IMG submission 192505) | Leachate microbial communities from a municipal landfill in Southern Ontario, Canada - Leachate well 138R | ecosystem: Engineered > Solid waste > Landfill > Unclassified | place: Canada...
TAATTCTATAAGGTAAACACCGGCTGTTTGCGGTGCGATGACATTATTAATGCCGAAGGAATCGCGAGCAATTGTTCTGCTTACAAAAGTTCCGGTTAAGTCAATGATTCTGACCTCGCTGATGAAATGACTTCCGTCATGGTAGAAACTGATAGGAGACGAGCAGTTGACCGGATTAGGAGCGATTTTTACTATATCCTTGTCGGGCTGTGATACACCTGTGAAGGATTGGTTAATCTTGCATAAAATTTTAGTGTCATCAATACTGATATGCTTGAAAGGAAAGTTCACATTAAAAGTAAATTTCTGATTTCTATTGTTATTATAAACTTTATAAGAGCGTATGACATTCGAATCAACATCTGTGAATATAATGTTGATCGGAGATTCATATAAAGAACGAAATCCGATACCACTCTGAACCTGAGCAACATAAACATCAATGCTTCTGATGTCTTCGACCGGCTCATGAATTTCTGCACTTATCTCATAAATAGGATAACCGGAATCATAAACCCATTGCTCAAAGAACAAATCTAAATCCATGTCGGAAGAACTGATATTTGATTTCAAGAGCTCTATATAATCATGCGTACTGACAGATTTGAACTTATTAGATTCAAATATCTGCTTCATTGTATTGTTAAAATTAATTCTACCCGTGATTTCGGACAGCATGTTATAAACCCATGCAGCTTTATAATAAGTAATATGATTCAAGACAAAAACTTCTTCTTCCGGCACGGCAAATACAGGGTATAGATGTGAATCCGGATGTTTCAGTATCTCAGAAGCGTAGTATTTAAAACGTTCATAGTAATGTGCATCATCGTTGAATACCTGCTCTAACCATAAGGCTTCACACCAGGTTGCTCCACCTTCATTTATCCAAATATCATCCCATGAGGCACAAGTGAGAATATTACCAATCCAGTGATGAGCGACTTCGTGAGCAAGCCCAGATTCATGCTTGTTTTTAAGCCAGTTACGATGAATGGTAGTTATTGTCTGAAATTCCATACCGCCATAGTGATACGGGTCAACAGCGACAGAACCGTACCTGTCAAAGGTATATTCTCCAAACAGTGAAGAATACAGACGAAGCATTGCAGGTTGTGCTCTCAGACTTTGTTCAGCATTGAAGGGATGACCTTCAGATGCTACTTTATCGAGACTCCATACATAATTACCGATTATAACTGTATCTTGAGGATTAGTATGTCTCGAATAATATTGCTCAAAATACACGTATCTTGAAGCGGCAGCATTTATCAAATAAGTAGAAGTCGGGTAATCATGACTAAAGTGATAGGTTCCCAAAGGTACAATTCCGTCGTTTGAAGAAACAGAATCGAGTGTGCCGTTTGAAATAGCAGTGTAGTCCTCCGGTACTGTAATAGAAACTGATATTAGAGCTTTGTCATAAGGCTTATCGTTGCATGGCATCCAATATCTTGCAAGCGAGGGTTGACTCTGTACATAAATTATATGCTCCGAACCGGCAATTATTTCACTGCTTCCTGCGGGATAGTAATAGATTCCGATTCTCTCTTTTCTATTTATGGTATATTTTATATTGATTATTAATGTATCACCAACAGAAAATTCGTTTTCCGACTCGAATATAATACTTTTGTCCTTGACAGTATAATTAATATTTTGAGTGGCATTATTTGAAATTATTGTTACGTCTATGACATTTAAATCCACTGCATCAATTTCAAAACTCTTATGTCCAGCACTGTCAATTTTCATAGTTATTTTTTGCATCGCTTCAACATATAAGCTGTCGGAGCTTGTAGTGTCTTTAGACATGCGAATGAAGTAGTCAGAATAATCAAGTGTGATATCGTAACGCAGCACATCATACACAGCAACCGAGAATGAATTTTGGAGTGTTTCTGAGCTGAAATTGTAATGCATGCCGCAGCAACTTTTGTTACAAGCATCCTTCAATGGTACTTCATGAGATTCCTCGTTTATCATAAAATTAGGTATAGCCGAATACAGACTTGTAAGAGCAAATAGATGTAAAATAATGTAAAGTGACTTCATGTCGAGAATTAAATATTGGACAATAAATAAAATGAAAACTTGGAATAAGACATATTATTTTAAAAAAACTCCCGAACTGCAAAAATCCGGGAGTATTTTATTTCTTCATCATAAAATATGAGCTATGCAACAGCGCAATGCTCAATACAATTAAACAAACTCAGCAAATTATCCATTGAGATTTGGTAATATACATTTTTACCTTCTCGTGCGGATTTTAGTATGCACTTGTCTTTAAGTTTGGTCAAATGGTGCGAAACAACCGATTGTTCGACCCTCATTTTCTCCACGATTTCACTGACGCAGAGTCTTTGATTCTTCTCAAGCAGCTCGATTATTTCCAACCTGAGGGGATGTGCTATACATTTTAGTAATTCAGCCATCCTCTCTAACTGTTCAGCTTTAATCTTCCTGTTCATAATAGTTTTAATTGTTAGTTAAAAACTGGTGTTACAAACGTAACAAAAATAATTGAATATATCAACATAAATATAACAATTGTTGTGGAATATTGATGATTTTACAATAATTCCATCACAAAAAAAACTTATTTGAATATATATACCGCTATAACAAAGGATAGAAAAAAAAGTTTGTTCAAATAACGAATAATTTAATATATTTGTTTTTAACTGTTTACTTCAATATGCAAATATTCTGCATTGATAATATTTGATTTAATATATAATTTATCGCTGTTAATTTCACTAAGTGTATTTTCCGGCTTCATAGATAAAAAGGCAGGCAGTACGGACAAACTCAGTCAGGTATTACAAGGTCTTTTGTTCGGTGTATCAACATTGTTGGGTATGATGTATCCATATATGATGTCAGAGGGAATAATATTTGACGGTAGAACAGTAATGATTAGTATCTGCGGGCTGTTTTTCGGACCATTATCTACTGCTATTGCTGCCACTATAGCGACATTGTACAGATTAATGATTGGTGGTTCAGGCTGGTTGATGGGTACTTTGACAATTGTAGAAGCAGCAGCCATAGGTTTAGCATTTTATTATTTATTGAAAGGGAAAAACAGGATACCGACTAATTGGCAACTTTTTTCAATGGGTTTTCTCGTTCATACGATTATGATAATTCTTATGCTGCTGTTGCCATCCACAGTCAGAAAGGGTACAATCAACACCCTTGCATTTTCAATCTTTACGATATACCCACTCGCTACTATACTCATCGGCAGGGTACTCACAGCTCAACATAAATTCAATTTGTTATTCGAACGACTTCGTGAAAGTGAGAGTAATCTTAAAGCATATTTCGATAATGCTCCTGACGGGATATTTATTGCAGACTCTTCGAAGGCTTTCGTAGATGTGAATAGGGCAGCCTGTGAAATGACCGGATATAGTAGAGATGAGCTAATGAATATGATTACCGATAATATTGTTTTTCCGGATGATATACAGCGAGGTAACAAGCATTTTGAAACTGTTGCCGGCAAAGGCAAGGCTTCAGCTGAATTGAGATATGTAAGAAAAGATTCGGGTATTGGTTGGTTTCAGATTAATGCAGTTAAAATTGATGATAACAGAATGCTCGGTTTTGCTAAAGACATTACTGAGCGTAAAAATATTTATTCGAAAATTGATGACAGCCTTGCAAAATTTCTTACCATTTTCGAGCTTGCACCGGACGCAATGATTATTTATGAGGTTGATTCAGGAGTATATATTGATGCTAATTCAGCATTTTGTTCTTTATTAGGATATACCAAAGATGAAATTATCGGTGCGAATTCAACTGACTTCAATTTCTTTCTTAACAATGAAAGCCGTGCTAAATTATTCGATATACTTATAAACAAGGGCACCTTAAAGAATTATGAATTGGAGATTCTTGACAGATATGGCAACGTAATAAATGCTTTGATATCCGCCTCTCTTGTTACTTTTACAAATAAGAAACATATAATTACTATCATCAGTGATATTACGGAACAAAAGAAGAATGAACGAGAAATTCAAGAAAGTGAGTTAAAATATAGGTCTTTTATTGAAAAATTGCCTGATGGTTTTTACAGAAGTACACCTGAGGGTAAGTTTGTATATGTTAATCAAGCAATGGTGGATATTCTCGGATATGAAAGTTCCGAAGAATTAATGAATATGGATATCATTAACGACCTGTATTTCAGTCCGGAAGAGCGTAATCCTGAGGAAAATACTTATTACACCGATTACGGTTCTTATGAAATTTACAGGGTTAAAAAGAAAGACGGTTCAGAAATTTGGATTGAAGACCATTCCAACTATATCAAAGACGAAAACGGCAATGTTTTGCTACACGAAGGAATATGTCGTGACATATCTGAGAGATTGAATTATGAGAAGGATAAAAAAGAACTGCTGCTAAGAACACAGAAAATCGCCTCACATCTTCCCGGATTTATTTTTCAATGTAAACTAAGTGCGGACGGAATATACTCACTTCCTTATGCCAGTGAAGGTATTAATAAGCTTTTCGGATTAAAGCCTCAAGAAGTACAAGATAATATTGAAAAAGTGATGCCGATTCTATTACCTGAAGAAGTTGATTTTATTTTTTCTAATATCGAAAAATCTTCAAATACACTTACCATCATGAATTTTGAATTCCGAGTTAAGCATAAAAGCGGTAAAATAATCTGGGTTGAAGTATATGCAACCCCGGAAAAATCAGAGGATGGTACTGTTATTTGGCATGGATATGTTTCCGATATTGTTGAAAGGAAAAAATTTGAAGAAACATTAAAAGAAAATCAAGCATCACTAAATTTTGCTCAAGAAATAGCAAAAATGGGTTCATGGGAATATAACTTCGAAAAAGATATTTTGAAATGGTCTGACAACTACTTCAGACTCTTAGGATATGAACCCGGAGCATTCCAGCCGGATATGGGCTTCTTTCTTAGCAGATTATATCCGGAAGATTATGATTTCGTTCTCAATATCATCAGTAATTACAGTATTGAACCATCTAACGGCGAAATCGAGTTTAGAATAGTTATGCCGGATAACAGTATTAAATGGATAAAGAATACTTATCACCCGGTGTTTGCGAACGGAAAACTGAAGATGTTGAGAGGTGTAAATATTGATATTACAGAAATGAAATATGCTTTCAGAAACCTTAACAAATTGTCCAGAGCAATTGAGCAAAGTCCCTTAACTATAGTGATAACAGACCCGGACGGCATCATTGAATATGTAAATCCTAAGTTTACTGAAATATCGGGCTATCAATCAGATGAAGTAATAGGCAAGAAAACCAATATTCTTAAATCAGACCTAATGCCTAACGAATTTTATGAGCGTATGTGGTCAACTCTCATCAGCAGGAAAGTATGGCATTCTGAAATTCAAAATAAAAAGAAGTCCGGAGAATTACACTGGGAATCAATTGTTATTGCTCCTGTAACCGATGAGCAAAATAAAATAATCAATTACATCGCTTTAAAGGAGGATATAAGTGAAAAAATTCGATTGATGGAAGAGCTAATCGGTGCAAAAGAGAAAGCTGAAGAAAGTGACAGGCTGAAATCTGCATTTCTTGCCAATATGAGCCACGAAATACGTACTCCTATGAACGGTATCATCGGTTTCTCGAGGATGTTGAGTACACCGAATCTGACTGATGAAGAGCTTAATGAATATGTTACTGTTCTTAATTTAAGTTGTAACAGACTCCTGAATACTGTTAACGATATATTAGATATCAGCAAGATTGATGCTGACCAAATGGAACTTAAGCTTGAATACTTCACAGTGAATGAACTCCTTGAAGAGCTGAATGGCTTTTACAAAGACATTTTTAAAAATAAAGGCATCAATTTTACAATTATTAATAAATTAAGTGCTGATTATAGATTCCTTGGTGATGAGCAGAGAATATATCAGATTTTAAACAATCTGCTATCGAATGCGGAAAAGTTTACCAATCGTGGAAGTGTTACCATGAGTTGTGAATTAGACCGCGAAAATTCTTTGATATTTAAAATTAAGGACACCGGAATAGGTATTTCTTCAAAAGCACAAAACTTGATTTTCGGCAGATTTTATCAAGAAAATACTTCACTTGACAGAGGCTATGAAGGAAGCGGTTTAGGCCTTGCAATATGCAAAGGCTTAGTTGAGATGATGAATGGAGAAATTTCCGTCAATAGTATTCAGGGTAAAGGCTCTGAATTTATACTGCTTCTGCCTTCTATCAATCAAGTTCATCAAAATGAATATCCATCAATTTAAAATTTTCCCAAGTTCTGTAATCAAAATGCCACCATTCGGTAGGATATACAGTAAAACCGAATTCTTTCATAACTTCAATTAAGAGATTCCTATTCTTAGCTGCTTCATTGCTGATATCCGAATAATCAGGATGAGCTTTCTCCGAGAAATCATCAAACATAGTGGGTACATCAACTTCTTCTAAGTTGCTCAATTTAGCTAAAGAGACATCAACGGCACAAGCACGATTATGACGTGAACCGAATTTCGGGTTCGCAACAAAATTAGTGTCCGGATAAACTTCAAAGAATTTCAAACTTGCAGAATACGGTCTGTATGCATCACGGATTATCAGGGTATATCCAATAGAATTCAAACGGTCATTTACTTTTTTTAAAGCAAGAGCAGCAGGCTTTCTCAAATATGCTTCAGGAGAATCATATATCTGTTTTCCGGTGAAATTATTAGTACCGGCATAAACAATATCGAATACTGCATTCGGAATAATCTCCTTCAAATCAAGCATTGCATTATCCGGATTTTCAATAACACTTTGCTTATATTCAGCAGGGGAAGATATTAAGTCAAGATTATACGGATTGCGTTGATTATCATTAGATACTGAATTATCGAAATGTAATAATAACAGAACTGTAAAGAATAACAGCCGAGTTAATTTGAATTTCATAATTTATTCAAGAAAAAAAATTTACAAAATCAACCAATTAGTTAACGAATTATACATTTGAAAATTATTTACGCTTGTAATGTCTTGATTTATAAACCATGTAAATGCCAGACAGAATAAATGGTATGCTTAATATTTGTCCCATTCTCAATGGAATATCTGCTTCGAAGTCAGCCTGATAAGATTTCATGAACTCAAGTACAAATCTTGCTCCGAATACAAGAATCAAAAACAAACCAAATGTAAGTCCTTGCGGGAGTTCAGATCTATATTTTCTGTAAGTAAGCATCAATAATGAAAAGATAATCAGATATGAAAATGATTCGTAAAGCTGTACGGGGTGGCGGGGTACATTATCTATCCGTTCAAATACTACTGCCAAAGGGAAGTCGGTAGGAATTCCGTAAATCTCTGAATTGAAGAAGTTGCCGAGCCTGATAAAGAAGCCGGCTAAAGCGACTACCAGGACAATCCTGTCCAAAACCCATAATGCACTTATATCCTTGTACTTCCGAGAATAGAAAATCAAACCGAGAATAATAGCAATACCTGCCCCGTGGCTTGCAAGACCACCTTCCCAAACATATAGAATTTTTATTGGATTAGCAAGATAAATCTCCGGCTCATAGAACAAACAATGCCCTAATCTTGCACCTGCAACAGTAGTTATAATCATCACAAGGGCTAGGTAGTCAAGTTGTTTAATGGTTTTACCTTCCGACAGAAAAATATTCTGCATAATCTGGTATCCGACTACAAAACCGGCCGCAAACAATAGACCGTACCATCTGATAGTCAGTGAGCCGAAACTGATTATTTCGGGTGAAACATTCCAATGTAGCGCAGCTAACAAATCCATCAGTTCAAACTCCTTTTGTGAGTTTCTTCATCCAGAGAATTTGCCCCCCATAAAAGTTTATTCCTCAGAATATCATAGTATGAGCTGTCCTGTGGTTTAATCAGTTTAACTCTTTCATCAGAAAGCTTAAATTTAATAATATCACCTGTTTTGATTTCGCTCAGAGTAATTCCGTCAGCAACAAGAATAGCCTCACCACCGGCATAAGTAACACCGAAAGTAACTTCGTTGGTATCCGGGATTACAAGCGGTCTTAGTGTCAAGGTATGCGGCGAAATAGGAGTAATACACAGAACTTTGGCAGACGGTGCAATAATCGGACCGGAGCATGATAGAGAATATGCTGTTGAACCGGTGGGAGTCGTCAATACAATACCGTCGGCTCTGTAATCACCTACACAATGTTCATTGGAATAGACAGCAACATTAATCATTTGTGATGAATTTCTTTTTTCCAGCACGAAGTCATTTAAAGCGTAGTGTGTTATACCTTTAAAAGTCGTTTCAATTACTGCTCTGTCAACAAGTCTGAAATTACCGTTAATAACCGCAGCAATGTTTTCCTCGATTTTCTCGACCGAGTATTCGGCTAAAAATCCGAGTTTCCCAACATTAAAACCCATGATAGGGACATCGCACATCAGCATTTCCCTAGCAGCCGTGAGAAGTGTACCATCGCCGCCGAAAGAAATAACCACATCGGCAATTTTATCGAAGTCACAGACTCGTGATATTGTTACGGAGCCGGTGATATGATTCGGCAAATGAGGCTCGAGTGATGGTTGCACAATACATTCGACACCCAAGTTGACCAAAATCTCTGCTGCTCTGCAAGCATATTTGACTGCTTCAGCCTTATCTGTGTTTTCGTAAATTGCTATATTTTTCATTTTTCTTCGATATTAAAATACATTAAAATAACAAAATCAATATCCGAAAGATTTCAGTCGGCTCTTGCTGTCACGCCAGTTGGAGCGTACTTTCACAAATAATTCGAGAAACACACCCTGCTGAAGAAATTCTTCTATCATCACACGAGAGCGTTCACCGATTTCCTTGATTAACTTTCCGCCGCTGCCGATAATAATTCGTTTTTGTGAATCACGTTCTACAATGATTTCAGCATGTATATACCATTTACCGACTTCTCTTTCTTTGAATTCCAGAATTGACACTTCCGTAGAATAGGGAAGCTCTTCCTTAGTCAACATAAAAATATTCTCTCGGATCAACTCGGCAGCAAAAAATCTTTCATTCTGAGTTGATAATAATTCAGCATCGTAGTAAAAATCATGTTCGGGTAGATATTTTTCAATTGTAGTAATCAATTCATCTACATTCATGTTTTTTAAAGCAGAAATCGGAACTATCTCCTTAAACATCATAGACTGGGATAAATCTGCAATGACCGGCAGGATTTCCTTCCTGTCTTTAAGTGTGTCCGTCTTGTTGACAGCAGCAATAACAGGTTTTCCCGAATTATTGATAATATCTTTCAAAGCCGAATCAATACCATGTATTGAATAATGTTTCAAGTCAATCAAAGCAACAATTACATCTGACTCGCTGACGGCGCCGTCAACATACTCCATCATAATCTGTTGCATTGTATATTTCGGATTTAATATTCCGGGAGTATCTAAGAATACAATCTGTGTATCATCTTGAGTATGTATCCCGAGAATTCTCTTCCTCGTGGTTTGAGGCTTTGGTGTTACTATTGAAAGTTTTGTACCTAAAATTGCATTAAGCAGTGTAGATTTTCCTGAATTCGGTTTACCGACAATAGCAACAAATCCGGCTTTTGTTTTGTTTTCTCTCATTTTTCTGTATCGGCTGTATTCTTGCCGAAAAATTTAATCAAGCCGAAAGGAATAATTACACAATACCCGATTAACAGTAAAGTCGGAGCAACATTTACCGCAAAAAAGTTATTCCACTTACCGTCTGTAACAGCAGGTGTTTCGGTGATTCCGGTAGCCATGAGTGCATACCCGACTAATATCGTACCCAAGCCGATAAGCAAAATAACATAATTCTGCTTGACAAGCGGTAAATTCCATTCAACAGCACTGTGTTGCGACTTTTTTGTAGCTTTAGCCATAATTAAATAATCTGAAATATAATTGTAACAAAGTTCAAATATAATAAATTAATTCCACTGTATTGACGAAGTAAGTTAAAAATAAGTTCTAATCAATCCCGTAAATCTTAATTGCGGGTATTTCCGGAAGAAGTCTGTGATAATAAAGCAGCTCAAGCGTCTGTGACAATGCCGACTTAGTTTCATCAGTCCAACGTGTAAGAATCCTTCCTTGTCTTTCTTCGGGAGTATCGTCATCACTATTGAAAATCGCAGATTCATCAGGCAGAATTTCCGAAGTAAAAAGTCGTGTAAGTTCTTCTACTTCTTTGGGTTCTTCTTCGTTACGTGCGACCCAAACACCGAGCAGTAAGGGTATTTCGAAAGTTTCAAACCAATCTTCGCTAATATCCATGGAAGACAGTGACCTGTCATTTCCATAATCCATTACAACAGCGTTTGATTCGAGGAGTTCGGCTGCCGTACCTTTAGCTTTCTCAAACTCTGCATGTATATCATATCGTTCTGAGAGGAGAATTTTTCCGATTTTCATCATGAAATCATCAGGATTAGGACAGGCTATCTTGTCAATTGTACTTAGTCCCGACTTGAAATATAATGAGGCTTTTGCACTATAGCCGACAATCCCTGCGGTGTGTGTCGGTATTATCCTGAAATCGGCATTTTTGACGCCCAGACCGTATCCGTAAGGAGTCATCAGCGTCAATGAAGCTCTGTTTAACAATGTATGCTCAATACAGGTTTTTTCATCAATCCGTATTAACTCGAAATTTCTTTCTTTGCAAACATTTTCGATATTACATATAATATCAGGATATTGAAAATTGTTCGGTACGTAAATTCTTTGTTTCATTTTTTCTTGACTCTTGGTGGTTTATATTTATTAAAATTATAAAGATTGATGACAATTTGAAATTATATAATGATAATTTACTCTCAATAGAGCCCTCTGAAATAATACTCGACGACAGCTTCATTGTTTACTTCGACTTGAACGGTTCCTTTCTCAACCATTTCATCAAGGATTTCCTTAGACCGGTCAATTGTGAAATGAGTGTTTCCGGCAAGTTTGTTAACCGTGAGCTTGCCATTATTAGCTGAGGCAAGATTTAATACAATATCTTCAATCGAATTTTGTTCGATTATTTTTATTCTTTTATCGGTGTTTTTATATAGGAAATATCCTCCCAGAACAGGGGGTAAAAATATTATAAGTGTGCCGAGCTCAGCCATAATAATATCATTTGAGAAAAGGCCTCCTACAATGCCTAAGCCCATTAAAGTACCGAACCCACCGGTTACAATTTTACCCAATAAGCGAAGTGTCTTTAGTTTTTTCTTATCAGAATTCATTTCTTTGTTCCTGATATTTCATAAAATGTAAAAATATAAAAAAAATCATACTTCCCGTAAACTTTATTTAATTTTACAAAAAAAAATCTTTTAATGAAACGATTGCCGAATATAAGCACTCATCAATGTAGGAGCACCTGTAATATAATAAAAAAAAATGTATTATTAGGATTAAGATTTGTTAAATTTGATTATGTTTTATTATCTTTGAATAATGTGAATTTACAAACTAAATTTTTACTTAAAAAGTATTTTGTTTTAAATTATTTCACGAGACAATAATAATACGGAGAATTTATGCAAATTATGAATGAACATTTCGCACTCGAAAGCCCGATTGTAACACTGACGGGTAAAGCAAAAGAAGATTGGACACGTGAAGACTTGATACAAGTTATTCTCGAAAAGCAAATCGAGAGAATCACCTTCAATTATACAGGTATTGACGGCAAAATAAAAGAATTGAAAATACCTGTAACAAGTCGCAGACAAGCTGAATTAATACTTGCCGAGGGTGAACGCTGTGACGGTTCGTCTTTATTCAAAGGCATGGTTGACCCAGGTAAATCTGACCTATATGTAGTGCCGGTCTATAAGACAGCATTTTTGAATCCATTTGACGATAAAAGTTTAAATATCATCTGTCGTTTCATTGACAGAGCAGGTAATCTTGCCGATTTTGCACCGGACAATATATTGCATAAGGCATCACAGTCTTTTACTGCTAAGACTGGTCTTGAGATTCACTCACTCGGTGAGTTGGAATTTTATTTGATAGGAAATATTCCGAACCAGACATACACACTGCCAAAACAACGCGGCTATCATGCAGCGTCGCCGTTTATCAAGACCGGAGATATTCTAAATGAAATGATGCGATATATGTCGCAAATCACCGGAAACATAAAGTACGCACACAGTGAAGTTGGCTTTATACAATCTATAGAAAGTGATTTTACGGAATTGAAAGGAAAAACTGCCGAACAGGTTGAAATCGAATTTTTACCTACACCAATAGATGAAGCTGCAGATATAGTGGTGCTCGCAAGTTGGGTAATCAGGAATGTAGCATATCGTCACGGATTTTTGGCGACATTCTTTCCAAAGCTTGATTTTGAACATGCAGGAAGCGGATTACACTTCCATAATGCACTGCTTCGTAATGGTAGAAACATAATGACCGACGACAAAGGAGAATTGTCATCAGAAGCTAAACAACTTATTGGCGGATTATGTCATTATGCACCTTCGTTGACCGCTTTCGGCAATATGTGTTCCTCGTCGTATTTGCGACTTGTGCCACACCATGAAGCTCCTACTAAAGTATGTTGGAGTGAATCAAACAGAAGCGCTTTAATCAGAGTGCCGTTAGCATGGACAAAACACAGGAACCTTGCAATGCAAGTCAACCCGCAACAGAAAGCACCGATGGTTCATGAAGAAAGCCTCCAGACTGTGGAATTGAGGTCGCCTGACGGCAGTGCAAATGCACATCTGCTTCTTGCAGGTATAGCTATGGCAGCCGAATGGGGATTGGACAATCCGTCTGACGCATTGACATTAACTGAAAACAGCTTTGTATCCACAAATATTCATAGCAATCCTAATCTTCAAGAATTAGCAGAACTTGCCACAAGCTGTGTCGAATCTTCTGAAATTCTGTTACAACAGAGAGTGTTGTATGAAAGAGATAAGACATTTCCGTCAAATGTTATTGACTATGTGGCTGATATATTGCAACAAGAGAATGACCGAAATCTTAATAAAAGATTAATGGCACTTCCCGATGATGAGAAATTCTCTGAATCACGGAGAATAATGCACAGACATGTTAATAAACATTGACTATGAGCTGATTTATTGGAAAGGCATATTGTCCCTGCCGAGGCAATATGCCTTGTTTTTAATAATAATTTGCTGAAGCTTATGGTTTGAACCCGTGAAAGTATCCCCAGACATACTGATTAGGATCATAAATATATATTATGCTACTCTTCATCTTCGGCTCTGTGAAGTATAGAATATCTCCACCGTCCTTCCTGATTATGAAATTCTTAACTCCGGCTTCATTACGTTTAAATGTGCCGATGACTTCTTTGGAATTTGTGCTGTATATACTTATATTGGAACCGTAATCCTTCGGCTTGAAATATGCTTTAGCTGTGTTGTCGGAATTGTCGAAGATATACACAAGTTCATTGTTGTTGCCGCATCCTGTAAATGTGACAAAAAAAATGAAAATAGTCGCTATTATTAGATAATCAGTCATATCTTTCAAAATGTATCTGCTTGCGTTTATATCCCATATCCATTAAGCTAAGACGGGTTTCTGTGACCATGTCTCTCCAGCCGCAAATATAAAACTCGGCAGGCGGAGCTCCTTTGAACAACTCTTTATATGCGTCATGAACGTACCCGCGTTTTCCTTTCCATAATCCTGAAATCTCCCGTGATAATACAGGAATAAACGTAAAATCCGACCTTTTAGACAATTCTTCCATCTCTTCTATGTAAAGCATATCTCGCATGTACCTTGTTCCAAAGATGACGTAAATATGTTTGTGCGGCATATTTCGATTAATAATATCGAGATAAATTGAGCGAAGGGGTGCTAATCCTACTCCGGTGCTGATAAAACATAAATCCGTTTCTACATACTCCGGCACAAGGAAATTACCTCTCGGTTCGGAAATTTTAAGAACCGAGCCGATTTTTACTTCATTGAATAGATAATTTGTGGCTAATCCATTAGGGTCGAGTACAATCAGAAGCTCGAATATATTTGAACCGTCCGGTGAATTTGCATACGAATATTGGCGATAATTCTTTCTTGCATCAATGGGGAATTCAATTTTAACATGTTGTCCTGCTTTGAAGTCGTAGCATTCAAGTTCCGGTACTTGAATATAAAACCTCCTGACGTAAGGAGTTTCCTTGATTATATCAATTACCTTACCTTCATACCAATCTAATTTTGACATACCTTAATACTTTTTAAATCTTAACTAAAAAATTTTAGACAAAAGACGGTTTGTCAATTTCCTTATTATTGAAATATACGATTATTTTTGTCTTATTTTGTTAATGCTTGCATTACCATGTATTTAGATTTATAATCAATTTGATTCTTTGAGTAAAGAATTCACGGTTATTGTGATAGCCGAAATAGCAGCAGTTTCAGTTCTAAGTCTGCTTTCGGCTAATTTTAAAGCTGTTACATTAGCTGAAGATTTCAATTGAGCAATTTCCATATCCGAGAATCCTCCTTCAGAACCGCAAAGAACGAGTATATTTTTTGATTTGCCTAATGTTAATTCAGCTTGTCCATGCTCATCAGCCAGAATAACTTTGTCCCATTTTTCTAAATTATTCAACAGATATTCAAAAGGCAAAGGGGGTGAGATTTGTGTCATTCTGCTTCTCTTGGATTGCTTAAGAGCACTTATGATTTTTGCTTCCATCCTTTCTAATTTAATTGACTTGTTTGATGAGAATTTAGTGATAAGGGGAACAATTTCAACTACTCCAAGCTCCACACTCTTTTCCAACAGAAATTCAAATCGGTCAGTATTTTCTAAATTGCCTACGGCAAGAGTAATGTCAGCTTTCAATTCATTCATGCTTTCATAAAAATTTAAGCATTGAAGTTTGTTGCCGGATTTTGCAATTTCAATCATTTCGCAGACAGCACTCAGACCTTCGCCATTTGTGACAAGTATCTCATCACCGACTTTCAAACGAAGTGCTTTAGTATGGCGGGACTCTGATTCATTCAGGGTTATTAGGTCTGAATTGTGATTGAGAGAACTAATATATAAACATTCCATAAAATTTTATTATCTTATAATTGTCAAATTCATTTTATTATGTATTTTTATAGTTTCCAAAATTAAACAAGTTCGTAGTAATTTACAAATTATTGGCTATTAAATGACTGACAAAGCAAGAACCTTATTCGGAAAGTTGCGCCGAAAAACCGTAGCCGAAGAATATACCGACAAAATAAAAACATTAACACCCGCATATATACGGATAATTATAGTAGTCATTTCCGTATTGATAACCAGCTCATTTTTCATTATGAATTTTGACACTAAGCCCTATGAAACACCGGATTACAGGACTGTAGTCGGCAATGTCTGGGAAGGACCGCCTTTGACTGCGGAATTTTCGTACCCAGTATATAAGGCTCAGAATGAGTATTTTGAGGAGCGAAGAAAAGCAGCTGAAAGCACATTGCCGGTATTTCTTTACGATGAAATTGTAGAAGAATCCATGTTAAACAAGCTGGATAATTATATTCTTGTATTGACAGAACTTGAAGATTACAACAATAATTCACCGGATTTCTCATTCTCCGAGAGGTTGGTTAATCCATTGCTTACATTGAATAAAACTCAGAAAGAAAACGATTTAAAAAAAATCCAGAGAGTGATAACTCAATATATTAGAAAAGTTTACACCGGTGGTTTTGTCAATATTTCGACAGACCGAATGAACACATCAGAAATATCAGTTAAGACCGGAAGCAATGAATTCAACATACTTCCTGTTACGAGTTTGAGTGATAAGAATCTGTTTTTAATCAATGCCGAAAAAGTTGTTGAAAATAATATTAATCCGCAATTGAGACCATTAGCACTGGAAGTCTTGGGGCGACTGAATACTCCCAATCTTACTTTCAGCAAGGAGTTAACCGATAAATCGGTCGAACTAAGGATGCAAAACGTACCAAGAACAATTGGTTATGTCAGAAAGGGTGATATCATAGTAAAGAATGGTGAACGATTGACTAATGAAACAATATTGAAAATAAGCTCATACCACAGTTCCTCACACATGATTGAAGATACAGGCTACAGTCCGATTTACTATTTAGGAGGCATCGGACACGGCATAATATTATGTTCAATTTTACTCTTATACATATTTATTATTAGACCAAAGATATTTGCAAGTAAGACACAGCTGATAATAATCATGCTTGTAATGATAGTCAGTTCGGCAATGGCTTGGCTATCAAGTCAAATACACACATCATATCCTTTGGAATTACTGATAATAATTCCGGCACTATCGATGCTTGTCGCCATTGTTTATGATTCGAGAACAGCCTTCTATACTACCGTAACAATGTCGCTTCTATTGGCTGGTATTCGCGGGAATGATTATGTAACGGGTACAATAATGATCTTTACCGGTATTCTCGCGGCATATACTGTCAGAGATATTCAGAGTCGTACTCAGATGTACTTGTCATTTTTCTATATATTTATTGGATTTGCCGTTACAGTATTAATTTTCGGAGCTGAAAGAAGTCTTAAAACAGAAGAGGTGGTGACTTCTTTAGTATTTGTTTTTGTCAACTCATTGATGGCTCCTCTTATAACATTCGGTTTACTGTTTGTTATTGAGAGATTTTCAAATATATCAACGGATTTACGAATAAAAGAATTTGATAATTTAGACCACCCTCTATTAAGAAACTTGACCGAAAAAGCACCCGGGACCTATCAACATACATTATCGGTGGCTATGCTTGCCGAACGTTGTGCTCGAGAGATAGGAGCAAACCCGCTTCTTGCCAAAGTCGGGTCATATTACCATGATTTAGGCAAGATGGCTAAATCAGAATATTTTACGGAAAATCAAATAGGTATAGATAATAAGCATGATATAATAAGTGCAAAAAAAAGTGCGAGAATCATCATTGACCATGTCAATGAAGGCATTAAGCTTGCACAGGAATATAAACTTCCTAAGCGTATTATTGATTTTATCCCTATGCACCACGGCACTACACTTGTAAAACACTTCTACGCAAAGGCATTGGAAGCTGCTGACAATAAATCAGATGTTAACGAAAATGATTTCAGGTATCCGGGTCCCAAGCCCCAAAATAAAGAAACCGCAATCTTGATGATATGTGATTCTGCCGAGGCTATTTCAAGACTTGACTCCAAAACATTGGAAGAAATTGAGGAGATTATTGAAAGAAATATTCATGAGAGAATTTTGGACGGTCAATTTGATGAATGTGAGATTACACTCGATGATTTATCAAAAATAAAGAAAATTATTGCCAAGAATTTGATCGGTATGTCACATAAAAGAGTAAATTATAAAGAAATTCCCAAAACAGACAAAAATCAATCATGAAGAAGTCATTGAAGGAAATATTGAAAGCAATGCCCGTGGCTTATACTCGCGACTTAGTTCCGTATTTCAATCATATTTCTTTGGAAAAGGGTCTGTCTGAGAATACTTTTGATTCGTACTATTATGACTTGAAGAACTTTGCTGAATTTCTGAATAATCTCGGGACTAAGTCAATAAGAGAAGCTGACAGAAAGTCAATAATAGCATTTCTCGACAAACTCGACGAGTTAGGAATCGGTTCATCAAGCCGCTTGCGTTATCTCTCGTCAATTCGAGGATTTTATAAGTTCCTCCTTGATTCAGGTAAGATTGCCAATGATCCTTCAGAGAATGTTGATGTGCCTAAGACCGGTAGGAAACTGCCTGATACCCTTACTGTTGAGCAAGTAGAGCAAATACTTTCTGCACCGGACACTTTGACACCGGCAGGCATCAGAGACAAAGCGATGATGGAAACCATGTACGCATGCGGCTTAAGGGTATCGGAGCTGATTGGCATTAAACAGCGAGATATACTGTTAGAAAATGAGATTATCAGAGTGTTTGGAAAAGGCAGTAAAGAGAGAATTGTACCTATCGGTTCGGCTGCCTTGGAATGGATAGAAAAATATAAGACTACGGCAAGGTCACTCTTTTACAAAGGTAAGGATACCGGAGATATCCTGTTCCTCAATCAGCGCGGTACAGGCTTGACACGAATGGGATTTTGGAAATTGTTAAGAG